>OLVZ01003223.1_pt1 | contig 10922 bp, 9 predicted proteins | sample 1673341 | NCBI WGS metagenome assembly OLVZ01 (sample SAMEA3178944, study PRJEB25190) | human gut metagenome | biome: human gut; feature: human-associated habitat; material: faeces | place: Austria | collected 2013
TTACTCGATGATTGTAGCAACACGTCCTGATCCTACAGTACGTCCACCTTCACGGTCTGATTTGGCTGTGTTTAGAAACTTATTTGTTACGGTTTTTGCCGTTTTTTGACTCATATTATGGGTATTTTACCTATTATTTTATCTTTTTCCGGGAGAAATGTTGCAGATTCGTATCACGGATTCTGGGAAGTTACCCTGTGTATCACGCCCTTTTGTCCGCGCCCGAACGACACCATTTTCGTCCACCTTGGAGATATTGTAGCATGGACGACCTGGAATGTAAATTGATTCTTTGCGAAGTTCGTTCGACCTTCGTTGATTAGTAGCAGGGTGGGCGAACGGAATTATGTTTTACTGTTGTATCATGCCTCGAATGAGCTTGGATGGGCGAACAAGATTCTTTTGATAAGTGTCACTGCGAGTGTGATACACATTTTCCTACTGTTCATTTGCTCATCAACCCATGTGTCTGCAAATCGAATATAACTACCAACACTTATAGGGTATCTACATAAAATGTCGAAATTCATAAGTTGCTCCTTCGTAATTAGACAGCAACCATCCTATTCGCGCTATTTGATTGGAAGACTCGATAGTACATGGCATTTTAGTGTATAAGCCGAAACTATTCCAATTCATTTTTGATAATCCTAATATCTCTGATATTATCTGTGTCATATCACCCGAACCATAATGCTTTACTATTTTTAGTGGAGTCGGAATACTCTTCCCTCCCTGAATATAACTATAATTCACATTTCTAATCGATGTAGCAACACCATGTGTATACAAAAAAGCCGAATTATCGTTGTATGGAAAACAAGTTCCTCTTTTGATAGGAAAACCATCCAGATTAAGTTGACGATTCAAGGCAAAACATTTCACGTTATCCTCATGTGCTATTTCAATCAAATCAACTTCTGCAATCCCTGCATTCACTAAACATTTAGTTAAGCCTTTTATCTCCTCCGCTTTAAATGGAGTTCTCTTATGAACAACAACCCGTTTAGGCATTTCTGAGAACGAATTAAAAAATAGTTCTTTAATTCCTAATCCTAAACGAAACGCCTCGTCTTCTGTTAAATAAGGATTCTTTTTTTCGTCAAAGGTAACATCATTTATCTTTGAAAGCTTATATTTTAAACCTTGTCCATCCGAAGAATATATATGGCTACATCCAATTATCGTTTGGCGTCCTTTGCATGATTCACTCACACTATAACCAATTCCTACAAAAGCAGTATCATTTCTAAGATTTGAAAGCGTCCATGGCGTCCTTCCAGCCTTGACATATATCGCCAAAGCTAATGCCCACATAATTTGACACCTCATTTTATCGTCTCTTATAGTTTTTTCCCGGATAAATTGTGTTGCAATATGTTTTTGTACCGCAAATGCCTTAACATAATCATGCAAATCAAAGTTTTCATTTAATGAACTTATTTTAGTGTATTTCTCATATCTTTCTGGTATATAAATCAATACAACATCCACATTCCCGTATGCATAAAGATTAGCTATTTTTTGATTTATAGCATCAGCATAACTTATTGCAGTTTCTAGAAGAGAACCCCTTTCTCTAACCTCAATATCTACCCATTTTTCTGAACTCTCAGCTGGAATTTCTATTCCTGTTTTAAATGCCTCATAAAATCCCGGATAATTTATAACATAATCTACATTATAACGAGTATTATGAATACTATGTAAATTTCTTACAAACCGGACAAATTCTGTCCTATAATGTTCTGGAACAACCCCCGCAATGCGAACACTCTTTCTTTCAGAAAAAAGGTCATACGCATTATTATATGGTCCACCATTAACTAAACCTCTCATTGGATGAAAATCATATGTCAGCTTTTTCTGCAGAGAATCATAAAACACTAAATCTGAATCTTTTACTTCTCTTCCTTTGAATACAACCCTTTTCCAATCAAAATCTGATGGGAACATAACTCTATTTTTACTTTCTAATCCAACATATACGGAACGATTTAAAATTGTAAAAGAAAACGGAATCTCATTTCCACTTTCAAGCGGATATGTCACATTGATATTACCTTTTTCAAAAAACAAACTCTTCCACTCGTTAATCTTTGTTGCAAAATATAGATTCGGTTTGCCATTACATATTTTTTCATTATACAGTCTTGCAAATTCACGTTTTTGATTTTTTGTAATCACACCTCTTTCAATAAACTCATAAGTAGGATTGATGCATAAGTAAGTATATTTATGATCAAAAAAAACACCAACTTCAACAGCCTCATAAGCACCTATATTTAAGTTTTCTACATTAAAAAATACCTTTTTATGAATATCATAAATTCTATTTCTTCTGCAGAATTTATTCGCACTATCAGCCAGTATATTCGTTAACGCTGTAACTAGCATATATTTTATTGCACCATTCCGCATATACACTTCACGCGTTAATGGACAAATCTGAATTGTTCCTTGAACTTCTTTTTGACACATACGCATAATAGTATCCTTATTTCCCCATGCATATATCTCTCCCTCTGTTGGTGCAGCTACAATATTGTATTGCAATAGTTCTTTACAATACCTCCATTCTGTTTTTTCGGGCGGCACATTAATTTTAAATTTGAAACATGATTTAGGGAATGCAATCGGATACAAATTACTATCTACAACTCTATCAACACTAATACCATTATTCAGAAAACTAACATTCTTCTTGTTAGGTTCGTTAACAGATTCCCCCTTCAATAGATTTATTCTCTTCTGAAATTCTATGTCAGACAAATACATATTTTTAGCCAACATTAACATTGTTGTATCAAAACCATCTGTTGGAATATAATATGCTTCTCTACCTTTTTCACGAATCTCTGTTAACAAATTACTTACAGCAACTGGAATTGTATTACCATATCCACACCAATACAGTCTTCCTGCTCCTGGTTCTGCATATACATTTTTTATCGCATCCATCAATGATTTATCTCTTCCACTATATCCCATAACAATAAAATTCCTGTTATGAACCTCGTGTTTCAATGCCTTAACCAATATATCATCCTGAGAATCCAATTCATTTGCTATATTCTTCAGCTTTCCGTATTTATAATCACCATGCAAAGCAATACACAATATTTCTTTCACGACATCTGTTCTATATATTCGTGCTTGTGATTCCAAAGTAATTTCAATCGGCACCAAATCATATTGATGTGCCGTTTTTACAGAAAAGCCATCAAAATTAGTAGTCCATATTGATTTAACAAATTCTTTTTGTGCCAACAACATCAAAATATGATATCCGATACTAGGTCGTTTACCTATTATCAAATCTTCAAAATATTTTCTTCTATCTGCCTCGATAGGATATGCTTTTTCTGCATAATATGAATATTCCTCCTCAGAATTCAACGCTGGAAATCTGGGTTGTGCATCAATCCAATTCTGAACATTTCTCCTAACTTTTTCATTCCTAAAATTACTATGAGTTCTGGCTAGACTAGAATTATTTGATATGAAAATTTTGCACTTCCAATCCCAAATACATTCTTGTGCCGAAGGAATGCCTGATTCTACAGAAGCTCCTGCCCCTAATAAAAATGAATACCGAGCATTACTATTCTGTGCAACAGAACGTAAAAACTCATCAAATTGCAATATATATTCTGTTATCATACAATCACCTTCCCATATTAGACAATCTATATCATTCCTTATTTACATTAACGCCAATAATATCTGTATATATTTGATTACAATTAGACAGATAAATGAATTTCCTTCTATCGCTAAATTTCAAGGTCTATCACTCTTAATGGGCAAACTGATTCGCATCTTTTACAATCTTTCTTCGAAAAAATATCACATGATTTTAGTCTTGCTCTTTCTTTTGCCATTTTGAGATCCTCACCATTATCACCGATTTTATACAAATCAATTATATGTTTTTATATTTTGATATCGCTTGTTTCATCTCTTCAATATCGGGAATTCCAGAAAGATGCTCCCTAGATGTTACAATAGACAAAATATCTGCACTACCAAGCACTCCCATTAATGAAGCACCAATTACCGCCACAGTATCATCCTCTTCTAATCCAACATCTGTTAACATAGGACCTAATGGCATAATGGGATATGGTATATTTTCCAATCTATTACATAATTGCAATAGTTTTTTTGCATCCACATGTCCCGGTGTTTCAATAATTGTATCAACACCTAATTTATTCAAATAATCTGCAATTCTAATCTGTTCATCTAATTCTTCTAAATATGTTTGATCCAACGCATCGAGTATTGTAGCACTTCTGAATGTTGAACCAATACTTAAAATTACCTTATGTTCTTTACATTTTATACCTATTTTATCTAATAATTTCAGATATATATTCACTTCACGTTTATTGCGAATATAATCCTGCGCTACAATTCCTCCCCCTCTTGATGTACATGGAATTATTCTTTTTTTGCTTAATTCCAACATATTGTAATTAACCGTTGGATGAATAGTAATAATAGAAACTCCTTTCTCACATTGCTCACAGATTAATTCAAATAACATGTTTTTATCAACAGTTCCATTTGCATTGACAGAAAGGTAAACCGGTACCGTTCCTGCCATATACTGAGTATTTTTCAAAACATATTCCCATAACCTATTTGCACTCTTATACAAACTTAGATCCGTAATAATATCTATCCGCTCTGAGTTTGATAGCAAATAATTTATTTTTTTTATTTCGTCATCTACCATAAATTTGCTATTGGCGCCAACTAAAAGATTCAATAATGTATTCGATTCTCTTCCAATCTGTATACCTTTATTTGTTGTAATTAACTTCTTAACCATTTATAAGTACCTCTGTAGCATCGACTAACTCTTCCAAAGTCGGAACAATACCTGCACTTATTTTTTCATTATACTCTGGCACCTTTTTCATACTAACAGAACAATAGTCATCTTTTAATAATTTTTTTATTAATGGATTCTCGAAATCCTTTTCATTTGCTATAGCAATTAAAATTGAACAGCCTTTCTCTTTTGCCACTTCAAACTCAGCCTCTGTTCCCATTCCCCCTGCAAACACAACAAATAATTGTGTACTTACAAACAATGCTGTTCTTGCAGACTTTAACTGTGGCAAAAGACTTTCCTTGTTTGAATAATCAGGATTTGCAGCATAAGGATTTGGGAAAAATTTAATAATATCTGCTAATTCTTTTTTTGAATTAACTGCTGTTTCCATAAATCCATTAACTACTTTGATTCCAATCCCCTGATTTTGTCCGTTAATCACCACAACATCATTAAGCTTTGCCAATCTCTTACCATATTCCCCATATATTCCGGTCTCGTCATTTTCATGCGAACCAGATACAAAAACACTTTTTCCACGTGACTTTACAGCAATATTCCTCAATACTTCCTCTAATTCATCAGAGTCGTTAACTACCAGTTCTCTAATTCCAATTCTATTTAATTCTTTAATCCATAAATCAAATCTTATCTTTCTTTGTTCGAATTCTTTTTCAAACTCATCGGGCTTACGACTAATTTTAAATAAAATAATATAATGATCCTGCGAATACTTATTTGATTGCTTTGTGGCCTCTATCATAATATTTCTAATATCTGGATCTCGATAACCATATCCTATAAACAAAAAACTCTTCTGTATAAAAGAGTCTCTTAATCTCTGTGCAATTGCGACCTTATTAAATAAATACTCATCATACTCCTGTTGTGTTAAGACGATATCTTCCAATTTTCCTTTTATGCATCCGTGCAATTTTATTATTTCAAATTCTCGTTTTAAGGCGGGTTTTGATAAATCTTCATTGCTTCTTACCACTTTAGGTTTTCTCATCACAAAACACTTCTCTAGTAATTCGTCATAATTAGTAGTCCAAACTGTATTAACACTCATATTCGAAATAGCATTATGATACTTATTTACAACATAGCCTTTTCCATAACATTCAATTATTCTATTATAAATAATATTCTTATTACCAGAATTATTATTTACAATGTATTGAGCAATCATCGGAAGATCATCTTCTTTCGTAAGGCTAATACCCATACCTTCCGCTAATGGACTCAATAATTCTTCCCAAGATGGCATACCGGATTCACTCGATATTCCACTGCCAACAAACAAATCACATTTTTCTGCTAATATTTTTTTCGATACCTCTTCAATGAACCGCTCTTTCTTCATGCTTATCACTCCCGTATAATTCTATTTCTTTCTATATCTCCTATCCTTATTACTACCAATAATTTCAATATAATCAGCAAGTCCCTTCAAAACATCTTTAGTACGACTTTCTTTTAATCCTAATAATTCGCAGAAATCCCAAATGCCATACTCTTTTCCTTCTTCCATAAATTCAAGAATTTTGTCATACTGCATTTGTGTCTTCTTAGTTACTTTTTTTTCGTCGCTTTTTATCGCCGCTTTTTTATCGCCGCTTTTTGTCGCCGCTTTTTTATCGCCACTTTTTTTGAAAGAAAGCGTCAGCACCGTTCTATCTGGGTCAAATCTCTCCTCAATCACTGGTTCTTCCCAGCCTTCATCTGCCCAAACATTAAAGATATTCGGCACACCACTTCCAGCTCGTTCACCAATATTGATGAGATTAAACATTTTCATAAGAGCCTTGTTTCTTGGATCGGATTCGCCACCAAGACGCATCTGTTTTTTACCCGTTCTGATATAACCGGGGTTTGCCAAAATGAGCTTGTCCGGTTCCTTACGAATAACAACACCTCGCAATCCGTGATAATCTGCATTAATCAGGCAGTTTGCCAAAGCTTCACGGAGTGCCTTGTGCACTGGAGTATCGTCAATACGCTCACCACCAGACATTTTAAAAGGCACCTTAACATCTTTGATAATCTTGTTATAAACCCGGAAATAAAAATCACACACATTTCCGGACCATTCACCGGAACTGGACTGCAATCTATCACTCCAACGAGTGGTAGGATCCAGCTCTTCTCTATAGTCCAAGAAGTATTCAGGGAAATGGCGTACAATATTGTACTCATCCCCAAACATCAGCATACCTGCTGCCGTAGGATGCAATTTTCCGTTTTCCTCTGAAATAGCAGCCGCACCTATGCTTCTTAAATACTCATGGTCGCTCAGTCGTTCAAAAGGATGTCCTTCTTTTAAAGAACGATGACTGTTGCGATATCCATGAATGGTATCATAATTCAAATCTTCCATCGGAACCTTATCAAGCACTTCCATATCCATAGTGCGCTCGGTCTGATCACGGAGCATGGTCTTTACCTGCAATCTGGTACAATGATAATCGCCCTCAAAATTACGGCGGAAAGTGCCATTAAAAATATCATTGTTGATGTACACCGGCTTCTGCTCACGCTTCGCCATGGGCACATAAATAACCATAATGACATCTTTATTGTCACCGACTTCATAGATCTCCACATTATCTTCTGTCAAAAGGTTGATATTTACCTTTTGAGGATTGTTTATGTTATCCCAAAATTCCTTGCAAAGCTTAGACGCATTCTGAAGACCGGTGGTTTTCCAACTGCCATCTTTTTCTTCCTTAACACCAAGGATAATAACACCGCCATAGCAATTTGCAAAAGAGGAGTATGTGTCCCACAAAGATGTTGGTAATCCACCATTTGCCTTCTTCACTTCTCTTCTGTTATCTTCTCTGTATTCATCAAATTTTGAAAGCTCAAAAACATTTTCCAAATTCTAATCTCCTTTATACAAACCTCAACTAGCTACATACACATGTGTTCTATGTCCTTTGCACTCCATTGTAATGTAGATATTATCATTTACATCCATCTTCTCTTCTATACATTTCCCCTGCGCACAACCAATTCTCTATATAAAAAACGTACTCCCATTTGACACATCATTGAGAGGTGTGGGAGTTCCTATTACCTCTATTATATCCAATCCACTCCAAATAGCAATAAACAAAATCGGGTAATAATAGCACAAGGTCACTGTTGGTTAGAATAAGTAGGCTAACCCTTAAACCATCCAGTTCAAACTCAAATATCATCATAATCCAGAGCGTGCAAATCAAGAAAAACCTTCTTCCGGTATCAACCATCGGAAGGTTTTCAAATTGGCTAAACACTGTTTCGCCAATTTGATCAGTAGAATAAACTCTATAAAGTTGACGCATTGCTTTAAGTTTGTAGTTCTTCAAGAAACTGATAAATAAAGTTTCGTTTTCCTTCTGTCATTTGTACTCGATGTACAGTTATCTTTTGTTTAGCCATAATAAAAGGCCTCCTATTGATAAATCAATTAACTTCATTTCCCTGATTTTCTCTTCATACGTGTTATTTGGATATGTTTTTACAACATGATACTCAATTCCGTATTTATCGAGTTCATTCATAAATTTTAAATAACAAGACCAACTCAAGAAAATTTTTCTTCCGTTACTCACCGCCGGCAAATTTTTGAATTGGACAGACAGTGTCTGACCAATTTAATCTACTTTAAACCTTTCTAAAATTAAATGATATTATCAAACAGCATTATTCCGCGGAGTGCCAATTTTGCTTTGTAACATTTCCCAGCCAAATTGAATACACCTTTCTTCAAAATAACGCATATCAAAATTATTCAAAAAGTCTTCTATCTCACTATCATTGCCTTCGTATCCATTGGATTTCAACAAATCACATATATCGTCTGTGCTCCACTGTATTGTAGATATTATCATTTACATCCATCTCCCCTTCTATACATTTTCCCTGCACACGACCAATACCCTATATAAAAAACGCGCTCCCATTTGACACATCATTGAGAGGTGCGGAAGCTTCTATTACTACTATTATATCTAATCCACCGAAAATAGCAATAAACAAAATCGTGTAATGATAGCACAAGGTTACTGTTAATTAGAATAAGTAAGATAATTCTTAAACCATCCAATTTAAACTCAAATATCATCGTGATCCAGAGTGCGCATAGCAAGTAAAACAAATAAAGGGATGGTAGAAAAAACTCTAGTGAATAACAAATCTTTCACTAGAGTTTATTTTTGGCACCGTTTTGGCACCGGTAAGAGGATTTTTATACTCTTTCAATTTTTAGGCATTCAAAAAGGCTCCCAGAGGAAAACCTCTGGAAGCCTTGATTTTACTTTATAACCAATCATCCACTCAACTAACCTCAATCAGCGCTAACGCTTGATTTCGCTAAGTTTCGGGATGGGCTTTCTCACTAAATTCGTGCTACGCACTCATTAAGTGTTCAATGCCTACTCGATGATAGTAGCAACACGTCCTGATCCTACAGTACGTCCACCTTCACGAATAGCGAAAGTAAGACCCTGGCTCATAGCGATTGGGTGAATCAGTTCGATTGTCATTTCTACGTTATCACCAGGCATACACATCTCTGTACCTGCTGGAAGGTTACAAACACCTGTTACGTCAGTTGTTCTGAAGTAGAACTGTGGACGGTAGTTGTTGAAGAATGGTGTATGACGACCACCCTCGTCCTTAGTAAGAACGTAAACCTGAGCTGTGAACTTTGTATGACATGTGATTGAACCTGGCTTGCAAAGAACCTGACCTCTTACGATATCTTCTCTCTTGATACCACGAAGAAGAGCACCGATGTTATCACCAGCCTGTCCTTCATCAAGGAGCTTTCTGAACATCTCGATACCTGTTACAGTTGTCTTCTGGATTTCTGGCTTAATACCAACGATTTCAACTTCATCATTTAAGTGGATAACACCAGCTTCTACTCTACCGGTAGCAACTGTACCACGACCTGTGATTGTGAATACGTCCTCTACAGGCATGATGAATGGCTTATCTGTATCTCTCTGAGGATCTGGAATGTATGAATCTATTGTATCCATAAGTTCCATGATCTTATCTCCCCAAGGTCCCATTGGATCTTCAAGAGCCTTAAGAGCTGAACCCTTAACGATTGGGCAATCATTGAATCCGTACTCTTCAAGCTGTTCTGTAACTTCCATCTCTACAAGTTCGATAAGCTCGTCATCATCAACCATATCGCACTTATTTAAGAATACAACGATGTAAGGTACACCAACCTGACGTGAAAGTAAGATGTGCTCCTTTGTCTGAGCCATAACACCATCAGTAGCAGCAACAACAAGGATAGCACCATCCATCTGAGCTGCACCAGTGATCATGTTCTTAACGTAGTCAGCATGTCCAGGGCAGTCAACGTGTGCGTAATGTCTCTTCTCGGTCTCGTATTCAACGTGAGCGGTAGAAATGGTGATACCACGTTCTCTTTCTTCGGGAGCCTTATCGATATTATCGAAAGCAACTGTTTCGCCAGTGCCCAGTCTCTCATGAAGAACCTTAGTAATAGCAGCAGTCAGAGTTGTTTTACCATGGTCAACGTGGCCGATGGTACCAATGTTACAATGGGGCTTTGTTCTTTCAAATTTAGCTTTAGCCATTTCTTGTAATCCTCCTTAATTCAGTGAGTTAGTTTTAATTTGAACCAGCTATTATTGATTATATTCGATAATAGCTGGATTTTCAAGTACAATTTCGCGGTGTAAACTTCTTCCTCTGCACAGTTTCTCATGCGGACATGAAACCTGTACCCGGGAAGATACGAGTGAACTGCAACAGCAAATCAGATTATTTTGCTTTTGCTGCCAGTACCTTTTCCTGCACGTTCTTCGGAACCTGTTCGTACTTTTCGAAGAACATGGAGTAGTTGCCACGACCCTGAGTCTTGGAACGCAGGTCTGTGGAGTAACCGAACATCTCAGCAAGGGGAACGAAAGCCTTAACCATCTTACCACCGCCGATGTCTTCCATACCTTCTACACGACCACGACGAGAGTTCAGATCACCGATTACATCGCCCATGTATTCCTCAGGCATGGTAACCTCAACCTTCATGATCGGCTCG
>OLVZ01003224.1_pt1 | contig 10919 bp, 10 predicted proteins | sample 1673341 | NCBI WGS metagenome assembly OLVZ01 (sample SAMEA3178944, study PRJEB25190) | human gut metagenome | biome: human gut; feature: human-associated habitat; material: faeces | place: Austria | collected 2013
TTCAGCTTGAAAGTGCGGGAATGAAAAACTTCATGAAGGAACTGAAGCCTCAGAGCCTTGAGGACGTGATCGCGGGAATTTCGCTTTACCGTCCGGGTCCCATGGATTTCATTCCGCAGTACATCCGCGGAAAAAACCGTCCGGATACCATCCGTTATGACTGCCCGCAGATGGAGCCCATCCTGAAGCCGACCTATGGCTGTATCGTATACCAGGAGCAGGTTATGCAGATCGTCCGTGAGCTTGCAGGCTACACCCTTGGACGAAGTGACCTGGTGCGCCGTGCCATGTCCAAGAAAAAAGCTTCTGTTATGGCAAAAGAACGCCAGAATTTCGTTTACGGAAACGTGGAAGAGGGAGTACCGGGATGTATCGCCAACGGTATTTCCGAGGAGATCGCAAACAAGATCTACGATGAGATGACAGATTTTGCAAAGTATGCCTTCAATAAGTCTCACGCTGCCGCTTATGCAGTGGTTTCCTACCAGACGGCATATCTCAAATATTACTATCCGGTAGAATTTATGGCTGCACTGATGACATCCGTTGTGGAAATGCCGAACAAGGTTGCCGAGTATATTTCTGTATGCCGCCAGATGGGGATCCGGATCCTTCCGCCGGATATCAATCATGGTGTTTATGGCTTTTCTGTTGACAATGGTTCCATTCGTTATGCACTTTCTGCCATCAAGAGTATCGGCCGTCCGGTAATCGAGGGGATTGTGCGGGAGCGTGAGGAGCACGGAGAATATACCTCCCTGAAAACATTTATTGAGCGAAATATCGACCAGATCAACAAGAGAGTTGTGGAAAATCTGATCAAGGCCGGAGCGCTGGATTGCCTGGAGGGAAACCGGAATCAGAAAATGACGGTTTATACGCAGATCATAGACAGTATCAACCAGGATAAGAAGCATACCATGGCGGGACAGCTGAGTCTTTTTGATATTGCGCCTGAAGAAGATAAAAAGGAATTTGAGATCCGTATGCCGCAGGCAGCAGAATATCCGAAGGAGACGATACTGACCTTTGAGAAGGAAGTTCTCGGCATCTATCTCAGCGGTCATCCGCTGGAGCGTTACCGGAATATGATGGAAAAAATGATCTCTGCAAAAACTTCTGATTTTCAGCCGGATGATGAAACAGGGATACCGGAGGTTTACGATAACCAGAAAGTGATCGTGGGTGGAATGATCACGGATAAAACCATAAAATATACAAAGAATAATAAGGTAATGGCGTTCCTTACAGTGGAAGATCTGGTAGGCACCGTGGAGGTTGTGGTATTTCCACGTGATTACGAAAAATGCCAGATGTTCCTGAATGAAGATGCCCGGCTCTTTATTCAGGGAAGAGTATCCGCAGAAGACGACAAAGCCAGCAAGCTGATCCTGGAAAAGGTCCGTCTTTTTGATGATATGCCAAGAGAACTGTGGCTCCAGTTTGAAAGCCGGGAAGAGTACGCAAAAGCCGAGACCGGTCTGGTAGACGATCTGATGGAATCCAGAGGAAACAGCACGGTGGTTATTTATCTCAAAGATGTCAAGGCAATGAAGAAACTTCCGCCTGCCTATCAGGTCCATATCGAGGATTCCTGGCTGGAGCGCATGTGTAAAAAATATGGAAGTTCCAATGTTAAAATTGTGGAGAGAGTATTGAAAAACTTATAAAAATGCTATAAACTATACCCGAATATGTGTATTACAATAGGTTGTTTCATAAGATGGAGGATAACAATATGGCAGAGAACAAAATCAAAACGATCGGCGTTTTGACCAGTGGCGGTGACGCACCTGGAATGAATGCTGCAATCCGTGCTGTTGTCAGAAGAGGATTAAGCAGCGGACTGAACGTAAAGGGAATCTATAAAGGATACAGCGGTCTCTTAAATGAAGAGATCAGAGATATGACAGCAAAGGACGTTTCCGATACGATTGAGCGAGGCGGAACAATTCTTTATACTGCCAGATGTGCAGAGATGAGAACAGAGGAAGGACAGCAGCAGGCTGCAGAGATCTGCAGAAAGCATGGAATCGACGGTCTTGTTGTTATCGGTGGAGACGGATCCTTCGCAGGTGCTCAGAAGCTTGCGAACCTTGGAATCAATACCATTGGCCTGCCGGGAACTATTGACCTTGATATCGCATGTACCGAGTACACCATCGGTTTCGATACAGCTGTAAACACAGCGATGGAAGCCATCGATAAGGTACGTGATACATCCACATCCCATGAGAGATGCAGTATCATCGAGGTTATGGGACGTAACGCCGGATACCTTGCAGTATGGTGCGGTATCGCAAACGGTGCTGAGGATATCCTGATCCCGGAGAAATATGATTACGATGAGCAGAAGCTTATTGACAATATCGTAGAGAGCCGTAAGAAAGGCAAGAAACACCATATCATCGTAAATGCTGAGGGTATCGGCCATTCAGAGGCTATGGCGAAGCGTATCGAGGCTGCAACAGGTATCGAGACACGTGCAACGATCCTTGGTCACATGCAGCGTGGTGGAAGCCCTACATGTAAGGACCGTGTATATGCGTCCATGATGGGTGCTCTTGCAGTAGATCTTCTTGTTGCCGGAAAACGCAGCCGTGTGGTTGGATACCGTCATGGTGAGTTTGTTGATTTCGACATCAATGAGGCTCTTGCAATGCAGAAGAATGTAGATTCCTACATGTGGGAGGTCTGCAATTCTCTTTCTCATAATTACAGAAAATAAAGATATTTATGAACTTAAAAAAAGTTTCAGACGGATTGCATAAACTGAATACGTCACAAATAATTGCCCTCGGCTTTGCGGGGGTGATTTTTGTAGGTGGACTTATTTTGTGGATGCCGTTCTGCAGTGCACCCGGGCAGGCTGTTACCTTCCCGGATGCTGTTTTTACAGCGGCGACCAGCGTATGTGTGACAGGACTTTCCACAGTTGTTATGGCAGTCCAGTGGAGCCCCATTGGAAAAGCGGTTATCCTGTGCCTGATACAGATCGGCGGGATCGGACTGATCGCACTGGCGAATATGATATTCATCAGCCTCCGGCGGAAAATTTCCCTGAAAAACCGACGGATCATCAAGGAATCCTATAACCTGGATGAAATGGGTGGAGTCGTGGCTGTAGTCCGCAGTGTGGTGAAATGCGTGTTTCTTGCAGAAGGAATCGGTGCGGTCCTGTATGCGTTTTGCTTTGTACCGGAATTTGGAATAAAAAAAGGTCTGGTGCATGCCATATTTCTGGCGGTATCTGCATTCTGCAACGCTGGGATCGATCTTTTCGGGGAAACAAGCCTTTCGGTATATGTGAGCAATCCGCTGGTCAATATCACTACGATTGGCCTGATCATTGTGTCAGGTCTTGGATTTATCGTCTGGTGGGATCTGTGGGATAAATTCCGCAAGGTTCTGAGAAAAGAGCTCTCCCCATCCAGAGTTTTTCGTGTACTGCGGCTTCAGAGCAAGCTGGTCCTTACGATGACCGGGATCCTGGTATTTTCAGGAGCATTTCTGGTATTTATCTTTGAATCCGGAAACCCTTCCACGCTGAAGGGGGCACCACTGGGAACAAAGCTCATGGCATCCTTTTTCCAGTCAGTGACAACACGTACGGCGGGATTTTATACCATGGATCAGTCACTTTTGTCCACACCTACCGTGATCATTTCCCTGCTGTGGATGTTTATCGGAGGATCACCCATGGGCACTGCCGGTGGTGTGAAGACTACTACCATTGCGGTTCTGATCCTTTCCATTGCAGCATATCTTCAGGGAAAAAAGGATGTAGAGGTATACGGCCGCAGGATTCGTGAGAGCTATCTCCGTTCTGCCATGGTTGTTGCAGGAACCAGTGTGCTGATCCTTTTTACCATGACGGTGCTTTTGTCCGCAGTAATGCCGGGAGTGGATCTGGCAGATGTCTTATATGAGATCACTTCTGCGGGGGCTACAGTAGGACTTTCCAGAGGACTGACACCTCAGCTGAATGTGGCAGGCAAGTGGATCGTGATCCTTACCATGTATCTGGGACGTATCGGACCGCTGACACTTGGAACAGCAGTTGTGATGCGTGTACGCAACAGGCCGGGAAGCACAACGCATCTCGGTGAAGAAGATATCATGATTGGTTAAACAGGAGAATAGAATGAAAAATAAATCTTTTGCCGTGATCGGGCTTGGACAGTTTGGAATGACTCTGGCGGTGACGCTGGCAGAGTCAGACTGCGATGTCCTTGCCATTGATGACAAAGAAGAAAATATCGAAGAGATTTCCGAAAAAGTAACCTATGCGGTAAAAGCAGATGTCCGTGAACCGGGAATCCTGAAGGCTCTGGGAGTTCAGAATGTGGATGTAGCCATTATCGCGGTTGCCGAAAATCTGGAAGCCAGTATTTCCGCGACCATGCAGGCCAAGGATCTGGGAGTGCCCTTTGTAGTTGCAAAAAGTATGAATTCTCTTCATGGACGTATACTTGACAAAATTGGTGCAGATAAGATCATTTATCCGGAACAGTCCATGGGACTGCGAGTTGCCAGAAATCTTATGTCCGGCGGGTATTTGGATGTGTTTGAGCTTTCAGCGGAGTTCAGTATGGCGGAGTTTTCCATGCCGGTATCCTGGAGTGGAAAAAATCTGGTAGATCTGAATGTACGGGAGCGTTTTCACATTAATATCATTGGCATCAAGCAGGGTGAAAATGTCACGGTAGATCTGGATCCTTCCGAACCGCTTCCGGACAACTGTTCCATAATCGCCATCGGAAAAAACAAGGATCTGAATGCAAGTCGTGAGGAATTACGTTAACCGAATACGGATTGCCGGAAGGAGAGAAATAAAAGTATGATAACCAGTGTATCAAATGCAAAAATAAAAAATGTCATGCAGCTGAACCAGAAGGCAAAAGCCAGAAGAGAGCAGGGACTTTTTGTGGCAGAGGGCCGGAAAATGTTTCTGGAAGCACCGGAAAGCTGGGTTTCCCAGGTGTTTGTCTCCGAGACCGTTTCCCGGGATGGAGAGCTGATGTCTCAGGCAGAAAAATATCCCTGTGAGATCGTGAAGGATTCCGTATTTCGTCAGATGTGTGATACCAAGACTCCCCAGGGGATCCTGACAGTTCTGAAGCTGCCTTCCTGGAGCGAGGAAGAGGTACTGGCGGGAAAAAATCCTCTGGTCATGGTTCTGGAGGATCTTCAGGATCCGGGAAATGCGGGAACCATTCTCAGGACCGGTGAGGGCGCCGGCGTAAGCGGAGTTTTCCTCACAAAAACCTGCGTGGATATCACAAATCCCAAGGTGATCCGTTCTACTATGGGCTCCATTTACAGAATGCCTTTTCTATATGTGGAAGATGTGGTATCATTAGAAAAGAAGCTGAAAGAAAAGGGAATCCGCAGTTTTGCAGCTCATCTGAAGGGTGAGAATTCCTATGATCAGGAATCCTATAAGGGCGGCACCGCTTTTTTCATCGGAAACGAGGGAAAGGGCCTGACCGATCAGGCAGCGGAGGCAGCAGACTGTCTGATCCGCATTCCCATGTGCGGAAAAGTAGAATCACTGAATGCTGCCATGGCATCAGGAATCCTGATGTACGAAGCTGCAAGACAGAGAAGAGAATAAGAGAGGAGGGGTTTTATGACACCTTTGGCCTGGCTTGGAATACTGGCAATTTTACTGGTAATTGAAGCAATCACGGTAGGACTTACCACTGTCTGGTTTGCAGGCGGTGCTCTTGTGGCGTGCATTGCCTCGTGGCTTGGTGGGGGAATTGTTGTACAGCTCCTTTTATTTTTCGGAGTTTCCGTGGTGCTTCTGATCTTTACCAGACCTCTGGCGGTCCGCTACATGAACAAGGGCGTGGAAAAGACCAATGCAGAGAGCCTTCTGGGAAAAAGAGCCGTAGTGATACAGCCGGTCAACAACCTGGCCCAGACCGGGCAGGTGAGGATCAATGACATCGAGTGGACTGCACGGACCGCAGATGACGGGGAAGAAATTCCAACAGGTGCAGTGGTTGAGATCGAAGAGATCCGCGGAGTGAAGCTGATCGTAAAAGAAATTAGCAAGGAGGGCTAAATTATGGGTGGAGTTGTTGTTTTGCTTGTAGTCATCGTTCTTGTGCTGTGGGTACTTGCATCCTGTATCCGCATTGTACCGCAGGCCTATGCAGTGGTACTGGAACGTCTTGGCGCTTACAAGGCTACCTGGAGTACAGGAATCCATTTCAAGGTTCCGTTCATTGAGCGTGTTGCAAGAAGAGTAAACCTGAAAGAACAGGTTGTGGATTTTCCACCGCAGCCGGTAATTACCAAAGATAATGTAACCATGCAGATCGATACGGTTGTATTTTTCCAGATCACAGATCCGAAGCTTTACGCATATGGCGTTGAGAATCCGATCATGGCGATCGAGAATCTTTCTGCTACAACACTTCGTAACATCATCGGTGATATGGAGCTGGATGAGACACTGACATCCCGAGAGGTTATCAATACCAAGATGCGTGCTTCCCTTGATGTGGCTACAGATCCATGGGGAATCAAGGTTAACCGTGTGGAGCTTAAGAACATCATTCCTCCGGCAGCCATCCAGGATGCCATGGAGAAACAGATGAAGGCTGAGCGTGAGAGACGAGAAGCCATTCTGAAAGCAGAAGGAGAGAAACGTTCCACCATCCTTGTTGCTGAGGGTAAAAAACAGTCCGCTATCCTGGATGCTGAGGCTGAGAAGCAGGCGGCGATCCTTCATGCGGAGGCTCAGAAGGAGCGTATGATCAAAGAGGCTGAAGGACAGGCACAGGCAGTCCTTAAAGTACAGCAGGCAACTGCAGAAGGACTTCGTATGATCAAGGAAGCAGGAGCAGATGAATCTGTTCTTACTCTGAAGAGCCTGGAGGCTCTTACAAAGGTTGCTGACGGTAAGGCAACGAAGATCATCATTCCGTCCGAGATACAGGGCATCGCAGGGCTGGCAACATCCCTGAAGGAAATCATGACAGATAAACCGGCAGAGCAGAAATAAATCTGCAGCCATGAGGAGGACATATTATGAATCTTAAAGGAAGAAATTTCCTGACACTGAAAGACTTTACACCGGAAGAGATCACTTACATGATCGACCTTGCAGCAGATCTGAAGGCAAAGAAAAAAGCAGGAGAGCTTCATGAGTATTACAGAGGTAAGAATATTGCCCTGATCTTTGAAAAAACAAGCACAAGAACACGCTGTTCCTTCGAAGTGGCAGCTCATGATCTGGGAATGGGTTCTACCTATCTGGATCCCACAGGCTCCCAGATCGGAAAGAAGGAGAGCATCGCAGATACTGCAAGAGTTCTCGGAAGAATGTATGAGGGAATCGAGTACCGTGGCTTCGGTCAGGATATTGTTGAGGAGCTTGCGAAGCATGCAGGTGTACCGGTATGGAATGGTCTGACAAACGAGTATCATCCGACACAGATGCTTGCAGATATGCTGACAGTACGTGAGCATTTCGGCAAACTGAAAGGCCTGAAACTTGTATACATGGGTGATGCCCGTTACAACATGGGTAACTCCCTCATGGTTGTATGCTCCAAACTTGGTCTCGATTTCGTAGCCTGCACCAATAAAAAATATTTCCCGAATGATGAACTGGTAGCACAGTGCCAGCAGTGGGCAAAAGAGGCAGGTTCCACCATCACTCTCACAGAGGATGTGGAGGCAGGAACAAAAGATGCGGACATCATCTACACAGATGTATGGGTATCCATGGGCGAGCCTGACGAAGTATGGACAGAGCGTATCCACGACCTGACACCATACAAGGTTACCAGACATGTAATGGAGAACGCCGGTGAAAAGGCGATCTTCCTTCACTGTCTGCCGGCATTCCATGATCTTAAGACAAAGATTGGAAAAGAGATGGGCGAGCGTTTCAACCTTACAGATATGGAGGTTACAGACGAAGTATTCGAGTCTCCGCAGTCCAAGGTATTCGACGAAGCTGAGAACCGTATGCACACCATTAAGGCTGTGATCGTTGCAACATTAGGAGAGCCGGAGAAATAATGTCAGATTTATTTAATGAAGAAATAATTTCACAGGCAACACATACAAAATGGGCGGGCAAAACCGTCCATTTTGCAAGAGAAACAGATTCCACAAATCTCTGGGGAAAACGTGCCTGGAGGGAAGAAGGCGCAGGACACGGAGAGCTGTTTGTGGCAGAATATCAGTCCGCAGGACGCGGACGTTTTACAAGACGATGGAGTGCGCCGCCGGACAGTGCCATTACTATGAGTATCCTTATCTGCCCGGAATTTTCTCCACAGAAGGCGCCGATGCTGACACTTGTTATGGGACTTTCAGTTGCACAGGCAGTAGCAGAGCTCGGTCTTGAGGTAGGGATCAAATGGCCTAACGATGTAGTTGTTTCCCGCAAAAAGATCTGCGGTATCTTAACCGAAATGACCATGAAGCAGGATAAGATCGGCTGTGCAGTTATCGGAGTCGGGATTAACGTAAATATGGAAAGCTTCCCGGAAGAAATGGCAGATAAGGCTACCTCTCTGTATCTGGAAAGCGGACATCCCTTTGACCGGGCACAGGTAGTCGGACTTGTGATGAAGCATTTTGAGGAAAATTATGAGAGATTTGTACAGACAGAGGATCTCAGCGGCCTGAAACCGGATTATGAGAAAATGCTGGCCAATCTGAACCAGCCGGTACGTGTACTGGATCAGAATGATCCATATGAGGGGATCGCAAGAGGGATCAATGCCGGCGGAGAGCTTCTGGTAGAGCGTGCAGACGGTACAGTCGAGGAAGTAAATTCCGGAGAGGTTTCTGTACGTGGTTTATACAGCTATGTGTAAAACATGCAGCACAGATCGGATAAAATTTCCGGCAGCGATTTTCCGTTGATGTTTTATTGCAGTAGTGGAAAAAACAAGAATCTCCCTGCTTTAGCTGCGGGGAGTGTCAAGTTATAAATAAAGGAGATTTTATGTATCAGGATAACATTGTGCTCTGCGGAGCAAGCTCTTATGAGCAGAAATATTATTTTAACCAGGATTTTGCGTCTCTTCCTGAGACGGTAAAGCAGGAGCTGCAGATCATGTGTGTGCTTTTCACAGAGGATGTAGGCGGGATCCTGACACTGGAATTTGATGAGGACGGCAGTCTGCAGTTTAAGACAGAAGCCCTGGAGGCAGATGCCCGTTTTGACGAGATCGGAAGTGCACTGAAGATCAAGGAACTCCAGCGGGACAAAAGAGAGCTTCTGGAATCTCTGGAAATGTACTACAAAGTATTTTTCCTGGGAGATATCCCGGACGAGGAACTTAAGAAAAAAGCAGATACAGTTGAGGACTGATCCATGAAGATGCAGTGGAAGATCGGAAATGTGGAGATACCGAATCCCTTTGTGCTTGCACCGATGGCAGGGGTTACGGATCTGGCATTTCGAAGACTTTGCAAGGAGCAGGGGGCTGGCCTGATCTGTATGGAGATGGTCAGTGCCAAGGCGATCTCTTTTCATAATAAGAATACAGAGGCGCTGATGGAGATCGATCCCGGGGAGCATCCGGTATCCATGCAGCTTTTCGGCAGCGAGCCGGACCTTATGGCAGAGGTGGCAAAAAGCATTGAGGAGCGTCCCTTTGACATTCTCGATATCAATATGGGATGTCCGGTTCCCAAGGTGGTAAATAATGGCGAGGGCTCAGCTCTTCTGAAGGATCCTCAGCTGATCGAAGAGATCGTCCGCAGTGTTTCCGGAGCAGTTTCCAAGCCGGTAACGGTGAAGGTCCGCATTGGCTTTGATGAAAATACGCCGGTGGATGTGGTGGAGATCGCAAAACGGGTGGAGGATGCCGGTGCAGCAGCCATCGCAGTTCATGGAAGGACCAGACAGCAGTATTATTCCGGTCAGGCTGACTGGTCTGTTATAAAGGCAGTTAAAGAAGCTGTAAATGTTCCCGTAATAGGAAATGGCGATATAGTGGATGAAGAGTCTGCATATCATATGATCAATCTCACAAAATGTGACGGCATAATGATAGGGCGAGCTGCAAAGGGCAATCCCTGGTTATTTGCCAAATTTAAAAAAATGTTTGATACATATTCCATGGATGAATTAAAAAATGGAGATTTAGACATCAATAGTGATTACGATCACCACAATATAGTAGATATTGAAACAAGAAAGAAAATGATGATTCGTCATATAAAAGAGCTTGAAGCATTTAAAGGTGAATACATTGCCGTAAGGGAAATGCGCAAGCACTGCGGATGGTATACAGCCGGGGTTCCTCATGCAACGGAATTGAGAAAAGAAGTCAATTCCTGTGAAAGTATAGACGAGCTTGTGAGACTTGTTGAAAGAATACTATAAATTGACATTATACCCATAAAATATTATAATTTTACAGGTAATTTTATAAGAATATATTTTAGATATTAAGATGTTAGAGCACATATTCTGCTCTAACATTTATTTTATAATAGCCTGATATATTCGGGATTGACTTCCACCCCTACGGAAAAGAACTCGGGCAGCTCCACTAACAGACGTTTCGTTTTCGACCCGCGTACAGTCAGCAATTTTCCTTCATAACCGTCCAAAGGACCGCCTACAATACGGATGTGCCGTCCGCACATAGAGGGTGTCAATTCGCCAGGAAGATAATATTTCGGATTTTTCGACACACTTACAGCATGTATGAACCGCTCCATGTCCGCATCAGCGACAGTCATCGGATTTTTGTAACCACCTCCCTTCTGGAAACGATACTGTATCGTGGGATACTTTTCCACAAACGGATCAATAGCTTCCTGGGTATCATGAACAAAAAGCAAATCCTGGATAAAGGGAACTTCTTCCCGAGTCCGTTTGCCGCCATGAACACTCAACTGCTCTTTCATGGGAGTGAACACCTCGAAAT
>OLVZ01003231.1_pt1 | contig 10901 bp, 8 predicted proteins | sample 1673341 | NCBI WGS metagenome assembly OLVZ01 (sample SAMEA3178944, study PRJEB25190) | human gut metagenome | biome: human gut; feature: human-associated habitat; material: faeces | place: Austria | collected 2013
GGGTAACCCAAACCGTTTACTGGGGCGTGCTTCGATTAGAGTGGATGGCGGGGTTATACACACTTGGGATGGGTTCCTTGGCGGGCCTGACCGTGTGTGCCCGTGGGAGGAAAAGCGTTCTGCTGGGTTTGGCAGCGACTTGTTTTGTGGCCATGCCGTTGGTTTTTCTTCTAACGCGCCCTGCGGTGACAGCAGAGGAGGCGGCGTCGATTCTGGCAGAAGGGGAAGGGCTTCAGCAGGTAGAACCTAACGAGGCCTACTCCACGATGGAGATGCAAAACGGCGGTTCTTTCTGGGTCCAGCGGGGGTATGTCTTCCAGGGGACCAGCGAGATGGGGGAGGTTATCGTTTTTTGCTTTGATCCTATGCAGGTTCAGTGGGGGGCGTTAAGGCATTGAGCCATCCAGTTTCGAGATGGCCGCCATCTGGGAGATGGAAAAACACAGCCTGCCGCATCATTGCGGCAGGCTGTGCCTCTTGCTTCCATTAGGGCCGGGGATCCTCCAACCCCAAAGCCTGCAGCACGGCCTTGGCCTGGGCGATGCGCTTGTCGGCCTCGGCCTGGTCGGTCTGCAGCTGGGCGCCGATGTTGCGGCCGACGTCCACGTCCGCGATGTCGATGGAGAGGATCTCAAAGGCGGTGCCGGCGTCCAGGCCCTTGGCCAGGACCGTGCGGGAGATCATGTCCGGGTTTTCGAGCACCTGCTTGTGGCTCTCGGCGGAGCCGACGGTGGTGACGATGCCCTCGCCGACGCGGGCGATGACGGTCTCCTCCCCCGCGCCGCCGACCAGGCGGTCGATGTTGGCGCGGACCGTGACCCGGGCCCGGACTTTCAGTTCGATGCCGTTCTGGGCGACAGCCGAGATGAACGGCGTTTCGATGACCTTGGGATTGACGCTCATCTGGACGGCTTCCAGGACGTCGCGGCCAGCCAGGTCGATGGCGCAGGCCCGTTCAAAGGTCAGGGACATCGTCGCCCGATGGGCGGCAATGAGGGCATCGACGACGCGGTCGACGTCGCCGCCGGCCAGGTAATGGGCTTCCAGCTGGTTGACGTTGACATCGAGGCCGGCCTTGTTGGCCTTGACCAGGGGCAGGATGATCTTCGACGGGATGACCCGGCGCAGGCGCATGCCGATGAGGTTGACGATGCCGACGGATACGCCGGCGGCCATGGCCGAAATCCACAAACCGATGGGCACGAAGTGCAGGAACAGGGATACGATGATGACAGCGGCCACGATGATGATGACAGGCACTGCCAAAAAGGATACGATAGACATAAGATACCTCCTTCTCAGTGTTTGGGATGGCGTTCCGGTTCCGGTTCGACGACGACGCGGCTGCCTTCGACTTTGACCACGCGGACGATGACGTCGCGGCCGATGAACGTGCCGTTGGCCGTGGCATCGACGCGCTCTTTGCCGATGCGGATCGTCCCGGACGGACGCAGAATGGTAATGGTCTTGCCCCGTTCATAGAGATATTTGCTGTAATCGGCCTGGGCCGTATATCCCTTTTCTTTCGTCGAACGGTTCTTGAGGGTCAATTTTTCAAAAAGCCGGCTCTTGGGCAAATGCTTGCCGACGATATAGAACAATATGATGGCCAGGACCGTCCCGCCGGCCAGGATGTAGACGGCCTCATACGTGGCTCCCAGCATGAAGAACAGGCTGCCGAACAAGAGGACGACGCCGGCCAGGCCAAAGATGCCGACGCCAGGCGACGCCAGTTCCAGGCCGATGCAGAGCAGACTAACCAGGAAGGCGGCGACGATTTTCAGGCCGTCGGCCAGGGACTCGTTGCCCGACAGGAGCAGCAGGCCGCCGAAGACGAAGGCCGTAGCAATACCGGCGCCGATGCCGGCCATCTTGATTTCTGCCAGCAAGGCGGCGATGATCAGGGCGACGAAGACCGTGCGGACATAGGGATTCTGCAAGATGCCGACGGCGTCATCACGCCAGTCCTTGTCGACATAGGTCAGGCGGGCATCGCCCAAGCTGTACAGGGCCAGGGCTTCGGACAACGTATCGGCCGAGCCGTCGGACACGTTGAGTTCCCTGGCCTGGCCGTCGGATAAGGCCAGTATCTTCCCCGGTTCGGCATAGTCGGGATAGCCCTGGGACTTGTCGACCATGGCTTCGGCGACGCCGGGATTATGGCCATTCTGGGCCGCCGTCGCGCTGAACTCGGCTTTCAGGGCGGCAATGTTCTTCTCCGTATTGGGAATCGGTTCGGCAGCGCCGATGCTGCTGCCCGGCGCCATGATGATATGGCGGCACGACAGGGCGATGAGGGCCCCGGCCGACCAGGCCCGCGACGTGACATAGGCAATAGTCGGCACGTCGGATGCCATGAGCATGTCGCGGATCTTCAAGGCGCTGTCGACGCGGCCGCCCAGGGTATTGATGGTAATGACGACGGCCGTATCGCCTTCTTCGGCGGCCTGGCGCAGGCCGCGCTGGATAAAGGCGGCCTGGCTGCCGTCGATGTCACCGGAAATAGGCAGGACGCGGACGGAATCGGCCTGCACGACAGCAGCCGGTGCGGCAGCTGCCAGGGAAAAGAATAAGACAGCAGCTGTTATCATGCGTAATAGAAAGGTCATTCCCTCACCTGCTTTCATTCACTTTTGTTCGGCGCCTCGATACATTGAAAATAACCGGCACGCTGGAGTTTTTCCAACTCTTCCGGCGAAATGTTGCGGGCAGCCTGTTTTTCTAGTTCTTCAATCGGCTTGTCTTCAATCATATGAATCTTGTCGATGACGGCATCATAGACGGCGGGCGGCTTGTTCTCCTTGATCCAGTCCAGCATGTGGTCGAGCCACTTGCGGCACGTCCAGGAATCTTCGCCATGGTTGTGGCCGCGGAGTATCTGGATCTGGGCCTGTTCCGGAATCTTGGCCAGGAACCAGTTCCATCGTTCCCGGGCAATGAGATAATGATAAAGTTCATCGACATCGCGCAGATGCTGTTCCCGAAGTTCCAGCGTATAACGCGACCAAAATAAACTGAGTGTCATATTGACTACCTCCAAGCAACTCTATATAACTAGTTTATCTTAAGATATTCTACACAGAAGATATTCTACACAGAATTGTCAAACTCCTGCTGGCAAAAAGAAAATCTTTTGTATATGTAAAAAAAGGCGCTGTCCCATGAAGACAGCGCCTTTTTCTGTAGGGGCGCCACGTGGGGCGCCCGTTCACGAAATCGGTTTCACAAGTATCTTACATATATCCGGCGGGCTAAAAACTACAAATGCTGAGAAATCAACCTCTCAGACCGCCTTTGGCGGCCAGCTCTCCTATGAGGAGAGCCTTTCGTCAAACATCATACATCAAAGGCAAAGAAAACCTACGTGATAACAAAAAGCTTTACATGAGATTTCTTTTTTTTATTGAAAATTTACGGCTTTTGCTTTATAATAAACAAGTGTATTCATACATTATACATTTGTAACATGGAATTAGGGTAGGAGGTTTTATTTATGCATAGTTTATGGAATGCATTGAACCGCATCAGCCTGATCAAGCAGATCATCATCGGCTTGGTCATCGGTATCGCCGTGGCTATGGCTTTCCCGGCAGCAGGGAAGGAACTGGCCTTGCTCGGCGTCATCTTCGTCGGGGCCTTGAAGGGCATCGCCCCGGTACTGGTCTTCGTCCTGGTCGCCGCTGCACTGGGCCGCAAACAGGAAGACCACGAATCGAACATCAAAGATGTCATCATCCTGTATCTCATCGGTACTTTTTTAGCGGCTTTCTTTGCCGTCATGATCAGTTTCGTCTTCCCCCTGACGCTGCAGCTCGACGTATCGGCTGCCAGCAATAAGGCACCGGAAGGCATTGCCGAAGTCTTGACGACGCTCCTCAAGAACATCGTCGACAACCCGGTCCACGCCCTGATGACGGGCAACTACATCGGTATCCTCGGCTGGGCCTGCCTGTTCGGCGTTGCCGTCCGCCGCGTCTCCGAATCGTCGAAAGCCGTCCTCGATGACTGTGCCGACGCTGTCACGACCTGCGTCCAGTGGATCATCCGCCTGGCTCCGCTCGGCATCATGGGCCTCGTCGCCGACTCCGTTTCGTCCAACGGCATCGGTGCCCTCATCGGCTATGCTAAATTGCTCTGTCTTCTCTTAGGGTCGATGCTGCTCTTCGCCTTCGTCATCAACCCGATCATCGTCTACGCCAAGATCCACCGCAATCCGTACCCGCTGGTATGGAAATGCGTCAAGACGTCTGGCGTCACGGCCTTCTTTACGCGCAGCTCGGCCGCGAATATCCCGGTCAACCTGTCCCTGGCCAAGGAACTCGGCGTCAATCCCGATACGTATACGGTCACCATTCCGCTCGGTGCGACCATCAACATGTCCGGCGCAGCCATCACCATTTCCATCATGACCCTGGCTGCCGTCCACACCCTGGGCATTTCCGTCGACTTCCCGACGGCCCTCTTGCTCAGCGTCCTTTCGGCCATCGGCGCCTGCGGTGCTTCCGGCGTTGCCGGCGGCTCGCTGCTGCTGATCCCCATGGCCTGCAGCCTCTTCGGTATCTCCAATGATATCGCCATGCAGGTCGTCGGCGTCGGCTTCATCATCGGCGTCCTCCAGGACTCGACCGAAACGGCCCTCAACTCGTCGACAGACATCCTCTTCACGGCAGCTGCCGACTTTGCTCAGCGCGGCTATCCGGAACACCTGGGTGGCGGCCACGAAGTCAGCCATCAAGGGTAGGAACGCCCCTTGGGCGTTCCGCAGGCCGCAGTTCGCAGTCCGCGGTCCGCGTGTAGGGCGCCACGGATTATGACGAATAATGCAGGCCGCCGTTCGCATGTAGGGGCGCCACGTGGGGCGCCCGCCACGGATTATAATGAATAATGCAGTCCGCCGGCCGCAAAAGGACCCTCGCATGACGGTATTCGTCATCATGCGAGGGTCCTTTTTCTTGGTCAAAAACAACCTCTCAGGCCGCTTTCGGCGGCCAGCTCCCCTATGAGGGGAGCCGCTAGCCACGAGCCACTAAAAAAGCGTTGTCCGTCAGGACAACGCTTTTTTCTACCTTATTTCCCGCTTTCAGCGATGCAGTCATTGAGGTCAGCAATGAGTGCGTCGACGTCGATGCCGTGGGCACCAGCGCCCTGGCCGATGGTTTCAAAGTGAGCAGCCATGCAGCCAATACAGCCGAGGCCGTACTGCTGGAAGATTTCAATGATCTGCGGATATTTCTGAACGGCTTCAATGATACCCGTGTCTTTTGTAATCTGTGCCATTATTTTTATTCCTCCTTGTCAATTCGTATCCGTACCGTTTTGAAGGAACTTCCGGATTGCATCTATTATATCATACTTTTTTTCATTTGTGCGAGGAAATACTTTTTTCCTCCAAGAGTTGGCCGTCGGGCAGGAAGCTGCGGAAGGTCAGGCTGTCGTCCGTCGCTTCCAGGGTCATGTAATTGTCCGTTTCCGGCTGGGGTGCGACGTATTCGTCGAGGCTGTGCTGTTTCCACAATCCCGGATATTGGACGTTGCCGGCGACGCCGGTGATGAGGTACAGCGGGCCCGATTCATCGCGCTGGAAGTTCCTGATATGGCCCCGGTCGCGGTAGGTGTGGAGATGGGCCGAGAGGACGGCATCGACGCTGTACTGGTCGAAGAGGGGCATCCACAGCCGGCCTTTGGGCGAGAAGCCTTCTTCCCGGGGCTGGGGCCGGTTGGCGAAGCCGTACTGGAGCGGGTCCTTGTGCATGAGGACGATTTTCCATTTCTTCGTCGTCTTGGCCATGTCTTCCTTGAACCAGGCCACTTCGTCTTCGTCGAGGCTGGGCTCGAAGTCAGCCAGTTCCTGGGACTGCGTGTTGAGGACGACGAAGTGGACGTCGCCGTAGTCGAAGGAGTAGAACTGGTTCTGGTATTTTTCCCTGTCGATGCGGGGCAGGGCGAAGAGGTGCAGGTAGGCTTCGGGCATGCGGACTTTCCAGTCCTTGTCATACGTTTCGTGGTTGCCCAGGAGGGGGACGACGGGGATGCGGGCGATCATGTCGCCGACGACGTCGAACCAGGCGTTCCACTGGTAGTGGTCCTGGCCGTTATCGACGAGGTCGCCCATGTTGATGAAGAACTGGGCGTCCTGGTTGCGCTGCCAGGCAGGCTGGGCCGTGGCGGCCCAGACGCTGTAGTCGCTGGACTGGGAATCGGGGAAGATGAGGGCCTTGAAGTCATGGCCCTGGGCCGTATGGAAGGACTGCCAGTCACTGCGCTTGTCGCCGGCACCGACGCGGTATTCATAGGCCGTACCCGGTTTTAGATCGCTGACGGCCGCCGTGTGGATGTACGTCGTCACGCCATCGTCGCTGAAGGCGTCACTGGAAGCGGGGAGCTGCATGAGGGAATCGTCGTCGCCGGCTTGGCGGTATTCGACGACAGGATTCTCTTCGGCGTAGTCCGACTGCCACATGAAGGTCCGCGACGTCGTGCTGTCGGCTGTGATGACCTGGCGGATGTTCGAGGCATCGACGGCATCCGTCGACAGGTAGTGGGCCGCCGCGGCTTTGGTGGCCTTGACGCCCTGTCTGGCGACGGTCTTCGTACCCGGCAGCCAGGTATAGGCACTGACGGCGGCGATGACGGCAGCGGCCAGGGAAAAGGCGATGATTTTTTTATATTTGGCTTTCATAGAATTCCTCCTGTTTTTTTTGATATAAGTCATTATAAGACATGGAGTCAACTCCAAGTCAAGCGAAAAAGAAAAACTTGACAAGGCCTTCGCTTCGATATAAGATAGATGCATCAAAAGTGATAGAGAACGTCCATGAACGGGAGCAAGTACCGTCATGATACCCTTGACAGCGAGCCGGTGGCAGTGGAAGTCCGGTGAAGAGGCCATGAGCGGGAATGGGCCCGGGAGATGCAGGCTGAACGCGAGTAGGTCCTGCCGGAACTTTCACCGTTACCAGGAAAGAATGCATCTACGTGTGCATATGAGCCGGGCAGTTTTGCCAACCAGGGTGGTACCGCGGAAATGACTTTCCTTTCGTCCCTAATGTGAGGGATGGAAGGATTTTTTTATTGAACTAGGGAGGAATCCATCATGTCTATTATTTTTTCTGGCATTCAGCCGAGCGGCAACTTGACTTTAGGCAACTATTTAGGCGCACTGCGCAATTTCTCGAAGATCCAGGACGGCAACGAATGTTATTACTGCGTCGTCAACCAGCATGCCATCACGGTCCCTCAGGATCCGCAGCTTTTGTATGAACGTACGCGGAAACTGGCCGCCATCTACCTGGCTTCCGGTCTGGATCCGGAAAAATCGACGCTCTTCGTCCAGTCGGAAGTCCCGGAACACGCACTCCTGGGCTGGATGATGATTACTTTGTCCTATGTCGGCGAATTGGAACGCATGACCCAGTATAAGGACAAGGCTTCCAAACGGGGCGATTCCATCCCGGCCGGCCTGTTGACCTATCCGCCACTCATGGCTGCGGACATTCTCTTGTACCAGACCAACTTCGTCCCCGTCGGCGACGACCAGAAGCAGCATATGGAAATCACCCGCAACCTGGCCCAGCGCTTCAACCGCCTCTACGGCGAAGTCTTCACCATTCCCGATATCTATCTCGGCCAGGACGGCACGCGTGTCATGAGCCTCCAGGAACCGACCAAGAAGATGAGTAAATCCGACGACAACACGACGGCGACGATTTACCTCCTGGACGAACCGAAAGCCATCGAAAAGAAAATCAAGCGGGCCCAGACGGACAGTGAAAACTCCGTCCATTACGATAAGGAAAACAAGCCGGGCATTTCCAACCTCATTGAAATCTTCTCGGCCCTGACCGACCAGACCCACGAACAGGTCGAAGCGGCCTACGCTGGCAAGGGCTACGGCGCCTTCAAGAAAGACGTGGCCGATGCCATCATTTCGACGCTGGAACCGATCCAGCAGCGTTACCGCCAGCTCGTCGGCGACCCCGAACTGGACGCCATCCTCGACAAGGGCGCTGCCAAGGCACACGCAAAGGCCAGCGTCACTTACGAAAAAGCCGCCAAGGCCATGGGTTTATACCGGAAGTAAAAATTAAAAATATGGCAACACAACTTAATACTTTATTTTAAATATTATATTGACATAACAAAAATAAAGTATTATACTTTACACATCGAAAAAATAAATAAAGCAGAGGCAACGGTGCCATCAGACACTGTGCTTCTGCTTTTTTTATTTTGTAAAGTCATCTGTGTTATAAAGGGGGAGTGCCATATGGCACGAAAAAGTCTAGTTTTGACAAAGTACTCAATGCCTGGGACGTCCTGGTCATCGCCTTCGGGGCCATGATCGGCTGGGGCTGGGTCGTATCGACAGGCGACTGGATCATGGAAGGCGGCGTCCTCGGCGCCATGCTGGGCTTCGTCATTGGCGGCATCATGGTCTTCTTCGTAGGGCTGACCTATGCCGAACTGACGTCGGCCATGCCGCAGTGCGGTGGCGAACACGTCTTCAGTTATAAGGCCATGGGGCCCATTGGTTCTTTTATTTGTACGTGGATGATCGTCCTCGGCTATGTCAGCGTCGTCTGCTTTGAAGCCTGCGCCTTGCCGACGATCGTCGCTTATATTTATCCTGATTTCCTGACGGGTTATCTCTATACCGTTGCCGGCTTCGATATTTACGCTTCCTGGCTGGCTGTGGCTATCCTGGTTTCTGTCTTCATTACAGCCATCAACATCGTCGGGACCAAGACGGCTGCCATCTTGCAGACCATCCTGACGGTCATCATCGGCGGCGTCGGTATCCTGCTCATCGCCGCTTCGGCTTTGACGGGGACGACGGCCAACCTCGAAGGCCAGTTGTTCATGGGGGCTACGACGACGGATATGGTCAAAGGGACTTTGGCCGTGGCTGTCATGACGCCGTTCTATTTCATCGGCTTCGACGTCATTCCTCAGGCAGCGGAAGAAATTTCCGTATCCTTGCAGAAAATCGGCCGTATCCTGATTTTGTCCATCGTCCTGGCCGTTCTCTTCTATGCCCTCATCATCTTCGGTGTCGGCTATGTCATGAATAATTCGGAAATCGCCGTTGCCATGAAAGGCGTCGGCGGCCTGGTCACGGCCGATGCCATGGCTGTCGCCTTTGGCAGCTCCATCATGGCCAAGGTCCTCATCATCGGCGGCCTCTGCGGTATCATCACCAGCTGGAACTCCTTCCTCATCGGCGGCAGCCGTGCCATGTATTCCATGGCTGAATCGTACATGATTCCGCACGTCTTCGCTAAATTGCACGACAAATATAAGACACCGATCAACGCGCTCCTGCTCATCGGCCTCTTGTCCATCATCGCGCCCTTCTTTGGCAAGAAGATGCTGGTCTGGGTCGTCGATGCCGGTAACTTCGGCTGCTGCGTCGCCTACTGCATGGTTGCCATTTCCTTCGTTATCCTGCGCAAAAAGGCTCCGGAAATGGCCCGTCCCTACAAGGTCAGCCATTATAAACTGGTCGGCGTCATGGCCATCCTCATGTCGGGCTTCATGGTCGTCATGTACATGATCCCCGGCTCCGGCGCTACCCTGGTTCCCCAGGAATGGGGCATGGTCCTGGGCTGGTCCGTCCTGGGCGTCTTCTTCGGCTTCTACTGCAAGGCTAAATACGGCAGTAAATTCGCTACCCACATCGACGTTGCCGTCGATAATGAAGCCGTCGAAGAAGCGGGCGACCTGGCTTTCGGTCAGGCCATGGCCGCTGCCCTGCACGACGTCGAATCCGATGCGCCTGTCACCTATGTATCGCAGCCGCTGAGCTTCTCCTTCTCCATGCCTGTGCCCGTCGTCTTCGGTGCCGGTAAGCGCCATATGGCCGGGGAACTCTTTAAGGCCTATGGGACCAAGGCCCTGGTCGTCACCGATGCCGCTACCAATGGGCGGGACATCGTCAATGAAGTCGAAAAGAGCCTGAAAGAGGCTGGCATTTCCGTATCCCGCTTTGCTCATATTACGGGGAAATCCCTGGATATTACGGCTGATTCGGCAGTCGACGAAATCAAGAAGAACGGCAGCGACTTCATCGTCGCCATCGGCGGCAATACCGTCATGGAAGGGGCCAAGCTGATTGCCAGTGCCGCTGCCCGCACCTTGGGCAGGGCCATGATGCCCTTGAATTTCGTACCGACGACGTATCACGCCGGCGCCTGCTTCGATGCATCCCTGCCCGATGGCAGCCGCGACAACGCCCTGCTGGCCAAGGTCGTCCTGGTCGATCCGGACTGCATGACCGGCATGAGCCAGAAAGACCGGGCTGTCTCCGGCTTCGCCGCCCTGTGCGAATGTATCCGGGCCTATACGGCGCCCGATGCCCAGCCGCTGACTGATGCCATGGCCCTCTATGCCATCGACATCCTGAATGACAAGCTCGTCGGCGTCTGCGGGGAAAACACAGACAAAGGGGCTTGGGAAAAAGTCGTCCTGGCCGGCGTCATCGGCAGCATGGTCAGTGCCGAAACGGGCTGCCAGGTCGCCAAAGACCTGAAACAGGCCGTCGCCAAGACGTCTTTTGCAGCCGATGAAGTCCTCCTGGCCGCCATCGTGCCCGTCGTCGTCGACGCCAAGGCCGGTAAGGATCCCTTCCTCTATGGCAAACTGGCCCGCACCATGGGCGGTTTCACGTCCGATGACTGCGCTGCCCGCCTCTGCTACCTGGCCAAGGCCCTGCACCTCGACCTGCGCATTGCCGACATGGGCGTCCATGAAGACGACATCGCCAACCTGGCCGAAGCCTACATGGGCGAAGAAGCGGCCGAAGCCGTCCGGGAAAAAGCCGCTGCTATGGAAGCCGCATTTGATTCGTGAAAATAGTTTGATATTTGACGAAAGGCTCTCCTCATAGGAGAGCTGGCCGCCAA
>OLVZ01003232.1_pt1 | contig 10899 bp, 12 predicted proteins | sample 1673341 | NCBI WGS metagenome assembly OLVZ01 (sample SAMEA3178944, study PRJEB25190) | human gut metagenome | biome: human gut; feature: human-associated habitat; material: faeces | place: Austria | collected 2013
AGCAGAACTTCCCCTATGAGAAGCTCAACGCCGAGGAGAACGTGGAGCTCGCCAAGCAGTTCGGCGTCAAGCAGGCTCCCACTCTGGTCGTCACCACCGATGGCGGCTTTGAGAAGTACGCCGGAGCGGGCGCTATCAAGCAATACGCCGCGGGCTGTGCCCGCTGACAATGCGGGTCTTCGCCGCGCAGCAGACCCAAGCCGGCTGCCCGGTAACGTACCTGCCTGCGTCGACCGGCACAGGCAGGCTTCCCGCTTGACAGGTGAACACAGATGACCGAATTTTCCAAAAATGTTTACGCAGCCGTGCAGAGTATTCCGCGCGGCTGCGTTATGAGCTATGGGCGCGTGGCCGCCCTGGCCGGGAACCCGCGCGCGGCGCGCGGCGTGGGCTTCGCGCTGCACCACAACCCGTATCCGGGCGTCGTGCCCTGCCACCGCGTGGTGTTCTCCGACGGACGCCTGGCCAGCGCCTTCGCCTTCGGCGGCGAGGGCGTACAGCGCGCCCTGCTCGAGGCCGAGGGCGTCGAGTTCCTCCCCGACGGCCGCGTGGACATGGCCAAGTGCGGGATATAAGGAGGGTGTCGCGCCATGGGCAAGCTGTATGTGGACAGGCAAATCGCGTGGAGCAGGGAACAGGACATAGACTTCATAAACCCGGCGCTCGGGATACGCATGCCGCTGCTGCGCGGCCTCGTTTTCGTCGATTATCCCGGCTGGGAGGGCGGCACGTGGACGGCCATGGCCGAGCGCGATTGGTATAAGCGCGGAGGCTGCCTCCGCTGCGAGGTCTCGCCCGCGGACGAAAACGGGCACAGCCGTGTGCTCAGCTTCATTCAGTGGCACGACACGCCCGACGAGAGCGGCTTCGGCATGGAGAACACGCCTGAGATAGTGCTATACAGCACGCTCGACGAGCGCGGGCGGTTTATGCACCCCTTCCGGCTGTACAGATTAGGCTGGTGAGCCGCGCACGGCCCTCCCGCCGGCGGGCGTATGGCTGTGTGGCGGGATATGAAAAACGCGCCGCGGAGGTGTTGTCACCTCTGCGGCGCGCGGATTATGGCTGCCTCTCTCAACTGCGGCTCAGATTGCGGGATGCTTCATAGTCATCTTCATCAAAGTTCAGATAGCCGCACTGGAAAACTCCGAATGTGTATGCCGTCAGTTCATGACCATCGCGCTCTACGACTATGCGGGGACGTATAATCCTGAGCGGATACTCGCTTTCCTGAAGCTGTATTTTGCCGGAGAGCTCCTGACCTTCAGGAGTCAGCTGAACACGTCCGGCCTCGTTGTCGTACTCAATGTAAACGTTATCGTCTGTATTCAAGCTTTCCTCAAAGAAATATCTGTAGGGAAATGCATCGTCAAGTTCATTGGCGTACATAGTGCTGTGGCTGTCCAGCGCTATGGTCTGTCCGGGCTCATATACGTCGAAGTGCCAGTCTCCAATCCTGTACGTCTGGGATGCGTCCGGATATTCAAACACAAGGTATTGAACATCGCATTCGCCGCTGCCTGTGAATGAAAGCGATATGTCGGCCGAACAGGAGGCTTTTGTTGACCCTGAATCAATCTCGTAGATGTCAATTCCGGAAACTTCGACGATATCCTCCGCCCCCGGAATGGTGCAGCCAAGAAGCTGCTCGGATGTCGGGTAGTCATTACCGAAGTAGGTCAGAGAAACGCTGATTTCAGTTCCGGTTTCGGCGGCGATATAAGCTTCATTCTGCGCGAAGAAGCCCGGCCCTCCGCTGAACTGCTGCCCGAGCAGGGCGAACACGACGACAACTGCAAGTACAAGCAGCAACACGGCGGCGGTCAGCACGACAGATTTGGACTTTGCCGCGGCTTTCACGGTGATTTCACCCCCCCTGTTTTGCGATTTAAATTCCCTCTGAAAAGAGAATAACATGGCCGAAAAACGCTGTCAATATTCGTCCCGGCAATGGAGGCTGTGGGAAATATATTTGTAGGCAATACCAAAATAGCAAGGATAGGAGCAAGCAATATGACGAACTACGACATCATCATCGTCGGCGGAGGTCCCGCCGGCCTTACCGCCGCTATCTACGCCCGCCGTGCCGAGCGCAGCGTGCTGATACTCGAGAAGAACGGCTTCGGCGGACAGATCGCGCAGTCCCCGAGGGTGGACAATTTCCCGGGCATCCCCTCCGTCTCCGGTGCCGAGCTGAGCGACAAGATGCTCAGCCACGCGCTCGACCTGGGCGTCGAAGTCGACCTGGCCGAGGTCACGGCCGTGGAGCCGGACGGAGACGGCAGCTTCACCGTCAGGACCGAGGACGGCGAGTACGGCGCGGGCGCGGTCATCCTGGCCACGGGCGCGCGGCACCGCCGCCTCGGCGTGGAGCGCGAGGACGAGTTCGCGGGCAGCGGCGTGTGCTACTGCGCCGTCTGCGACGGAGCCTTTTACCCCGGCCATCCCGTGGCCGTGGTCGGCGGCGGCGACACCGCCGTCAGGGACGCGCTGCTGCTGGCCAACACCTGCTCCGAAGTTTACATAATACACCGTCGCACCGATTTCCGCGCCGAGGCCGCCAACGTCGCCGCGCTCAAGAGCAGGGAGAACGTACACCTCGTCATGAACTCGCGCGTGACCGCCCTGCTCGGCGATAGTGACCTGAGCGGCGTCGAGGTCGAGAACGTGGAAAGCGGCGAGAAGACCGTGCTCACCGTCTCCGGACTGTTCGTCGCCATCGGCCACGAGAGCGACAACGAGGCTTTCAGGGGTCTCGCCGAGACCGACGCCGCCGGTTGGTTCACCGCCGGCGAGGACTGCACGACCGGCACTCCCGGCGTGTTCGTCGCGGGCGACTGCCGCGTCAAGGGCGTCAAGCAGCTCATAACCGCCGCCGGGGACGGCGCCAGCGCCGCCGTGGCCGCCTGCGCCTGGCTGGACAGCAAGAGCCGGGAAAATAGTTGACGTAGTCAAATATAATGCTTGATGCAGTCAACCAATCGCGCTATACTGTGCTCACAACAGCACAGGAGGCGATATCGTGACAGACGAAAACACACGGCAGATAGAGACGATACGCGCTTTTAACCGCTACTACACCAACGTGCTCGGCCTGCTGGACCAGCACATACTTGAAAGCGGCTATTCGCTCGCCGAGGCGAGGGTGCTGCACGAGACGTCGCTGGCTCAGCCCTGCACCGCCGCGGCCTTGTCCGCCTCGCTGAGCATGGACGCCGGATATCTCAGCCGCATCCTAAAGCGCCTCGAGGCCGCCTCCCTGCTGATAAGGGAGCGCTCGGCGGCGGACGCTCGCGCGAGCAGCCTGAGGCTTTCGCCCGACGGCGAGCGCGCGCTGGCGGAGCTGAACCGCCGCTCCGACGCGCAGATAGCCGAGCTGATCTCCGGCGTATCCGAGACCGGACGCCGGGAGCTTATCCGCAGCATGACGTCCATCGAGGCCGTGCTCACGCGCGGCAAGGCGCTCAAGCCCGGGGACATACGCCTGCGGACGGAGCTTCGCCCGGGCGACGCGGGCTATATAACCGCCATGCACGGGCGCATCTACAGCGAGGAGTACGGCTACGGCGTCGCCTTCGAGGGCTATGTGGCGCAGTCGTTCTTCGAGTTCCTGCGCGACTATGACCCGGAGCGTGACCGGCTCTGGTGCGCGGAGCACGCCGGACGCACGATCGGCTGCATAGGCGTCAAGGGGCGCGGGGAGCGGGCGCAGCTGCGCTGGTTTCTGCTCGAGCCTGAGTACCGCGGAATGGGTCTCGGCCGCCGCCTGCTGCAGAGCGCGCTGGACTTCGCCCGCGAGCGCGGTTACGAAAGCGCGTATCTCGACACCACGGACGACCTGCACGACGCCCTCAGGCTCTATCGCCGCGCGGGCTTCGAGACGGCCTCGGCAAAGCCGAACAACACGTGGCGTGAAAACGTCATGGAGATCGAAATGACAATGAAGCTGTGAGCAGCAAGCCCCCGGCGGGTCGTCCCGCCGGGGGCTTTTCGGCGTCTCACGCGCCCAGCTTTTCGTCAACGATCGCCATCTGTTCGTCAGTCGGCGTGAAGGGAAGGCTGATCTCCACTATCCTGCCGTCGTAGCACAGCGTGTAGGTGTCGCCGCCCATGCTGTACGCCCGCAGCGCGCCCCAGGGCTCAGGGTCAACGCTCTCTCCGCCGCGCGAGGCTGTGCGCTCACAGAAGCCGTAGAGCGCGGGGAGCTTTACAAAGGTCGTTGTATATTCGAGGTCGCCTATGTCCTCGCCCAGCGCCTCGTAGTGCATGCTCTCGTCCACCGAGCTCTGCGCCAATATCACGGATTCCCTGTCCAGCGGCGCCCTGACATAGCCGGACAAATCCGCGCCGCTCAGGTCCGAGAGCGAGAGCGAATGGTTTACATAATTCTCGTTGTCGCCCTCCCGGGCCAAACCAAAGGCAAACCGCCCTGCCCCCATATACAAAACGACCGAAACGACTAGAACAAGCGCAAAGGACACGACAAATGTGCGTCCTTTTGACGAACCGTGCTTTTTGAGCCTGTCCACAGAGGTCTGCATCAGTGTAAAGGCAACCGCATACACGACCAGCACAAGCACACAGCTGAAGCGCGCGTTGTTGTCCCCCGCGATGAATATCCACAGCGCCGCGAACGCGAGCGACACCAGTATGCAGACCAGCAGGGCTTGCGCCGCGCGGCGCGGGCTCCTTGTATCCACGCTCTCGCCGTGCGCGGCGGCTTTGCGCGCGCGGGAGCGCCAGCGGTAGTAGCCCGCGAGCTCGACCGCGAGCGCCGCGGCGCAGAATGCGAAGTATATCCCCGCCGGGACGCTGTACAACCCCGAGAGAGCGTACACGGGGTCCGTAAACAGATTACCCAGCCCCAGGAACGCGAACAGGGCCGAGAATGCGAGCAGTATCCAGTACGGCCTTGTCAGCCTGCGCCGCACGGAACGCTCAATTACATCCAGCTCGACGAGCGGATCAGTCTCAAGCGGCAGCGGGTCCTCCCTCCGGTTCACGAATATCTGCATCTCTGCGAAGCCCGCGACGCGCTCCCAGCCCTCGTGTTCGCAGAGCTCATAGAACTCGGTAAGCTCCGGGTTCGGCACCGGGTCCCAGGCCGAGCCATCCGTGTAGTACATCACGGCATAGTGCAGCTTTTGTGGCACGGCGCGGCGGTAGGTCCAGATTAGGTTCATCATGCTCTCAAGCTGCCAGCCATTTGCAGCCATGGCCTCGAGGTGGGCGGCAATGCCGCTGCGGTCGTAGAAGGAGTAGGTCTCGACTCGGCGCTTTACGTCTCTCATGTGCTCGCCTCCCCAAATATTTTCCGGTAGTCCTCGGCCTGTGCTGTTATGCGCCCGTATTCGTTTTTCAGCGTCTCGCGGCCCAGCTCCGTCAGCACGTAGCTGCGCCGCCGCCCCTCGACGCGCGTCTCGCAAATAAACCCCGCGTAAACAAACTGCTCCAGCAGGGTGTACAGCGTACCGGACCCCACCGACACGCGCCCCGCCGTCATGTCCGAGACGGCCTCGAGTATCTCCACGCCGCTGCGCTCGCTATTCAGGCTCAGCAGTACGTAGAACATCTGCTCGGTCAGGGTCTGGAATTTGCCGCGCGGCACTTGATCACCTTCAATCTCGATATTCGAGTTTCTAAATCCAGTATAATCTCGAATATCAAGTTTGTCAAGCGCGGGTCTAAAATCCTGTTGCAAGAGCGGCGCGGCTGCGATAAAATAGTCTCAACGAAAGCAAGGAGGACAGAGCATGAAGGTTGCGCTCATACAGCTGCGAAGCACTGACGACAAGGGGTACAATCTCGCCCACGCGCGGGACATGATAGACCAGGCGGCCAAGGACGGCACGGACATAGTCTGTCTGCCGGAGATGTTCTGCTGCGAGTACCGCAACAAGAGCTTTATCGCCAACCAGGAGCCGTACGGCGGCGACGCCTGCCGGATGCTCTCCGACGCCGCGCGTGAAAACGGCGTCTGGCTGATAGGCGGCTCCATACCCGAAAACGACGGAGGCAAGCTCTACAACACCAGCTTCGTGTTCAACAGGCAGGGCGAACTGGCGGCGCGCTGCCGCAAGAGCCACCTCTTTGACATAGCCGTCAAGGGCGGGCAGCACTTCAAGGAGAGCGACACCTTTGCGCCCGGAGACGAGGTCTGCACCTTCGACACCGAGTTCGGCAGGCTGGGGCTGTGCATCTGCTTTGACATGCGCTTCCCCGAGCTGGCGCGCATCATGTCCATAGACGGAGCCTGGGCGGTGTTCTGCCCGGCCAGCTTCAACATGACCACGGGACCTGCGCACTGGGAGATCATGTTCCGCTCCCGCGCCGTGGAGAGCCAGGTCTACGCCCTCGGCTGCGCCCCGGCCAGGGACGAGCACGGCAGCTATGTCAGCTACGCCAACTCCATCATAGTCCACCCCTGGGGCAACGTCATAGCGCGCGCGGACGCCGAGGAGTGTATCCTCCGCGCCGAGATAACGCGCGACGAGGTGGAATCCATACGCGAGCAGCTGCCGCTGATGAGCGCGCGGCGCACGGACATGTATACTCTGGAGCGCAAGTAAACTCCCCGTTTTGGTCACATTTATCCCTTTACAAAGCGAAATATCGGCTATATAATATATTTTGCGTGGGGGGATTTCCCACGCAAGATTTTTTGTGCGCAGCGCTTAGAAGGAGCTCGTGACAGCCAGGCCGGATTTCACGAGCATCGCCAGCTTTGGCGAGTTTTCCGAATACTACTGGTATCGCGCGGAGCTTGCGGAGAAGCGATACGCGCGTATTCACCGCGGCTCGGGACGGCGGCAGCGCTGCGGGCGCAAGTCAGGGATTCGCGCGGGGAAAAGGTCTACTCACGCCGGCTCCCGGACGAGAGCCGGGCGCTGCTTTCACAGTATTCAGGGGAGAACAACGGAGCAAGGAGGAAGAAATGACAAGAGACCGCAATGAGAGGATTCCAGGCACCCAGGCTGATGCACTGCGCCGCCGGCGCGAGTTTGCCATACGCTGCGCGGCGTTTGCCGGCGGAGTGGTGATAAACTCCTTCGGCATAGCGTTCATCACAAAGGCGGCGCTGGGCACTTCGCCCATCTCCAGCCTGCCTTATGTGCTGAGCCTGTACTTCCCGCTCTCGCTCGGCGGTTTCACCTTTGTCATCAACATACTGTTCATCGCGGCGCAGTTCGCGCTGCTCGGGAAGGACATCAAGCCCATACAGCTTCTCCAGCTGGCTGTCAATGTGCTGTTCAGCCTGGCGATAGACGTCAGCATGTCGCTGCTGGACTGGCTCTCCCCCACCGGCCTTATAGCGCGCCTGGCGAGCCTGCTCGTCGGCTGCCTGATACTCGCCTTCGGCGTGGCGCTCGAGGTTGCGCCCGGGGTGCTGGTAGTCCCCGGCGAGGGCATAGTCAACGCGCTCGCCAAACGCACGGGCGTGCGCTTCGGCTCCATGAAGGTCATATTCGACGTGAGCCTGATGGTGATGGCCACGGCTTCAAGCTTCATCCTGTTCGGCCGCCTGAACGGCGTCGGCGCGGGGACGGTCATCAGCGCCCTGATAGTCGGGCGCTTCGTAAACATCTTCAACCGTCGTCTTCGCCTTTTGGAGCGCCTGCGCGCCATGAGGCCGGACTACGAGGCTGCCTCGCAGGAAAAGCTGGACGATGCGGCCTGAACATATGCGTATAAGCTCCCCCGTCTTGGTCTGCAAAGGCGGGGGAGCATTGCGTATACGTGCCGTTTGAAATCACCTCGTACCTGTGTTAGAATATAATGTCTCTAGCACAAGGAGGGATGAGCGTGAAGATTGTCGTGCTCTGCGGCGGGCTATCGCCGGAGCGGAACGTGTCGCTTTCCAGCGGCGGGAGGATAGCCCTGGCGCTCCGCAGTCTGGGTCACCGCGCGGCGCTGGTGGATATGTACCTCGGCCTGGAGGACATGGACGGAGACCTGGAAGCGGCGTTTGACGCGCCCCTGCCGGACACCTCGCGCGCCGCCGAGAGCGAGCCGGATTTGGACGCAGTACGCGCCGGGCGCAGGCTCAAAGGCGGTAGCCTGTTCGGCGAGGGCGTGCTTGAGATCTGCGCCGCAGCCGACGTGGTGTTTCTCGCGCTGCACGGCCAGTGCGGCGAGGACGGCCGCGTTCAGGCCGCGTTCGACCTGATGGGCATAAGATACACGGGCAGCGGCTATCTGGCCAGCGCGCTGGCCATGGACAAGAGCCTGACCAAGGCTCTCGTCTCGGCGCAGGGCGTGCTCACGCCCGAGTGGAGATTCTACGGCAGCGGCGAGGCCGTGCAGCCTGGCTCCGTGCCCCTCCCCTGCGTCGTGAAGCCGGTGAACTCCGGCTCGAGTATAGGCGTACAGGTGGTGAGCAGCTCAGCCGAGCTGTCCGCCGCCGTAGCTAAGGCGCAGACGCTCGGCGACGGCGTGCTCATAGAGCGCTTCATACGCGGGCGCGAGGTGCAGATGTCCATACTCGGCGGCCGCGCGCTGCCCAGCATAGAGATACGCTCGTCCGCCGGGTTCTACGACTACCGCAACAAGTACCACCCCGGTGTCGCCGAGGAGATCACCCCCGCCGACATCCCGCCGGAGATCGAGGAGCGGCTTGCAAGCGCGGCTCTTACGGTGTACAATACCCTCGGCCTGAAGTCGCTCGCCCGCGCGGACTTCATCCTCGACGGCGAGGATCGGCTCTGGTTCCTGGAGATAAACACTCTGCCCGGCATGACCCCGACCAGCCTGGCTCCGCAGGAGGCCGCGGCGGCAGGGCTGAGCTATGAACAGCTCTGCCAAAAGATAATTGACCTCGCACTTGAGGAGGATAAGACATGACTGGATTGACTGTGGGCGACATAGCCCGTATTACCGGCGGCGCCCTGCACGGCGGCGACGCCTCGGCGAGCGTGACCGGCGCCGTCATAGACAGCCGCAAGGCCGCGGAGGGCACAATGTTCTGCGCCCTCCCCGGCGAGCGCGTCGACGGCCACGACTACATAGCGTCCGCGCTTGCCAAGGGCGCTCCCTGCGCGCTTGCACGCCGCGTCCCCGAGGGCGTTTCCGGCGGCGTTATAGTCGTCCCCGACGTCGCGGCGGCGATGGCGCGCCTCGCCCGCGAGTGCCGCGAGCGCTTTGCCGGCTCCGTTGTCGGTATAGTCGGCAGCTCCGGCAAGACCACGGCCAAGGAGATGGTCGCCTGCGTGCTCGCCGAGAAGTTCGACACCCTGCGCACCGAGGGCAACCTCAACAACGAGCTGGGCGTGCCTCTCACTCTGTTTCGCATAGACGCCGAGACCGAGGCCGCCGTCGTGGAGCTGGGCATAAGCGACTTCGGCGAGATGCGCCGCCTGGGCGCCATGGCGCGGCCTGACATCGCCGTGTACACGCTGATCGGCCGGTCGCACCTCAACAACCTCCACGACCTTGACGGCGTCCTGAAGGCCAAGACGGAGCTCCTCGACGAGATGGACGGCGACGCGCTGGTTGTAGTGAACGGTGACGATGCCAAGCTTGCAGCCCTGCGTCCGCGTCAGCGTATGCTTACCTACGGCCTGGAGGAGCACAACGACGTCCACGCCGAGAACATCGACTTCTCCGACGGCGTCAGCTTTGACGCGGTGTGCGGAGAGAGGCGAATAACGCTGCGCGTCCCTGCCTTCGGCCGCCACCTGGTCAGCGCCGCCCTCGCCGCCTCAGCCGTGGGCATTGAGCTGGGACTGAGCGACGGGGAGATTGCCCGCGGTGTTGCGGCTTATCAGCCTGTCGGACGCCGCACCAGCGTTATCCGCACCGGCGGTATAACCATAGTCGACGACTGCTACAACTCCAACCCCGACTCGGCGAATCTGGCGATAGACTCCGCCTCCGACCTGCCCGGCCGCCTGGTCTGCATTCTCGGCGACATGCTGAATCTGGGCGAGGACAGCGAGAACATGCACCGCGAGGTCGGCGAGCACGCACTCCGACGCGCCGCCCTGCTGCTGACCACAGGTGAAGCCTCGCGCGTCATGGGCGGCACGCACTTTGAAAGCCGCGACGCGCTCATTGCCTCGCTGGGCAATTACATCAGACCGGGGGACGTGGTTCTGGTCAAGGCCAGCCATGCGCTGGAGTTTGAGAAAATAACCGAGGCTCTCAAGGCAATGTTCACATAATATTATGTTAACTATATAAAGGGAAAGGGCATGTCATCACACGTCCTTTCCCTTTATTATGAAGTGTTATGTAACCTTATAACCTGACCGCTGCTCTCAGCCTGCGCGCAACGGCCGCGGCCAGGAGAATTTTCAGCAGGTCGGGGATTACATACGGCAAAACGCAGGCCGTCAGCGCGGCGCCAATGCCCTCCATTCCGCCGAGGTAGCCCAGGGCGTACCAGAGCGTTCCGAAGGTATAACAGACCAACAGTCCGAGGATCATTAATATTATGTCAACCATTCCGTCTCTTTTGCCGCTGTGCCTCAGACCAGCGATGAAGGCCGCCGGCAGGAAGCCTGATATGTATCCGCCGGTCGCCCCCACAAGCACGCCTAAGCCGCCCTGCATACCTGCGAACACCGGCAGACCGATGGCTCCGAGCAGTACATACAGTGAGACTGCAGCCAGCGCGCGCCGGGAGCCGAGCACTCCGGCGGCGAGGAAAACTGCAAATGTCTGCATAGTAAAGGGCACGGCCGAGGGCACCGAGACCCAGGCGCAAACGGATATGATGGCAGTGGACATTGCAATATACGCCATGTCCCTCGCTGAGTTATGTGATGCTGTATGCAAGGTAACGCCCCCTTTGCCGGATGGTTTGCGGTAAAATAAAAAATCGGAGCAGATAATCTGCTCCGACGTGGTGGGCCTTCAGGGACTCGAACCCCGGACCGACCGGTTATGAGCCGGTTGCTC
>OLVZ01003237.1_pt1 | contig 10894 bp, 15 predicted proteins | sample 1673341 | NCBI WGS metagenome assembly OLVZ01 (sample SAMEA3178944, study PRJEB25190) | human gut metagenome | biome: human gut; feature: human-associated habitat; material: faeces | place: Austria | collected 2013
GCCGATGGTCTCGGCCGCCTCGCGCGCGGCGTAGTCCTCGATGATTACGCAGTCGATGACCTCGTTGAGCGGGTCGAACCCTTTCAGCTCGCCCTCCTTGATTTCGAGGACGTTGAGCTTTTTGTAGTATCCGCTCTTGATGGCGAGCTGGATGTAGCCCTTATAGCCGAGAATGAACTGGGCCTTGAAGCACTCGGGGGTTAAAAGGTGACCGGAGCGGTCATACTTGGCCTTCTGCTTGAACGGCACGAGGTAATACTGGCCGAGCTGCGGGGACGGCGACAGGCCGAGGCTCTCGCCGAGCAGCCCGCCGGCGAGGATGCTGCCGGCGTCGCAGTTCTGCAGCTGCGGGTTGACGGCGACGGCGGATGTAATAGCGGCCACGAAGCGCTGCGCGCGCTTAGGGTCGCCGAGCGTGTTGTTGATGAGGTTCTGGTACCCCTTTGTGGTAATAGCCACAGAGAACTTTGGCTGCTGTGACTGCATGGCTGTATTACTCATAATCGTAACCTCCCTCTTCGAGGAATTTCTTCACGGCCCGGAGCTGGTCAATCGTCCCACGGACAGTGAAGGTCATGGAAAACACTTTGGTAACGGTCGAAGTTGAAGACGTCGCCTCAGCTACCGGAACAGTTTCAGAGTGTTGATACAGCGCCTCTGCGGGCTTTTCGGCTTGGAGCACGTCCTCGACGCGCATCTGTGCCCGATCGCGGGCCTCCTGCTCCGCGGCAGCGGCCTCGCGCCTGCGGCGCTCCTCCTCGATGGCCGCGTGGCGCTTATGCACCGTGGTCACGGCCTGCGCGGCATTGAGCGTCCGCTTGTACTCAAGGAAGATTTCGTCGCTGTGCTCCTGCGTGGATATCATGTTGAGGTCATCTGCGATGCCGTCGAGGAACTTGCGGGCGCTCTCCCGCAGAGACTTCTTCGATGCGCTCATGGTGACGCTGATGCCGGCTGCCTCGAAGCTGACGAAGTCCAGTCCCAGCGAAGCGGCGTACTCGTCGAAAAACTCCGTCACGTCCTCGCGCTTGGCGTCCTTGATGCCGTCCTCCACCTCGGCAATCTTGCGCTTGAGGGTGTCATCGGCAGCGCGGTACTTGTCCGAGATGCACTCGCGGTAAATCTGCTCAAAGCGCTCATACGGCTCGAGTATGGCCTTCTTGATGGCCTTGCGCTGTTCTTCCAGCCCCGCGAACTCGGCGTTCAGCTCGGCGCGGGTCTTCTTGACCGCCTTGTATGTGTCCTCGGTGCAGACCAGGCTCTCGGCCAGCGCGACGCGCTTGTCTACGGCCTCAGCCTGGCTGCGCAGCCGCTCCTCTATGACAGGCAGCTGCCTGACGGCCATTATCTCATTTGCCATCCGCCGCCACCTCCTGACGCTTGGTAATCGTGCGGAGCTTGGAGATAATGTCCGGGTCGATGGTATAGAGCGGGACGTCGACCTCGACGACGATGGCGTCCCGGTCGCCCTTATATGTCGGCGCTACAACCTCGTCCCCGACGCGGATGTCCTTGATGCTGCAGAGATAACTGTACTTGCGGCTGTCATAACCGTCGCCCTGACGGTTTTTGTAGTTGATGCTGACTATCATCAGGAGACCCTCCTAGTCGATATACGATGTATGGCAGAACGGGCAGTAGGTTATGAGCATGTGCCCGGCCTGCTCTACCGTGTAGCCGGGGAGCGTGTCCCCGGCTCTGGTCTTGAATGGTGCGTAGATGTTCCGGCCGCACTTGAAGCAGTAGCCAGAGTACGGGGCGAACAGCAGGTAGCCGTTGCGCTCGCAAAAGCGCTTCTGCGCATCGGCTGCCTCGCGCGGCTGGTAAACCGGCGGCAGAAGCGCTTGACTTTTCGCCTCGGGACTGCTAGGATGATAATTGAGGTTGATTCGCGTCATATCCTCATCATCGGGAGCCGTCTCTGTTCCAGCAGAGCGGCTCTTTTTCTTTGCCTCGCAGTCGCAGCGCTCGCCCGGGTCGAGGTGCGCCCCGCAATCGGGGCAGACTTTGTACTTCACAGGTCAGTCCTCCTTGACCGCATAGGCCCGCAGGCTGGCCAGCAGCGGCTCCAGCTCGCGGGTTATCTTCTCGACCTCGCTGTCGGTCAGCCCGACGATATCCCGCTCACCGTGTATATAAGCGTTCTTCATCAGCACGACGTCACCGACGATTGGGTGGCCGTGCATGTGCGTGCCGTACATGTAGCTGGCCAAGTAGTTGACCGGCAGCCCGAGCAGCAGCCCCTCTTCATTGACCAGCAGGCAATACGGGCGCCGGAGCAGCTTCGGATTGACGTGCTCTATGTAACCGCCCACGGCCTCGCCCGCCGACTCGTAAAGCGGCAGCGAGAAATCTTGAACCCTGAGCTGGTCATCGGTTGTGATTACTATTCCTTTCATGCTATAGCTCCTTCCTGATTCGCAGCCTGTCCGGACTTTCGCCTTACGGTAATGCCGTCAAGCATCTCGCGCCCGCCGGGCTGACGCAGGATGTTCTGCGTCAGCTCATACGCGGCCATGGCCAGGCTGCGAATCGCGTAGTCTGGTATATCGCGTGGCGAGAATTCCAATGTAGATGCGGTTTTCATGTGAACCTCCTTCCCGGTGACAGCAGGTCACAAAGAATCATGGCCTCGTTTCGTGAGAGCCGTATTGCACTGTCGCCTTTGGTGATAACCAGACAGTTGTCGTTGTCATATCGTACACTCAGCGCATCCGCAGGAATGTCATTGGCAAGGTCATCAAACACGCCGACATCCGGCTCGTAGTCGGCATATTTGCTTGAGCGCCGGATGGACATAGTGGCCACCTCCTTAATTTTGGTTGCACCTCCTACTTTTGAGCTGTATAATGGCGTCGAAGGGAGGTGAAAACGTTGAAGTTAAATATGGATTGTGTGCGGGATATTCTGCTATGCGTAGAAGAAAACACCGGGTTGCGGAAAGCCTGCTCCTTTGTCGACACTGAACTTGCTGATGCCACGAATTTTCTCGGAAACTCATCAGCCCCTCAAAAATATCAAGAAGAATTAAACGAAAAGTACTCTAATAACGAACTTATGTACCATGTCCAGTATTGTGCTAAAGCAGGGTTAATCAAAACGGACAATACTGACTTCGGAGCACGAATTTATGTCTATGACTTGACTCCATATGGTCACGACTTTTTGTCGAATATCCGGAATCAAGACAATTGGGCCAAAACCAAAGAAATTGGCGGCAAAGTAGGTGCTTTCAGCCTAAATATGGTTGCAAAAATAGCAGAAGGAGTTGCTACCGCATACTTAAACAAACTGCTCGGTACGAATTAAGCGTCTTTTCGCAAAACTCGCTTTATGCACGCTCTCAACTCTATCTGAGTCGGGGGCGTGTAGCCTTTTTCGACAATAAATCGAATAATGCCCTTCAGACTGAGCGATGTTATCCACCACCCAGCGGCACACACAGTAGCAACTGAGCACAAAACAGCAGTCTTCACAGTCTCACCTCCTTTAACCAGCCTCGTTGCCATCCCTCTGCAAATCGCAGAGGTCTATTCCAACGGCCTCGCATATCGCTATCATCTCGTCCGCGGGCAGCTTTCGCTTGCCTGACATAGAGCGCGATATAGCGTCAACGGATATCCCTGTTTTTGAAGAGATAAAGGTGTATGTAACGCCTTTGCCTTCAATGATTTCTTTGATTCTCTGCGCCGCTGACAAAGTTGTCACCTCCTCTTCTGCAAATCGCAGAATCTATTTTGAATATACTCCGCAATTTGCAGAATGTCAAGAGACATTTGCGATATTTTTCTACAAAATGCAGAAAATTTTATTGACACATGAATTCAGACAGCGTATGATTGCATTGAGGAGGCGATAATGTGAGCAACACGGTCGCATCAATGCTGAAGTCAAGGCGCAAATTGCTTGGCCTGTCTGTTCGTGAAGTCATAGAAGCTCTGAAGCTCAATGGAGTGAATATATCTGAAAAGACACTTTACGGGTGGGAAGCTGGTAACAGACAGCCTGACGCCGATGAGTTTCTTGTGCTGTGCAAGATATACGCTATCGGCTCCCTGTCGGAAATAGAAAAAGCCCCGTCCATTTCGGACGAGGCCATGAAAATTGCAGCGCGATATGAAAAGCTGGACAGCGTGGGCCGCGGGGCGGTCAACGCTATAATGAAGTACGAAGAAAGCCGCATGGCTGAGGGACTGCAGAAAACCAGCCGCCTGGATTCAGAGGTCGGTACCATGCTGGACATGATTGTCTACACCGACCCATCGGCTGCCGGCATCCCTCTTTACGCAGAGAACGACTACGAGCGCATCGAGTTTCCCGCGTCTGAGGTCCCGCGCGGCGCTGACTTCGGCGTGCGAATCTCCGGAGACAGCATGGAGCCGACCATACACGACGGCACCATAGTCTGGGTACATAAGGTACCCGAGCTGCAGGAGGGGCAGATCGGCATCTTCATGGTCGACGACGGCGCCGTGTGCAAGCGCTTCTACAACACCAGCAGCGGCATTGAGCTGCGCTCGGACAACTCCAAGTACGACCCCATCAAAGTCAGCGAGTTCGAGCGCCTCGGCATCGTGGGCCGCGTGCTGGGGTATAAGTGATTGCACTTAGGGGTTAGTATAGAAAGAGAGGGCACACAATGAAAAAGTGGATAAAGATTTGTCTGGCCGTATTCTGTGCAATTTTGGGCATTATTTTTATCGGAGGCGCCTTTGACGGAGACGGCTTTACTGGAAGCATAGCATCTATGGGTATAGTATTTCTGATAATCGCTGCCCTTCTGATACGAAGCGTAATAACCGGGGAAAAGCTCCTTAAATTAGAAGCCGATAAATACTATGCCTTGATGAAAACCAAAGCTGATAACTACTACAGTGAAAAAGTGAAATCTGCTGATGACTATAGTGAGAAAAAACGCGCTGAAGCCAATTCCGAAGCGGATAGGTATTATAATAATACCGTCGATGCTGCAGAACGTAAAAGGTCTTCTCTAGAAAAAGAAATCTCAGCGCTTAATGACACTCTCAAAACTCTTCGCGAAGAATCTATAATAGAAGCTATTGACGTTGATGCTTACAGTGGTCTTCGTTCTGACGAAGTCAAAAATGAACTTTCCCTTTTGAAAGTCCGAGAAGATGAGCTTGTCAAGACGGGAACAGCCTACACGTCCACAATAGGTGGACGCAAAGTCAGCGAAGTCAATACACAGGCCAAGCAGCTACTGCGCTGCTTTAACGCTGAAAGCTCCAGCATTATCGAGGGTGTCACCGCCAAGGACGCCGACTCGGCGCGCGGCAAGATTCGCCGTTCGTATGAAGCCCTGAACAAGCTCTTTGCCAAAGACGGTGTGGCAATATCTGAGGACTATCTCTCCATGAAGTTTGAGGAATTGAGCCTCGTCTACGCATATATGCTCAAGCTGGAAGAGGAAAAAGAGCAGAAAAAAGCTATCCGTGAGCAGATGGTCGAAGAAGAAAAGGTGCGCCGCGAAATTGAGCGCCAGAAGGCCAAGATTGAAAAGGAAGAAAGCCAGTTTTCCAATGAGGTCAAGAAGTTGATGGGCTATATGCAGAAGGCCAAAGACGACGTTGAAAAACAGCTGTACATTGATAAAATCAAAGAACTTGAAGATAAGCTAAAGGCTCTTGCAGCCGACAAAGAGGATGTGCTACATAGAGAGCAAAATACCCGTGCCGGATTCGTCTACATTATTTCCAATATTGGTTCTTTCGGCGAGCAGGTCTATAAGATTGGCATGACGCGCCGCCTCGAGCCGATGGAGCGCATAGACGAACTGAGCAGCGCCTCTGTGCCGTTTAAGTTTGACGTACACGCCATGATTTTCTCCGAGGATGCGCCGGCTCTTGAGGCCATACTACACCAGACATTCCGCGACAATCAGGTCAACAAAGTCAACCCGCGTAAGGAGTTCTTCAAGGTCGACCTTGAGGAAATCAAGAAGATAGTGTGCGAGAACCACAATGCCACAGTACACTTCATTGACGTCCCCGACGCCGAAGAATACCGCGAGACGCTGAGGTTAGAGGCTGCTGCTTCAAAGAACGAATACGTTTTTGATGCTCAATTGTCATAAGGAGGTCTCTACAATGATGTACCCGTTCCTCACGCTTGACGACGGCACGGAGATTGTCCATTCTGAAATGAAGGATGATGGCCGCGTCAAGGTCTATATTGAAAAGCCGGACGCCGCGGACTGCTTCCACCATGCGACGTGCTGGCTGCCGGACTACACCTGGGAGGACGTCTTCGGCTTTACCGGCGAGGAGATGGAGCGCTACAGGCAGGTCGTCGAATCGACCGCGCACCTGATTATGCGTTTCGCCCAGGAAGGGGGCTTTGACGGTGCCGCAAGTTTTTAAGATAGGCTCTTACTGGGTCTACTTCTGGTCAAACGAAAACGAGCCACTCGAGCCCATACACGTTCATGTGGCTCAGGGCGCCCCGACCAGCAACGCCACAAAGATATGGATAACCCGGGCCGGGAAGTGCTACCTCTGCAACAACAATTCGCGCATTCCGGAGCGCACGCTCCGGAACATCATGGATATCATCGAAGCACGCAGCGATGAAGTTATCCAGAAGTGGAAAACCTACTTCGGCAGCATTGACTATTTCTGCTGATAACAAAAACGCCCCCACAGTGCGGCAACACCGTGGGGGCAGGATGCAAAAGACCATAAACCAATATAGGCACCTTTGCGTTCTCTAGTATATCATGACGGGCGCACGGGTGCAAGAATTATCGCCAGCAGTACGGAGGTGACCACGTTGGCGAAGAAGAACAAGGCGTCTGCCGCAGACCTGGTCGGCGTCATCTACGCCCGCTATAGCAGCCACTCGCAGAAAGACGCCAGCATTGAACAGCAGATTCGCGAGTGCCTTGCATATGCCCGCTCTCAAAATATACACATTATTGCCTCATACGAGGATCGCGCCGTCAGTGGCAAAACAGACCGGCGCGCCGATTTCCAGCGCATGATGAAGGACGCTGAAAAGGGCAAGTTTCAGTATGTGATTGCCTGGAAGTCAAACCGCATGGGGCGCAATATGCTCCAAGCCATGATGAATGAGGCCCGGCTAAATGACATGGGAATCCGGGTCCTTTACGCGGAGGAGGACTTCGACGACACTGCTGCCGGTCGCTTCGCTCTCCGTTCCATGATGAACGTAAACCAGTTCTACAGCGAGAACATGGCGGAGGACATCAAACGAGGGCTGCACGATAATGCTATCAACTGCAAAATCACCGGTGCGCTTCCGCTCGGCTACAAGAAAGGCGAAGATATGCGCTATGAGCTCGACCCCCCAAATGACGATGTGGTCAGGGAGATATACAGCCGTGTAGCTTGCGGAGAGAGTTTTGTTGACATTGGCGCTGACCTCAACGCCCGGGGCATAAAGACCAGTCAGGGCGGAGAATGGGGACGCAGCAGCTTTCACCGGTTGCTCACAAACGAGCGCTATACCGGCGTATACATATACGGGGACATCCGCATTGAAGGTGGCATCCCTCAAATCATAGACCAAGGACTGTTTTGGCGCGTGCAGGAGGTGTTGAAAACGAAAAAGAATCCACAGGGCAGGCACCGCATCAACGGCGATTATCTGCTTACAGGCAAGCTGTTCTGCGGCTACTGTAAAAGCCCAATGGTCGGCGCCTCCGGAACCGGGAAATCCGGTAAGCTGCACTTCTACTACATCTGCCAAAAGAAACGGCTCGAAAAGTCTTGTAAGAAGGCCAACGTCCGGAGGGAGCAAATTGAAGGTTCGGTATCTGCCGCCATACATGAATATATACTGCGTGATGACGTTATCGAGTGGCTTGCGAACAATACCATGAAGTTTGCCAAGGAATACCGTGAGAGCTCCAGCATCGGCGCTCTGGAGGCACAGTTGGCCGATAACAAACGTGCAGTCAACAATATGCTCAAGGCCATAGAGCAGGGCATCATCACCGAGACAACAAAGAACAGGCTTTTGGAGCTTGAACGTGAGCAGGCGGTGCTCACTTCTAAACTTGCGGAAGAAAACGCAGCTCTAATTAACTTCAATCGCGATGATGTCATCTCCGCCTTGTCTGCGTACAGAGATGGTGATATATCAGACAAGGCGTTTCAGGCCAAACTTTTTGATGCGTTTCTCACGGCCATCTATCTGTACGATGACCACCTAAAAATCGAGTTTAATATAACCGGGGGCAAGAATTACTTGGACGTACCACTTGACTCTTCCATTGTAGACGACGTGGAAAATGAGGCTTCTGCCTGTGTTCGCATAAGCTCGCCCGAGCTCCACCACGTCGCTGCGGACGGCATATCGTTCGCAGCGACTTTTTTACAAAAGTCACTTCTCACTCATTCTGTCGCAGCTCCTCTCCGAATCGAACCCGTTTCACTGAGCTCGCAGTTGGTTTTACTGTTACAATTACGGGTATCATTTTTGTCAACATTTCTCAAAAAAGAGCCATGCGCCCCCAGAGGTTAGCCTGACTCCTGTTCGTATAAAGCGCTCTTTTGCTTTGCAGCGCCGCGCTTGTTCCCGGTGCTATGACGTGTCCGGCACACCATTACTGCACGCAGCCTCGCCCCGGCCGGGGGGCGTCTTTTGCAGCGCAGGGACATTTTTCTTCGCTTTGCGGCGGGTTTATGCTACAATGGGTGCGAGGTGAGTTTATGTGGACTAACATGCTCATAGGTATACTGATCCCCTTTGCCGGGACCGCGCTGGGCGCGGGGGCGGTTTTCCTCCTGCGCGGCGCTATCCGGCCCTGGGTGCAGAAGCTGCTGCTCGGCTTTGCCTCCGGCGTCATGATAGCCGCCAGCGTCTGGTCACTGCTCATCCCGGCCATAGATATGGCCCAGGGCCAGGGCGTGACCGCCTGGCTGCCGGCGGCGGTAGGTTTCCTGGCCGGTGTCGCCTTCCTTCTCATCCTCGACAGCGTGGTGCCCCACCAGCACCTGGACTGCGACAAGCCCGAGGGCTGCCCTGTCAGCCTGGGCAAGAGCACCATGCTCTTCCTCGCCGTCACGCTGCACAACCTGCCCGAGGGCATGGCTGTCGGCGTGGTCTTTGCCGGCGCCATGCAGGGGGAGGCAGGGCTCTCGCTGGCCTCCGCCTTCGCCCTCTCCGCAGGCATCGCGCTGCAGAACATTCCGGAAGGTGCCGTCATATCCATGCCGCTGGCCAGCGAGGGCGCGCGGCGCGGCCGCTCCTTTGCCCTCGGCGTGGCCTCCGGCGCGGTGGAGCCCATAGGGGCACTGCTCACGATCGCCCTCACGAGCGTCATAACCCCCATACTGCCGTACATACTCTCTTTTGCGGCGGGCGCGATGATATACGTCGTGGTTGAGGAGCTGATACCCGAGTCCCAGGCCGGAGAGCACTCCAACATCGGCACCATAGGCGCGGCGGCGGGCTTCGTCATCATGATGATCCTTGACGTGGCCCTCGGCTGAGTGGAACAAAGCCTCCCCGCGCTCGTCTGACCTGCAGGCGGGACGCCCCGGCGCGCCCGCCGCCCCAGTGAATCCGAGGAGGGATGTTCGTGAAAAAGCTCACAGCCCTTGTGCTGCTCCTGTCCGCGCTCTGCCTTACCGGCTGCGGCCTCTCGCAGGCCCCGTCCGGCGGAACGGACGCCCCGGCTGAAAACTCGCCGCGCACGGTAGTGCAGTTCGACACGCTCACCAAGGGAGTCGGGCAGGACGGCACCGACCTTTACTATTACACCTACCCGTCCGTAGATGTCACCGTGGAGGGCAGCAGCGGCGCCGGAGAGGCTGTAACGGCGGACGCCAACGCCGCGCTGGCCCCCGGCGAAGCCGACCTCTCCCCCGTGACCGAGGCCGCCGGCGCGGCCTACGGTGCCCTTGACGAGGCCGGCCGCCGCTCCTGGAACCGGCATGGCTACGGTCTCGACCGCAGCGTGGAGCTCATGCGCTGTGACGGCCGGGTGCTGAGCCTCCAGTGCACGGAGAGCCGCATGGCCGGCGGCCCCCACCCCACCGGGCGCGGCTTCGGCCTCACGTACGACCTGCGCACCGGCGAGCGCATCACGCCGGAGACACTTGCGGTGAATTCCGGCGCGCTGACCGAAGCCGTGCGGGAATACATACTGGACGCCGCCGCCAACGACCCCAACTCGGACAGTTTCTACAGCCTGGAGGAGTTCGCCGCCGGCGTCCTGCAGAGCGGAGAGTGGTACCTCTCCCCTGACGGCCTGGCCGTCTTCGCCTCGCCGGAGGAGATCGCCCCCTACGCCGTGGGCAGCGTTGTCTTCGTCATCCCCTACTCAGAGCTGGCGGGCGTGATCAAAGACGAATACATCCCCAACTCCGCACCCCGCGGCGGCGAGGACGCCCTTTCGCTCAGCCAGGGCCCTGCCGACGGAGCCACGGTGCAGGTCAATTTCGGCGACGGGGCCGCCGTAAAGCTCACGGCCAGAGAGGCCGTTGACGGCCTCGCCCTGACCGAGCTGGCTTACGACGGCGAGGGCGGCTGCGTTCCGGCCTATCCCATTCTCTATGTCAGCCGTCTGGAGGCCGGCGAGAGCCTTGGGCTGACGCTGTACTCGCACGCGGGCCGGACGTTTATTGCCTATGGCCTGACCTACGGCTCGTGCGGGGAGGCGACTATCGCACTCTCCCAGGAGGGCGGTTTTGAGCTAACAAAGCCTTGAATTATGCCGGACACTGTATTATAATGGCGGGGAAATTGCTCAAAGCAGGTGAATACGATGTCCATAGAAAAAGGCCGCGCGTACTTCCGCCAGTTCGGCATGGAGGACCGCGTCATAGAGTTCACGGTCTCCAGCGCGACGGTGGAGCTTGCGGCCAAGGCGCTCGGCGTCGAGGGTGCGAGGATAGCCAAGACGCTG
>OLVZ01003246.1_pt1 | contig 10880 bp, 14 predicted proteins | sample 1673341 | NCBI WGS metagenome assembly OLVZ01 (sample SAMEA3178944, study PRJEB25190) | human gut metagenome | biome: human gut; feature: human-associated habitat; material: faeces | place: Austria | collected 2013
AAGGGCACCACCTTGGGATCCTCCTCGGTGGGGGTCGGGTCGTGGGGTTTGTCCAGGGTGCGGGCCCGCAGGCTGGCCCAGGCGGTGTCTGTGTCCACCGGCAGGGCCTCGTCGGGAATCCGCTGGGCGATCACCTCCAGAATGGCAGTAATCAGGTCGGGGTCGGAATGGCCCTCTCCGGCGGCAAAGTCCTGCCGGAGCAGGTCCTCCAGCTCCTGGGTAGTCAGCTGTTCCAACCCGGGGTAGTTTCCCAGTAACGTTTTGGGATCTTTCATGGCTCAGAACCTCCTCTACCTTCTTTATGTCCTGGGGGACGGGATTCCTTGCACCCATCCTGCAAAAAATGTTCCGAATCCGGGAAATTTTTTCGGAACTTGGCCTTGATCCGGCTCACCCGGGAGGCCAAGGTGTTTGGCTTGGTCCCCAGTTCCTGGGCCAGCTCCTCATAGCTGTACCCCTCCAGGTAAACCCGGCGGAGCAGGTCCAGCTCCTCCGGAGCCACCACGCCTTCCAGGTTCAGCAGGCCCGCCTCCAGGGGGCGGGGGTCGGGCTGGGCCTCCAAAAATTCCGGATCCACCTGGGCCAGGCAGGCGGCCCACCGCTGTTGGGTGCGCAGCTGGTTCCGGGCCAAGTTGGCAGCAGTGACGTACAGCCAGCCGATGGGGTTGGGGCTGGCCAGGAAGCTCTCCTGCTTTTCCCACAGGATGGTGAAGGCCTCCTGGGTCAGGTCCTCCACCAGGTGGGGGTCCGGCGGGTGGCCGCGCCGGGCCAGCAGGGTGCGCAGATAGAGAAACACGGGCTTGTGGTAGGTGTGGAAGAGTTGGTTGAACTCTGCCTCGCCCAGGGGCTTGCGGGGCGTGGACATGGGCAGACCCTCCCTTTTGGGTTTCTAAGGCTAGTATAGCAGAAATATCCGGAAAAGGGAACCGTTGAGGGATGACAGGGGTCCCTCACTCCGTCCTAGGCCGCCGCCGCAGGTCCTCCACCGCCCACCCCGGCAGGGGCAGGCGCTGCATGGCGGCGAAGGTGTACTCCTTCAGCTTGGGGTACTGCCCCTGCAGGCCGGCGATGAGGTCCTTCACCTCCTGGCGCTTGGTGGCCCCGTCGGCGGGGCAGGGGTTGTGGACCACCGGCAGCTGGAGGCGCTGGGCGGCCTCCCGGACCATGGCCTCGCTGACGTAGAGCAGGGGGCGGATCTGGGTGATGTCCATCCGGTCCAGGTAGGTCACCGGGTGGAAGCAGGACAGCCGCCCCTCGTAGAACAGGGACAGGAAGAAGGTCTCCACCGCGTCGTCGTAGTGGTGCCCCAGGGCCACCTTGTGGATGCCCGCCTCCCGCAGGGCGGTGTGGAGGGAGCCCCGGCGCATCTTGGCGCACAGGGCGCAGGGATTTTTCTCTTTGCGTTTGTTGAAAATAATGTCGCCGATTTCCGTCTGCTTCACCACATAGGGGATGTCCAGCTCCTGGCACAGGCGGTGGATACCGCTCAGGTCAAAGGGCTCCAGCCCCATGGAAATGGTGAAGGCCATGAGGGTGAAGTCCTTGTGGCTGAACTTGCGGTACAGGCTCAGGGCGTGGAGGAGCAGCAGGGAATCCTTGCCCCCGGAAACGCCCACCGCCACCCGATCCCCGGGCTCGATGAGGTGGAAATCGGTGTCCGCCTTGCGCAGGCAGCCCAGCGTCGTTTTCACAGCGGCCTCCGTTTTCGCATTGGTAGCAGCGGCCTCACAGGGGCCGGATCAGGATCAGGGGGGTCAGCTCGTCCCCCTGGCCGGAGGGGTTGTCCCGCATGGCGTCCTGGATCTCCTCGTCGGTGAGGGGGAAGTCGTCGCACTTGCCCAGCTGGTTCTGCTCAATGTCGTTGGCGTCCATGAGCACCACGGGGATGCCGGTTTCCTTCTCCAGGGCGTTGCACAGCTCCACGGGGTTGGGGGGGTTAATCAGGGCCATCTGCTTGTATACGTCAAAGCTGGAGCGGAAGTAGAACCCGTCAATGCCGCCCACGCCCTGGCCGCACACCTTGTAGAACACCCCATGCACCCCAAAGGGCTTGGTCACCGCGGAGAGAAACGCCGCCAGCAGCACCCGCGGCAACCCGCACATGTCGATGACCAGCTGCAGCTTGTAGGGCTCGTGCATGCCCACGCCGGTGTGGTTGATGCCCGCGAAGCGCCACAGGAAATTGGCCCAGAAGCCGGGCTTCACCTCGTCCCGGGTCTTGACGTTGTTGGTGCACATGGCCATGACCTTGGCCCCAAAGGACAGCACGTCCCCGGGCCGGGAGATGGGCAGCACATACTTGCGCACCAGCTCCGCCTGGTCCTCGCCCCGCTGCACAAAATGGGTCTGTATGGCAAAGCGGTCGTACTTCCGCCCGTTTTTTCCCTCCAGGGTGCCCCGGTCAAAGTAGACGATGCCGTTTTCTTCCCGGCGCTGCGCTTCCAGGTTCCGCGAAGGAATAATGCCCATGTGGACGCCTCCCTGTTTCTTGTCAGAATTTCCAGCCTATTGTACAACACCGCCGCGGGGTTGTCAATTTAGCTTCCCCCGGAAAGACAGCGGGCATACGGGTTTGCGCGCCCTGGCGGGGCAAAATCTCCCCTTGACAGGCCTTCGCCGATGGAATACCCTTAAAGCAGTTAAAATAAGGAAGGCGGTATGTTTATGCGGCTGACCGTTCTGGGCTGCAACGGACCCTATCCCGCCCCGGAGGGCGCTTGTTCCGGTTATCTGGTGGAGGCGGAGGGCGCGGCCCTTCAGCTGGATCTGGGCAGCGGGGTGCTGGCGCGCCTCACCGGGCGCATGCCCCCGGAGGAGCTGACGGCGCTGCTGCGGGAGCTGGTGACGCTGGAGGAGCGGACGGACAAGGGACCGGAGACGGTGAAGGTGGTGCTGGCGAAGGAAGCGGAGGAGTGGAGCAGATGAGCGTGCAGGTGGTGAAGCTGGAGCGGCCCAACCCCCGGCAGGAGGAGTTTTTGAAGTGTGAAAAGAAGTATGTGGCCTTCGGCGGGGCCAGAGGTGGCGGGAAGAGCTGGGCAGTGCGGACCAAGGCAGTGCTGATGGCCCTGAAGTACCCCGGCATCCGCATTTTGCTGGTGCGGCGGACCATGCCGGAGCTGGAGAGCAATCATCTGCGTTTTTTGCGCAGGCAGCTGGCGGGGGTGGCGGAATACAAGGCGGTCTCCCGGCAGCTGGTGTTCCCCGGCGGCAGCGTGCTGGAGCTGGGGTACTGCGCCTGTGACGGGGATATGGATCGGTATCAGGGGGCAGAGTTCGACGTGATCTGTATCGATGAGGCCACCCAGCTGAAGGAGGAGTGGCTGCGGCAGTTTGCGGCGTGTCTGCGAGGGGTGAATGAGTTCCCCAAGAGGATGTACTATACCTGCAACCCCGGCGGGCCGGGGCATGGGTACATCAAGCGGCTGTTCATCGACCGGCGGTACCGGGCGGGAGAGCGGGCGGAGGAATACGCCTTCATCCCCGCCAGGGTCACGGACAATCAGGCGCTGCTGCGGGCGCAGCCGGACTATCTGCGGCAGCTGGAGGCCCTGCCCCTGCGGCTGCGGCAGGCATGGCTGGAGGGCAAGTGGGACGTGTTTCAGGGGCAGTTCTTTCAGGAGTTTGTGGACGACCCGGCCCACTATCGGGACAGGCGGTTCACCCACGTCATCGAGCCCTTCGATATCCCCAGAGAGTGGAGCATCTGGCGCAGCTACGACTTCGGCTATGCCAAGCCCTTTTCCTGCGGCTGGTGGGCGGTGGATCACGACGGGTGCGTGTATCGGATCCTGGAGCTGTATGGCTGCACCGGGGAGCCGGACGAGGGGGTGAAGTGGACGCCGGAGAAGCAGTTTGCAGAGATCCGGCGTATCGAGGACACCCACCCGTGGCTGAAGGGACGGGATATTTTAGGGGTGGTGGACCCGGCCATTTGGGACAGCAGTCGGGGAGAGAGCATCTATGAGACGGCGCTGAAGCACCGCATCTTCTTTATGAAGGGGGACAACCGGCGGATACCGGGATGGATGCAGATGCACTATCGGATGGCCTTCGACGAGGAGGGGTATCCGCAGCTGTATGTGTTCACCGGATGCCGGGCCTTTCGCAGGACCGTGCCGGGGCTGCTGTTCTCCGAGACGGAGCCGGAGGATCTGGACACCCGGATGGAGGATCATGTGGCCGATGAGAGCCGGTATCTGTGCATGGCCCGGCCTATCCCGCCCCGGCGGGTGGAGACGGCACTGCCGGTGCAGGACGATCCGCTGAATATGCTGGTGAGACGGTGAAAGCGGGAAAAATTTCCGGTGTTGCACGGGAACGTGCAACAGGAGGGGAAACTTCCGGCGGCGGTGGGCGGAGAAGTGAGGACAGGAAAGCTGTTTTGGACAAACGGAAGGGGAGAAATGCCATGAGCAAGACGCAGCAGACGGCGGGGGAGAAGCCCCGCATCGGAGAACAGGAGGTGCGCCGGGCGGCGGAGCTTCTGAAAAAGTACCGGCAGGGGAAGGTAAATCTGGAGCGGCGCATCATCGACAATGAGCAGTTCTGGAAGCTGCGGCACTGGCCGCAGATGGAGAAGACGGGGGAGGGCGGCAATCCCGGCGACCCGCAGCCCACCAGCGGGTGGCTGGTGAACTGCATTCTCTCCAAGCACGCAGACGCCATGGATTGCTACCCGGAGCCAACGGTGCTGCCCAGAGAGCCGGGGGACCGGGCGGAGGCGGCCAAGCTGACCCGTATTCTGCCGGCCATCCTGAAGAAGAACCAGTTCAAGCGGACCTATTCCAGCGCATGGTGGTACAAGCTCAAGAGCGGCTGCGCCGTGTACGGCGTGTTCTGGGATGCGGGCAAGCTCAACGGTCTGGGGGACGTGTCCATCCGGCGGATGGATCTGCTGAACCTGTTTTGGGAGCCGGGCGTGACGGACATTCAGGACTCGGCCAACTTCTTCTCCACGGAGCTGGTAAGCCACGAGGCGCTGGAGGAGCAGTATCCCCAGCTGAAGGGAAAGCTGGGCGGCGGAGGGTTTACCGTGAGCCGGTTCCTGTATGACGATCAGGTGGATACCTCCGACAAGGCGCTGGTGGTGGACTGGTACTACCATACCCGTGAGAAGGGGCGGAGGGTGCTGCAATACTGCAAGTTCACGGGGGAGACGGTGCTCTATGCCACGGAGAACGACCCGGAGCTGCGGGAGCGGGGATGGTACGACCACGGGAAGTATCCCTTTGTGTTCGACGTGCTGTTCCCGGAGGAGGGGACGCCCTGCGGATACGGATATGTGGATCTGTGCAAATCCCCGCAGAAGCAGATCGACCTGATGAATCAGGCGATTCTCAAGAACACGCTGGCGGCGGCGACACCAAGGTTTTTCATCCGGTCGGACGGAGCGGTGAACGAAAACGAGTATGCCGACTGGACGAGGCCCTTCGTACACACCAACGGCAATCTGGGGGCGGACTCCATTGCGCCTATTCACACGGCGGGGCTGGACAGCGTGTATGTGGCCATCATGCAGAGCAAGATCGCCGAGATGAAGGAGACGGCGGGCAACCGGGATGTGGCCAACGGCGGAACGGCCTCCGGTGTGACGGCGGCCACGGCCATCGCCGCCTTGCAGGAGGCGGGGGGTAAGCTGTCCCGGAACATGATCGACGACGGGTATGAGGCGTTTTCCGATGTGGTGACGCTGGTCATCGAGCTGATCCGGCAATTTTATCAGCTTCCCCGGCAGTTCCGGCTGCTGGGGGCCATGGGCCGGGAGGAGTTCGTCAGCTACGACGGGCAGGGCCTGCGGGAGCAGGTGATGGACGATGGAACGGGGGTCTGCTACCGGGTGCCGGAGTTCGATCTGGAGGTGTCGGCGCAGGATGAGAATCCCTACAAGACCATGGAGTATAACCAGCTGGCCCTGCAGCTGTTTCAGATGGGTTTTTTCCGGGAGGATATGGCGGATCAGGCGCTGCGGTGTCTGGAGCTGATGGACTTCAAGAACAAGGACCAGCTGACGGCGGCCATTTTACAGGGCAAGCAGCAGGCTGCCATGGCGCAGACGGCGGAGGGAGCGGCCTCCGGCGGCGGGACGGCGGTGAAGCAAACGGCCATGGAGCGGATGCGTCAGCAGACCCATGAGGCGGTGAGGCCCCGATGATCCGGGCGGTATTCGGACGGGACCGGGTGACGGTGATGGGTCACGCCGGGTATGCTCCCAAGGGGCAGGACATCGTGTGCGCAGCGGCATCGGCGCTGGTATTTGCCCTGATCGGCAGCCTGCGGCAGGAGGAGAACCTACGGGAGGTAGTGATCCGACCGGGGTATGTGACGGCGGCGGCGGCCAAGGGGCCGTGCCGGGAGGAGCTGGAGCTGGTGCGGTGCGGACTGGCGCAGCTGGCGGCGCAGTATCCCCAATGCGTAGAGGTGGAGGGGAATTGCAGATAGGGTCGTGACCTACCACGGAAAGGAGGTATCTCCGTGAGAGAGGTACAGTGGATGCAGTGGTTTGCAGAGGCGGGACCGGCCGATGAGGCGGCCCGGACGGGCGATGCGGCTCCCGACGCCGGGGAGCAGGAGAATTTTGCGGCGCTGATCCGGGGCAGGTACAAGGCGGACTTCGACGCCAGAGTGCAGAAGATCCTGGATGGACGGCTGCGGGGCCTGCGGCAGGAGAATGCACGGCTCCGGCAGGAACGGGAGCAGCGGCAGGAGCAGGCCCGTCAGGCGCTGGAGGCCATGGCGGCACAGGAGGAGCAGGTGCGGCAGGTCTATCCGGAGTTCCGGTGGCAGCGGGAGATGGAGAACCCGGCCTTCGGACGGCTGGTGTGCGCCGGAGTGGAGCCGATGGCGGCCTATGAGGTGGTGCATCGGGAGGACATCCTGCGGCGGGCCATGGCCTACTCCGCCAAGCGGACGGCACGGCAGGCGGCACGCTCCATCGCCAGCGTGGGCAGGCGTCCGGCAGAGAACGGCGGGCGGTGTGTAGGCGTGACGGGCAGCGATCCCAGAGGACTGACCTCCCGTGAACTGGCGGATATCCGCAGACGGGTCATGGAGGGGGAGAAAATCTCCTTCTGATGGGAGCGGCCACGGATGAAGCCGCAGGAAGAACACAACGAAGCGGAGAAAGGAAAGAGGAATATGGAGAAACTGTTCGATCTGCAGGTGTTTGCACAGGAGAACACCCAGACCACCGGCGGACTGTCCGCCGAGATGAAAACCTATTACGGCATGGAGCTGCTGGATAACGCCAAGCCCCAGCTGGTACACAACCAGTTTGCCGCCACCAAGCCCTTGCCCACCGGCGGCGGCAAGACGGTGGAATGGCGTAAGTTCGGCTCCTTCGACAAGGCGCTGACCCCGCTGACGGAGGGCGTGACCCCGGACGGCAGCGGCATCTCCGTCAGCTACATCACCAAGGAGCTGGCCCAGTACGGCGACTACACCACGGTATCGGATATGCTGGATCTGACGGCCATCGACGACGTGGTGCTGGAGATCACCGACCGCCATGGGGCCAACATGGGCCTGACGCTGGACACTGTGACCCGCAACGAGATCCAACAGGGCAAGCAGGTGCTGTATGCTCCGGCCATCGGCGCAGACGGCAGCAAGACGGAGGTCACTGCCCGTGGCGCTCTGACGGCGGCGTGCCGCCTGACCAGCGAGATGGTGGCCAAGGCCGCTACCCAGCTGAAGAAGATGAACGCCCCCACCTTCGACGGCAAGTATGTGTGCATTCTGCACCCCAGCGTGGCCTTCGATCTGCGGCAGGACGAGGCGTGGATCGCCGCACATCAGTATGCCGCCGCCACGGAGCTGTTCTCCGGCGAGATCGGTGAGCTGCACGGGGTGCGCTTTGTGGAAACCACGGAGGCGAAGATCTTCCGGGGCGAGGATCTGACACAGAACGGCCGCACCTTGCTGGTCAACGGCAAGGTGGAGAATAACGCCGTGGTGGCCTTTGACGGCGGCACCGTGGCGGCGGGCGCTCTGGCGGGCCGGTATGTGCTGCTGGGCGGTGAGCGCCGCCGTGTGGTTAGCAACACCGGCAGCAGCATGACGCTGGACAGCGCCGTGACCGCCGCCGACAACGCCGTCATCTATCCCGGCGAGGGCGGCGCCGAGGGCTGTGCCGTATACGGCTGCCTGTTCGTAGGCAAGGGCGCTTACGGCGTGGTGGATCTCAACGACGGCACGGAGGTCATCGTGAAGCCCCGTGGCTCCTCCGGCACTGCCGATCCGCTGGATCAGCGCTCCAGCGTGGGCTGGAAGGGCGTTCACGCCGCTGCGATCCTGTACGACGAGTACATCGTGCGGGTGGAGTGCGGCTCCTCCTACTCCGGGCAGGACAAGGCCAACTGACAAAGAGAAGCGGAAAACAGAGGGTGCGGGCGGTATCGCCCGCACCCGGCGGACGGAAAGGAGCAGGCAGATGCAGGAGAAAATGAAAACGGTGCTCATCCCCAGAGGACGGAAGAACGAGGAGAATTTCGTGCTGGTATCGGTGAATGGGCGGAACTTCAAAATCATGAAGGGCGTGGAGGTACAGGTGCCGGAGTTTGTGGCGCAGGTGCTGGAGAACGCCCGGATGATGGAGGACGATGCCCGCAGCTATGTAGACCGCATGGCCAACTGAGCGGAAGGGGGAGAGAGAATGGCGACGGTCAAGCAGGTGCTGGAGCAGGTGGACGCCATGCTCCCCAACCAGTACACCACGGCGGAGAAGCGGCGGTGGCTTCTGCAGGCGGAGGGCTTCGTGGTGCGGGAGGTGCATCAGCCCCACGCAGGCGGAGAGGAGACAGAGGTGCCGCCGGAGGACATCGGGGAGGACACGGTGCTGCTGGTGCAGCCGCCCTATGACGAGCTGTACCGCCACTATGTGGAGGCACAGATCCACTATGCCAACGGGGAGATGGAGCGGTACAACAATGCCTGTGCCGCTTGGAACAACGCCCTGCTGACATACCGGGACTTCTGGTGCCGCAGCCATATGCCCCGGCAGGTAGTGAAGGCGCTGCGGCTGATGTGAGGGGGATGGGATGTTTTTTCAGAAAATGAGCGTGCCGGTGCAGAGCACGGTGACGGTCAGCAGCTTTTTAGGGCTGGATCGGCGGGCAAGAGGAGAGTTGGGCTCCTTCCGGGAGATGGAGAACCTCACCTCCGACGGCTATCCCACCCTGACGGTGCGGCCCCGGCGTGGTCTTGCGGGGCAGGTGGAGTCCCCCGGCGGTATAGCCGCCAAGGATGCGCTGATCTGGGTGGACGGTCACACCCTGTACGTCGGTGGCGTGGCCACAGAGCTGGTGCTGACGGAGGGAAGTAAGCAGCTCATTGGCATGGGCAACTGGCTCATCGTGTGGCCGGACAAGAAGTACATCAACACCGGCGACCTCAGCCGGTACGGCAGTTTGGAGAATCGGGTGCAGACGCAGGGACAGGTGACGCTGTCTCTCTGCGGGGCCAAGGGGGCGGCACTGGGGGATTATCTGGCCTCGGAGGAACCGCCGACGGACCCGGCGGGAGGGTGCCTGTGGCTGGACACCGCCGGAGAACTGCCGGTGCTGCGGCAGTACGGTGAGAGTGGCTGGAGCATCCGGGAGGATACCTATATAAAAATAGCGGCAGGCGGCATCGGCGTGGGCTTCGCCGCCGGGGACGGCGTGGTTATCGAGGGGTGCCGGGAGGAGAGTCTCAACGGCAGCCATGTGCTGGAGGCGGCGGAGGACGGCCGGTATCTCTTCCGGTCCTTCCTGCCCTTGGAAGAGGCGGAGATATGACGGAAAAGGGACAGCAAAGGACCCGCGGCGTACACCGCGGGTCTTTTCCTGCTTTGATTTTAGTCAATGCTGATCTGCCGGCTGGAGGAAACCTCCACTGTCTTCTTGGGCAGCTTCAGTGTCAGCACACCGCTGTCGTAGGAGGCGGTAATACCCTCCGCCCGGATGCCGGAGACGTCGAAGCTCCGGCTGTACGCGCCGTAGGAACGCTCACAGCACACGTACTTCCCCTTTTTCTCCTGCTCTTCATGTTCGGAGTGACGTTGGGCCTGGATGGTGAGGGTGTCGCCGTCCAGCTGCAGCTGGATGTCCTCCTTCTTGAAGCCGGGCAGGTCGGCCTTCAGCTCGTAGTAGTCGCCTTCATCGGTGATGTCGGTTTTGAACTCCGCCAGACCGCGGCCGGAGAAGAAGTCGTTGTTGAAAAGGCGACGCTCCATCTCCTCCATCTCGGAGAAGGGATTCCAGGTGCTCATAGAATTTCTGCGGTAAGGTCTCATTTCAAACATAATCAATTCCTCCTATCAAATCCTGATGATCCGTAGTTGGGACCGACGGCAGATGGATCATGGAGGGTGATGCCGCCGGGCGGAACAGGTGCCTTTCAAAGACCTTCTGTTCTTCTTTTCAAGTATTATGATAGGATGGAAAATCGGATATTGTGTGTCATTTGTTTGAACGATCTGTGAATTTTAGCACTCTGGTATCGAGAGTGCTAATTTTGCGCATTCATAAAAGCACATAGAAGATCCCGCCCAGCATGATAAACAGGCTTAGCCCGGCGCCCAGACCGGGGAAATACTCGTTTCCATCGCCGGAGACGACTTTCTTGATGGCGTCGATCAGAAAGATCACAAAGGTGAAGGGGGCAAAAATGCACAGGAAAAAGCATGCCCCCAGAAGAAATTCCAGCATATTCGCTCTCCTCACACGTAGCTCTGCGTGGTGACATCGAACACGCCGCGGGTGGTGATCCGCAGGGAGGGGATTACCGGCAGGGCCATGAAGCTCAGGGTCATGAAGGGGTCAATGCCCGGATTGACGCCCAGCTCGTGGGCCTTTGCCTTGGCGAATTCCAGCTTTTCGTTGACAGATGTCAGGGACTCATCG
>OLVZ01003252.1_pt1 | contig 10875 bp, 6 predicted proteins | sample 1673341 | NCBI WGS metagenome assembly OLVZ01 (sample SAMEA3178944, study PRJEB25190) | human gut metagenome | biome: human gut; feature: human-associated habitat; material: faeces | place: Austria | collected 2013
GCCCTTGAGCTTGATGACGGCCAGATGCTCCAGGATGCGGTCCTTCACCTCGTCCAGCCCGAAGTGGTCGTTGTCGAGCCGCTTCTTGGCATGGTTCAGGTCCAGATTGTCTTTCGTATAGCTTTCCCACGGCAGGTCGAGCATCAGCTGCAGGTAGTTGAGCTGCACGGAATACTCGGCTACGGCCGGATTCATCCGCTCCAGCTTCGAGAGCTCCTTGAAGAACAGCTCCTTCGTCTCGGCTTTCCAGTGCTTTTTGGCAGCCCGCTTGTGCAGCTCGTCGATGTCCTTGTCGGCCGGATCGCCGCCCAGCTCGTCCTGAATCGTGCGTATCTGCTGCTGCAGGAAATACTCGCGCTGCTGCTGGTCGATGTCCTGCTTGACCTTGCTCTGTATCTCGTTCTTCAGCTCGGCCAGTTGCTGCTCGCGGACCAGAATCTCGAGCAGACGTCGCGCGCGGGCCAGCAGGCCCGGAGCCTCCAGCAGGCGCTGGCGGTCGCTGTCGGGCAGATCGAGATTCGAGCAGATGAAATTGATGATGCCGCGCTTGGAGTCGATGTTCTTGATGGCGAAGGCCGCCTCCTTGGGCATCGACGGCGAGACGTTGATGATGTTGAGCGCCACGTCGCGGATCGAATCCACGAGGGCCTCGAACTCGATGCTCTTCAGGTCGGGCGTCGTATCGCGCAGGGCGGTCACCCGGGCCCGGAAATAGGGCTCGGTCGTAATGTATTCGCGTATTTCGATCTTCTCCAGGCCGTTCAGGATCACCGTGAGGTTCCCGTTGGGCATTTCGAGGATTTTGATGATGCGCGCCGCGGTGCCGACCTTGTACATGTCGTCCGGCGCGGGGTCTTCGACGTCGCTCTCGCGCTGCAACACGGCGCCCAGGATGCCGCCTTCGGCATTCACGGCACGTACGAGGCTGATGCTCTTGTCGCGTCCCACGGTGATCGGGGTGATCGCACCGGGGAAGAGCACCGAACTGCGCAGCGTAAGGATCGGGATGATTTCCGGCACTTCGACCTCCTCGGCGACCTCGTCGCCGCCGGTCACGATCGGAATCACGTGGTGTTTGCCGTCGAGCAGCTCGGGAAGCAGGCTCGCATCTTCGACTTCGATGGTTTCGATTATCTTATCTTTTTTACTCATAGTTTACAGATACAAATATATAATGGTGCAAAGGTAACGATTTTTTATAGATATTTATTTTATCTTTGACAGAATGTTAATAACTTTGCAGGCCAAATAACGAAGCAAAACATTCACACCTTTATGCAAATCGCTGATAAATATTCGCCGCAGGAGATCGAACAGAAATGGTACGACTACTGGATCGACAACCGGCTGTTCCATTCGGAACCCGACGGACGCGAACCCTACACGATCGTCATCCCGCCGCCCAACGTGACCGGCATGCTCCACATGGGGCACATGCTCAACGAGACGATTCAGGACGTGCTCGTGCGCCGCGCCCGGATGCAGGGCAAGAACGCCTGCTGGGTGCCGGGAACCGACCATGCGTCGATCGCCACGGAGGCCAAGGTCGTCCAAAAGCTCAAGGCCGAGGGCATCGACAAGAGCTCGCTCACGCGCGAAGAGTTCCTCCGCCATGCGTGGGAGTGGAAGGAAAAGCACGGAGGCATCATCCTGAGCCAGTTGCGTAAACTCGGGGCCTCGTGCGACTGGGCCCGCACGAAATTCACGATGGACCCGGAGATGAGCCGCAGCGTGATCAAAGTGTTCGTCGACCTCTATAACAAGGGAAAGATATACCGCGGCGTCCGGATGGTCAACTGGGACCCGGCCGCGCAGACGGCGCTGTCGGACGAAGAAGTGGTCTACCGCGAGTCTCAGGGCAAGCTCTACTACCTGCGCTACCGACTCGAGGGGACGGACCGCTATCTGATCGTCGCGACGACACGCCCCGAAACCATTTTGGGAGACACGGCGCTATGCGTCAACCCCGACGACGAGCGGTACAAAGACCTGTCGCAGGACGCCCGCGTCGTCGTGCCGCTGGTCGGCCGCTCGATTCCGGTCATCCGCGACAGCTACGTCGACATCGAGTTCGGAACCGGCGCGCTGAAGGTGACCCCGGCCCACGACGTGAACGACTACATGCTGGGCGAGAAGCACAACCTCGAGACGATCGACATCTTCAACGACGACGGCACGCTGAACGAGCACGGCGGCCGCTACGCGGGCATGGACCGTTTCGCCGTGCGCGAGCAGATCGAGCGCGATCTGGCTTCGGCCGGCCTGCTCGAGAAGGTCGAGGCCTATACGAACAACGTGGGCTACTCCGAGCGGACCAGCGTCGCCATCGAGCCGAAGCTGTCGATGCAGTGGTTTCTGAAGATGGACGAGCTGTCCAAACCCGCATTGCAGGCCGTTATGGACGACACGGTGCGTCTGGTTCCCTCGAAGTTCAAGAACGTCTACCGGCACTGGATGGAGAACGTGCGCGACTGGTGCATCTCGCGCCAGCTGTGGTGGGGTCAGCAGATTCCGGCCTACTATCTCCCGACGGGAGGCTATGTCGTGGCCGAAACGCCCGAGCAGGCGCTGGAGCTGGCCCGTGCGAAAAGCGGCAATCCGGACCTAAGCCTGCACGAGCTGCGGCAGGACCCGGACGTACTCGACACGTGGTTCTCGTCGTGGCTGTGGCCGATTTCGGTCTTCGACGGCATCCGCAACCCCGGCAACAGGGAGATCAGCTACTACTACCCCACCAACGACCTGGTGACGGGCCCCGACATCATCTTCTTCTGGGTGGCGCGCATGATCATGGCGGGTTACGAATACCGCGGCGAAAAACCCTTCGGCAACGTCTATTTCACGGGCATCGTCCGCGACAAGATCGGCCGCAAGATGTCCAAGCAGCTGGGCAACTCGCCCGACCCGCTCGACCTGATCGCCAAATACGGCGCCGACGGTATGCGCATGGCGATGCTCATCTCCTCGTCGGCAGGCAACGACGTGATGTTCGACGAGGCGCTCTGCGAGCAGGGACGCAACTTCGGCAACAAGATATGGAACGCCTACCGCCTGGTGAACGGCTGGTCGGCGGACGGCAAGGCCGCACAGGACGAGAACAACCGCCTGGCGGTCGCATGGTTCCGCCAGACACTCGGCGTCGCTTTGCGCCAGATCGCCGACGATTTCGGCTCCTACCGCATTTCGGAGGCGTTCAAGACGGCCTACAAGCTCTTCTGGGACGACTTCAGCGGCCTGTACCTGGAGATGGTGAAACCCGCCTACGGGCAGCCGATCGACGCGCCGACGTTCGAAGCCACGCGCACGTTCTTCGACTCCCTGATGCGCGTGCTGCACCCCTTCATGCCCTTCGTGACGGAGGAGATCTGGCAAGACCTCGCCCCGCGCAAAGAGGGCGAGTCGATCACCGTCGCCCCGATGCCCCAGCCGGCCGAAGCCGACGGGCAATTGCTGGCGCGGTTCGAACTGGCCCGGGAGGTGATCTCCTCGGTGCGTAACGTCCGCAACCAGAAGAACCTGCCGCAGAAGGAAGCGCTGACGCTCAAGGTGATCGCCGACGAAAACTACCCGGCCGAGTACGCCCCCGTGATGCGGAAAATGGCCAACCTGACGGCCATCGAGACGGTGACGGAGAAAGACCCGGCGGCCGCAGCGTTCATTGTCAAGACGACGCAATACTTCGTGCCGATGGCGGGCAAAATCGACGCCGAAGCGGAACGACGCAAACTGACGGACGAACTGTCCTATCAGGAAGGGTTCCTCGCGAGCGTGATGAAGAAGCTCTCGAACGAGCGTTTCGTGCAGTCGGCCCCCGGGAAGGTGGTGGCCAACGAACGGGCCAAGCAGGCCGACGCCGAGGCCAAGATCGCGGCCATCAAGGCGCAACTGGAAGCCCTTTCGTAAAAAAATCGGACATACCCTGTCCCGAACCCCGGAGGTTCGGGACAGGTATTTTCCACCGCGGCCACGCCGCAAACGAACCACACCCGCTCCGCAGGGCCGGGTTTAACGACGACACGAATTGCCGACAATCACCATATACACGGACGGTTCAGCGCTCGGGAATCCCGGGCCGGGAGGCTACGGCGCGGTACTCCTTTCGGGACAGCACCGCAAGGAGCTGTCGCAGGGATTCCGCCTGACGACCAACAACCGCATGGAGCTCATGGCTGTCTGCGTGGCACTCGAGGCGCTCAAGTTCGACGGGTCGGACGTCACCGTGTACTCCGATTCGAAATACGTCGTGGACGCCGTGACGAAAGGCTGGCTCTTCAGCTGGGTGAAAAAGCGGTTCGCCGGTAAGAAAAACCCCGACCTGTGGATGCGCTTCCTGCGCGTGTACCGGCATCACAACGTCCGCTTCGTCTGGGTCAAGGGGCATGCCGACACCGTGGAGAACAATCGCTGCGACCAACTGGCGGTCGCTGCCGCCAACGACAAGGCGCATTTACTGGAAGATACGGGTTACGAACCCTGAAAAGGGGCGGACAGCATGTCTGCCCCTTCGTTTTTTTCGGTTCTAAACTCCCCGGAACTTCGCACTTTTAAGCCGGGAATTCCGAATTTCACATTATTATTCCTATCTTTGTCACGATTATCACATAAACTGCAAATAATCCGCCCGTAATGTTTAAAATATACATGAGGCTTCTGGGTTTCGCCCGACCCATCCGCAAATACGCCATCCCCTATTTCTTCTACTCGCTCTTCTACGCACTGTTCAATTCGCTCACGTTCCTGCTGATCATGCCGATCCTCAAGACGATGTTCGATGCGGATTACACGTTCGTATACGTGGAGAAACTCCCCCCGCTGGCGTTCAACCAGGAATACCTGACGGCGCTGTTCAACTTCACCTATTCGCACCTGTTCAACGAATACAACCCCGAAAACGTCCTGCTGCTGCTGGCCATCGTCACCATCTTCGTGAGCCTGCTGAGCAACCTGTTCCGCTACATGGGCGCATGGACGGTCGAGAACATGCGCACGCGCACCCTGCAGCGCATGCGCAACGAGATGTTCTCCAAAGTCGTGGACATGAACGTGGGCTATTTCAGCGACCAGCGCAAGGGCGACATCATCTCGAAAATCACCTCGGACGTCGGCGTGGTGCAGTTCTGCATCACCAACACCTTGCAGGTGGCTTTCCGCGAACCGTTCCTCATCATCGGCTATACGGTCATGATGGTCGCCATCTCGTGGGAGCTGGCACTCTTCTCGGTGCTTTTCCTGCCCGTCGTGGCACTGATCATCGGCAGCATCGTCAAGCGCCTGCGCCATCCCGCACGCACAAGCCAGCAGCGCATGGGCGAACTGGTCTCGACACTCGACGAATCGCTCTCGGGCATCAAGGTCATCAAGAGCTACAATGCCACGGGCTACGTCAAGCAGAAGTTCTACGACCTGAGCGAAGACCTGGCGCGGCTGACCCTTTCGATGGCCCGCCGCCAGCAGCTGGCTTCGCCGATGAGCGAATTCCTGGGCATCTCGGCCGTAGGCGTCATCCTGGTATTCGGAGGTTCGCTCGTATTCAAGGACGCGCTCAGCCCCGAAGGCTTCATCGCCTTCATCGCCATGTTCTCGCAGATAACGCGCCCGGTGCGCACGTTCATCGACCAGTTCTCCAACATCAACCAGGGTATCGCCGCCGGCGAACGCATCTTCTCGATCATCGACGCCCAGAGCGAAATTCAGGACAAGCCCGGCGCACTGGAGCTGAACGGCCTGAAAGACAAGATCGAATTCCGCGACATACACTTCTCCTACGACGGCAGCCGCGAGGTGATCGAAGGCATCTCGTTCGAGATCAAGCGCGGCGAGACCGTGGCCCTGGTAGGCCCTTCGGGCGGAGGCAAGTCGACCCTCAGCGAACTCATACCGCGTTTCTACGACGTGAAGGCGGGCGACATCCTGATCGACGGGGTCTCGGTGCGCGACTACACGCAGGACAGCCTGCGCGCCCACATGAGCGTCGTGGCACAGGACACCGTGCTTTTCAACGACACCATCGAAGGCAACATCGCCATGGGCAAGGCCGGGGCCACGCACGACGAGATCGTCGAGGCGGCCCGGATCGCCAATGCCGACTGCTTCATACAGGAAGCACCCGAAGGCTACCAGACCAACATCGGCGACCGGGGCGTCAAACTCTCGGGAGGCCAGCGCCAGCGGCTTTCGATCGCACGCGCCGTGCTGAAAAACCCCGAGATACTGATCCTCGACGAGGCCACCTCGGCCCTCGACACGGAGAGCGAAAAACTCGTGCAGGATGCCCTCAACAAGCTGCTCGTCGGCCGCACATCGGTGGTTATCGCCCACCGCCTGTCGACGATTCACAACGCCGACAAGATCATCGTCGTCGACCACGGCCGCGTGGCCGAGCAGGGCACCCACACCGAACTGCTCGCCAAGGGCGGCATCTACGCCAAGCTGATCGAATTGCAGTCGTTCGACTAAAAATGCCGGCATGTACCGATGAGAGGCGAGAAGGAGAAGATGCTGGCGGGCGAATGGTTCGACCCGCATGACGCGGAGCTGACGGCCGACCGCGACCGTGCCACGCGCCTGATGCATCGCCTCAACGTCGAATGCTGCGGCCACGGCGACGACTACCGCACCACACTCGGGGAATTGTGCCCCAACGTCCGCGGGTTCATCCGCGAACCTTTCCACTGCGACTACGGCTACAACATCTCCATCGGCGAAGGCTCTTTCGTCAATTTCGACTGCGTCTTCCTCGATCTGGCCCCGATCCGTATCGGACGCAATACGCTGATCGGCCCCAAAGTGCAGCTGCTCACGGCGCACCATCCGTTCGACGCCGCGACACGCGGGACGGCCCTCGAAGCAGGCAAGCCCATCGTCATCGGCGACCACTGCTGGCTGGGCGGCGGAGTGATCGTATGCCCGGGCGTCACGATCGGCGACAGGGCGGTCGTCGGGGCCGGGTCGGTCGTCACACGAGATATCCCCGCGGATTCGGTCGCAGCAGGCAACCCTGCACGTATCATCCGCCCGCTCTAAATATCCCCAGACATCCCATTGCACCATGTTCACACCCGACACCCCTAATTTCCAATCCCTGATGCTCATGCTGGACGCCGCCCACATGGGTTGGTGGAAAGCGGATTTCCAGGCCGGCGAACTGCATGTCTCCGAATATATTGCCAAGCTGCTGGGGCTCGACGGCGACAAAGTCCGGATCGGGCAACTGACACACCTGGTTCGCGAAGACTACCGGATGCCGATCCACAACGAATTCATGGCGCTCAAGGTCGACAGCAAATTCGACAGGACGTTCCCGATCGAACTTCCCGAGGGCGAAGTCTGGCTCCACGCCCAGCTCGTCGGACGGCAGACCGACCCCGCAACGGGTACGCACCTTTTCGGCTACATGCAGCGCGTCCCCGTGCACGACCGGCGCGAAGCAGAAATCCTGACGCTCGAAAACAACTACCACACGGTCGTAAAGGAAAACAAGCATATGGACGTGCTGCTCGACCACCTGCCGATCGGATATTTCCGCATCCGGCTGCTTTACGACAGCGACGGACGCGCCATCGACTACCTTTTTCTCTCGGTCAACCGCGCGGCGCAGCAAATCGTGGGGATAGAACCGGACGCATATATAGGCAAGACGGCACGCGAGACCGGGCACCCCGTCGATGCCCATATCGACAAACTCGCGCACATCCGCCTCGGCAATTACAAGACCGACGAATGGTTCGCAAAAAAAACCAGGCGCCATTGCCGCAGTTTCCTGTACAATACGCCCAACGACGGAAGCGAGATTGTGATCCTGATCCTCGACATCACCGACGCCATAACGGCACACAAGGCACTGGACGAGCAGGAAAAACTGCTGCGCAACATCATCCAGAACGCCCCCGTCGGCATCGAGATCTACAACGACCGGGGACGGCTCATCGACATCAACACCTGCGACCTGGAGATGTTCGGGGTGAAAGATCCGGGCAAAATACGCGGGCTCAACCTGTTCGACAACCCTAATTTCCCGGAGGAGACGAAAATCCGCATCTAGCACGGCGAAAGTGCGGATTTCACCGCCCGTTACGAATTCGGAAAACTCGGCGGCTACTACGAAAGCACGCGCCCGGGGCATTTCGACTGGACGGGGCGCATACGCTGCCTGTACGACGACCGGGGCGAACTCACCCACTACCTGCTCATCAATATCGACAACACCGAGTTGCGGAAGATCCAGAACCGGGTTTCGGAGTTCGAAGCCCTGTTCCGCATCATCTCCGAATATGCCCAGGTAGGATATGCCAACTACAACCTCTACAACAAAGAGGGCTATGCGCAAAACGTATGGCTGCGCAACTACGGGGAGGCCGACTCGGCGCAGATCGTCGACGTGATCGGCAAATACCGCCACATCCACCCCGAAGACCGCAAGCCCCTGCTCGACCTGCTGACCCGCTTCTCCGCGGGTGAAGTGCAGTCGGCAACGGCCATCTGCCGCGTGCAGCACGACGACGGACGGAAAACATGGATCAAAACCCACCTCATCTGCCGGGACTACCGCCCCGGCGAACAGGTCATCGACATGCTGGGGATCAATTACGACATCACGGCACTCAAGCAGACCGAACAGGAGCTGATCGCCGCCAAGGAGCGCGCCGAAGAGTCCAACAAGCTCAAATCGGCCTTCCTGGCCAACATGAGCCACGAAATTCGCACGCCGCTCAACGCGATCGTAGGCTTTTCGGAACTGATGGCTACGGAGGCCGATCCCGACCAGCGCAAAGAATTCGCCGACCTGATCCTGGTAAATAACACCCTGTTGTTGCAAATCATCTCCGACGTACTCGACCTGGCCCGGATCGAATCGGGACGCATAGAGATCGTCCGTACGAAATTCGACGCCCGCGATTTATGCCGCGAGGTGGCCGAGACATTCCGCCTGCAAGTCGCCGAAGGGGTCGTCCTGCGGCTGGAAGACAGCCTGCCCCGGCTCCAGCTCGAGGATTACAAGCAGGGACTGCACCAGATACTCGGCAATTTCGTACGCAATGCCGTGAAATTCACGACAAAAGGTTCGATAACGATCGGGTTCTCGCAACGCCCCGGATGGGTACGGTTCTACGTCCGCGATACGGGCATCGGCATCCCCGAGGAGGAACGCGCCAAGATTTTCGACCGGTTCTACAAGGTCGACACCTTCACGCAGGGCACCGGGCTCGGGCTGCCGATCTGCAAGAACATCGCCGAACAGCTCGGCGGCCGTATCGGCGTCGATTCCGCCGTCGGCGCGGGGTCGTGCTTCTGGGTCGAAATCCCGGCCGGAAAATAGCCCGCTCCGGGCAGATGCCGCCACGGACGGAATAGGTGCAATTTTGCACGCTTTTCAAATCTTTTTTATATCTTTGCAAGTTGTCGGAAAAAGAGGAATCTTTCCGGCACTTCCGGCCATGCCGGCGTACGACCCCGAACGAAATAAAAAACACATATACCATGAAATTCAATGAGTATAAAGGCCTCGACCTGGCCCAGATAGCCGCCGACGTGCTCGGCGAATGGGACGCCCGCGACACATTCCACAAGAGCATCACCACGCGCGAGGGGCACCCCGCGTTCGTATTCTACGAAGGCCCCCCGTCGGCCAACGGGATGCCCGGCATCCACCATGTCATGGCCCGCACGATCAAGGACGTCTTTTGCCGCTACAAGACACAGCAAGGGTATCTCGTGCACCGCAAGGCGGGCTGGGACACGCACGGGCTTCCCGTGGAGCTGGGCGTCGAAAAGAAGCTCGGCATCACCAAGGAAGACATCGGCAGGAAGATTTCGATCGAGGAGTACAACCGCACCTGCCGCGAGGCCGTCATGGAGTTCACGGGGGCATGGGAAGACCTGACCCGCAAGATGGGGTACTGGGTCAACATGGACGATCCCTACATCACCTACGACAACAAATACATCGAGACCCTGTGGTGGCTGCTCAAACAGCTTTTCGACAAGGGGCTGCTCTATAAGGGCTATACGATCCAGCCCTACTCGCCGGCTGCGGGCACGGGGCTTTCGACGCACGAGCTGAACCAGCCGGGCTGCTACCGCGACGTGAAGGACACGACGTGCACGGCGCAGTTCAGGATCATCCGCGACGCGAAAAGCGAAAAGCTCTTCGGCGACGCCGAAGGGCCGCTCTATTTCCTGGCGTGGACGACCACGCCGTGGACCTTGCCTTCGAACACCGCGCTGGCCGTAGGCCCCGCGATCGAATACGTGAAGGTCAAATGCCGCAACCCCTATACCGACGAACCCCAGACGGTCATCCTCGCCAAGGACCTCGTCGCATCGTACTTCACCAAGAAGATTGAGGGAAGCTACCAGATCACGGGCGAAAGCTGGATGGGGCCCGAACTGGAGGGGATCCGTTACGAGCAGCTGATCCCCTGGGTAAAGCCGACGGGCGACGCGTTCCGCGTGATCGTGGGCGACTACGTGACCACATCGGACGGTACGGGCATCGTGCACATCGCACCGACGTTCGGCGCCGACGACGACCGTGTGGCCAAGGCCGCAGGCATCGCCCCGCTGTTCATGGTCGACAAAGCCGGCAAAAACCAGCCGATGGTCGACAAGCAGGGCAAGTTCTTCGTACTCGAAGACCTCGACCCGGAATTCGTAAAAAACAACATCGACGTCGAAAAATACAAGGAGTATGCGGGCCGCTACGTCAAGAACGCCTACGACCCGGAGATCGCCTGCGATGTCGAGACAACGCTCGACATCGACCTGGCCGTGATGCTGAAAGCCCAGAACAAGGCATTCAAGATCGAAAAGCATACCCACTCCTACCCCCACTGCTGGCGCACGGACAAGCCGGTGCTCTACTACCCGCTCGACTCG
>OLVZ01003256.1_pt1 | contig 10867 bp, 9 predicted proteins | sample 1673341 | NCBI WGS metagenome assembly OLVZ01 (sample SAMEA3178944, study PRJEB25190) | human gut metagenome | biome: human gut; feature: human-associated habitat; material: faeces | place: Austria | collected 2013
AAAAAAAAAAAAAAAAAAAAAAAAAAAAAAATTATTTTATACATTTTTTCACAAAACAACAAGAGGTTATCACACATAAACACATTTTATCACAGACGCACTCTATCATACATCTGAATATGCCTATGCACTGACAACCTCCTGTCTTTGCGCAATTTATTAATTTTAGATATTGAAGGTCAACTGTGTTGTACCTCTAATGATGTAAACCTTCTTATTTGATATATCCGGCTTTTACTAAAGGATTCTTAATCATCGGTGCTACAATGATCGCCACGATCATTTTTGCGATATCACCAATTATAAATGGGATCACACCAGCCATCAAAGCTGCCTGGAATGTCATTTCTGCCTCATAAGCAAGCCATGCTGTTCCAAGTGCATAACAGACTGCCGTTCCTAAAACCATTCCTACAAAATACATCACTCTTTTTCCCGGAAACTTCTCAATAAACCAGCCACTGATCATTGCCAGAAAAATAAATCCGATCAGATAACCACCTGTCGGTCCAAATAACTTTGCTGGGCCCGCCGAAAAACTTGAAAACACCGGGACTCCAACTAAGCCGATCAATAAATAAATCACATAAGACACCGTTCCTTTTTTCCATCCAAGCAATATTACGGTAAAATAAATTGCAAGATTGGTCAGGGAAATCGGAACCGGTCCGATTGGTACTGATAATGGTCCTAAAATACAGGTAACTGCGGTCATCAAAGCAATCATTGCAATCGTTGATGTTGATATCTTTTTCTCATTCATTGTTAACTTCTCCATACACTTTTATTTGAGCTGCTGTATGTCTATCCGTGAATACGTCTGACACGCAAAAATAATGTTACTGTTTATGCGTACCTCGTTCCAGTAACGCTTCGCTCATACTCAATTATTCTATAAAATATCGTTTCGATTGTCAACCTGTATTTTATTCTTAGTTAACATTATTCATTTAACAATTATTACACCCATATTCTTGTACCAAATTGTCAGACATGATAACACATCTTCATCAGCAAGGTTCTGTTGATATCCGTGATTGTGTAAGTAAAACAAATACCGCCTCCCTCGCAACCCACAAAAAATGCGGCTTCTTTATTGCAGAGGAAAACGGTATCTATTATCCTTCCAATACGGTTAATAACAAAACTTACGGTATGCGGTATTTTATCCGATAAAGCCGGCAAATCCGCATAATAACACGATGACACCAAGAATGATACGGTACCATCCAAACACTTTGAAATCGTGTTTCTTAATATATCCCATTAAAAATTTAATTACAACGAGCGACACTGCAAATGCAACAACCATTCCCACCACAAGGATTACACCTTCCTGAGAAGTCATAGTTGCGTTCATCAAAAACTTTGCACCTTTCAAAAGACTGGCTCCAAACATAACCGGGATTGCAAGGTAGAAGGTAAATTCTGTTGCCACATAGCGGGAAGTTCCGATGAGCAGTGCTCCAAGGATGGTTGCTCCTGAACGTGAAGTACCCGGGATCAGTGCCAGGACCTGGAAGCCTCCGATGATCAGTGCCATCTGATAGGTAAGCTCTGTCAGCTTTGTAACCTGCGGTCTGGTGTGTTCATTCCTTTTCTCGATCAGAATGAAGAAGACACCATAAATGATCAGCATCAGTGCAACAACTACATAATTGTAAAGATACTTGTCAAGGATATCATCAAATAACAGCCCGATCACAGCTGCCGGCAGACAAGCCACAACGATTTTGCACCACAGGTTGATTGTATTTCTCTTCTGCTTCGCTGATTTTCTCTTTGAAAACGGATTCAGCTTATTGAAATACAGAACAACGACCGCCATAATTGCACCGAGCTGGATCACAACACGGAACATACTGTTGAATTCATGACTTGTACTCATATGTAAGAACTGCTCTACCAGAATCATATGCCCTGTACTACTGATTGGAAGCCATTCTGTGATACCTTCCACGATACCCAGAATGACAGCAATTAAAACATCTAACATTTTAACCTCTTTCTATCCCCTCTCGGGATTCAATACAAATTTTTCAATGGCAGCCGCCACGCCATCCTCCTCATTGGACAATGTGATATAATCTGCCACCTCTTTTACTTCATCTGCTCCGTTTGCCATCGCAACACCAAATCCGACTTCTTTTAACATCATCAGGTCATTGTTGCCATCCCCGCATGCCATGATCTCTTCTCGTTCAATTCCAAGAAGCCTGCCAAGCTGAATCAGTCCCATTCCTTTGTTGACTCCCGGTGCATTGATCTCCAGGTTCGTTCCCATCGAATCACTGATGCTTAAATCCCCAAGCTCCATGATCCGCTGCTTTGCTTCCAGACGTTCGTCCTGGCTCTTAAAAAGTGCATGGATCTTATCCATCTCATGCCCATTCATCTCTTCCATCTTCTCCCAGAGACTCGTAATGCCTTTGCGGGTGGTTCGGATATAATCTGCCATCGCAGGATTCCGCAGATACTCTCCGACTTTCAAAAGTTCATCTGCCTGTACGAAACCTCTTCCATCAAAATAGATCTCCTTGAACGTATCATAATCTCCAAAAATCTTCAGAATCGCTGCTCCCATCTCATAAGAGAGCATATTGGCATAAAGTACTTTGTCTTCCTGTAAATCCAGGATCCTTCCGCCGTTCGATGTCAGTGCGTACCGCATCCCCGGAAAATTCCGGAGCACTTCCGGGATCCCTGTCACCGGACGCCCTGTTGCAACCAGTACTGTTACCCCCTGGTCGATCGCACGTGTAAGTATTTCTCTTGTATGACTGGTCAGTTCTTTCTTATCATTCAGTAAAGTACCATCCAGATCAAGCCCTATCATTTTTATCTTTTTCATGAATAATTCCCTCATTTATGGTAAAGCTAAAAATACATTTCAAATCTTAGTATAACACGATTCCCCGTGTATGTATAACAAAATTTGCGGATTCAGGCATTTTGTAGTATACTGATAAAGGCTCAATTTTGAAGAAAGGAAGAATTATGAAGAAAAGGTTAAAAGCATTTTCAAGAACAACCATCGCACTCCTTACCGCTGCCCTGGTCTGTTCCCCGTTTACAAAAGCTTACGCCGATGACACTGTAGACTCTCTCGAAAAGCAGACAAACGGTCTTCAGAACCAGCTCGACTCTCTGAATCAGGACCTTACTAGTCTCAGCGCTGAGATCACAGATCTTGCATCAAAAATTGAGGATACGGATGCTTCCGTACAGAAAGCAGAACTGGACCTTGCCGCCGCAAAACTGGACGAGCAGTTACAGTATGATGCTATGAAGAAAAGAATCAAATATATGTACGAAACAGGAAATACGTCACTCTTGCAGATCATCTTTTCTTCTGAAAGCATGGGAGATTTCTTAAACAAAGCAGAATTTGTCAAGAACATTACAGAATACGACAGAAATATGCTGGATGAATTACAGAAGGTTCACGAGCTTGTCGCTAAAAAGGACTCTGATCTGAAAGCAGAGCAGGCTTCTCTGGCAGAGATGAAAACAAATCTCGACCAACAGGAACAGGAACTGAATGACAAGATTTCCTCTACTTCCGGTGAACTTCAGGCTTCATCCGAAGCACTGGCAAAAGCAAAAGAAGCACAGGCAGCCGCTGCTGCCGCACTTAAGAAAAAACAGGAAGAAGAAGCTGCTGAACAACAACGACAGGCAGAAGCTGCACAGACTGCTGCCAATAATACTTCAAGCAGCTCCGGGAACACGGATTCCGGTAGTTCCGGCGGCAATACGACGATTACAGTTCCGGATACTCCTGCCGAGACCACAGATCTGGTTCTCTTTGCTGCAATTCTGCAGTGTGAAGCTGGCGGTTACAATTATGACGGTATTCTTGCCGTTGCTACAGTCATCATGAACCGTGTAGCGAGTCCGCTGTATCCGAATACAATCAGCGGTGTCGTCTACCAGAGCGGTCAGTTTGCTCCAACCTGGGACGGAAGCTTAAGCCGCGTCTTGCAAAGAGGACCTGTATCCTTATGCTATCAGGTCGCTCAGGAAGCGCTCGGCGGAGCACGGCTTGCATCCGTAAGCGGATGTTACCAGTTCCGAAGCGCAAGTACCGGAATGTCCGGGATCAACGTTGGGGGAAATGTATTTTTCTAAATCCTGTCCCTGCGGATGTACGTTCGATTCATTCACAGGGCAGAATGCAAAAAAACGGTATTTACTCATCTTCACGAGTAAATACCGTTTTTTATTTTCTACGCATTATAGTTTGCAAGAAACTGTGCTATCAATTCCACACAACCTTCCACATCTTTTTCATCTGCTACCTCTGCAGGCATGTGCATATAACGAAGCGGGATTGATACCAATACCATCGGTACACCCTGATTTGAAAAATGAATCTTATCTCCATCCGTATAACTAAGCCTGCTTGCAGCTTCTCTCTGAACTGGAATTCCTACTTTTTTTGCACATTCTTCCATTTTGGCATTTAAAGTTTTTACCACGATCGGACTGTTGCAAAGAACCGGTCCACCCCCCAGAAGAACCGTTCCCATCTCAGCCGGATTCATTCCACTGCAGTCGCTTGTGTAAGTCACATCCACAACAATCGCAAGTGTCGGATTAATCCGTGTACTTGTCCAGAAAGCTCCGGTTTTCGTTGTCTCCTCTCCAGTTGTAGAAGCTCCATAGACACCAACTTTACATCCAAGCTCTTTCGCTCTCTTGATTGCTTCCATAATGATATAAACACCAAGTCTGTCATCCAATGCTCTGGCTGTAAATTTACCATTTTTCATCTTACGAATATGTGTATCCGGAACAATCGGATCTCCCAGACTTACATTCTTTAAAGCATCTTCTCTATCTTTCGCCCCAATATCGATCAGAAAATGCTTTGTTCCCAGATTTTCTTCTTTGAACAAATCACGATATGCTTCGACAACACCGTAAACCTCTCCGTTTTTTGTCTTGATACGCACCTGACGTCCCGGATAAGTTGCCGGAACAATTCCGCCTCGGTCAATCACCTGCAGTCTTCCATCTTCCCGGATGTTCGAAATCATAAGTCCGATTTCATCTGCATGTGCCGAAAGCATGATACGTACATCGTTTTCCGGATTCAGAATACATGTTAGATTTTGCATCTCATCACGGCAAATCTCATCTGTATATTCTTTCATTTCTTCTGTTACAATATCCTGCACCTGCTCCTCATAACCCGATACCGAAATACTGTTAAGAAGGTTATTTAAAAATTTTTCATTCATTCTAGTCATCTTCTTTCTTACTTAGCCGTAACTTTCAGAAGATCTGCAAATGCAGACAGATTATAGGTTCCAAGTCCGCTTGCAACTGCATCCCCGATAGCAGCACAATCCATTCCCCCTGCGATTGCTGCCTGCAGTCCTGCTTTTGCGTCTTCTACAACCAAACACTTATCAACCTGTTCGTCTACATACTCTGCTGCTTTCACAAATACTTCCGGATCCGGCTTTGATTTTGAAATATTATTTCCGTCTGAAATTGCATCAAAATACTCTCCAAGTCCCAACTGCCCGAGAATAAATCTTGCGTTTTTACTGGATGATCCAATCGCCAGTTTATATCCATTCGCACGAAGATCATCCAATGTTTCCTTTACTTCTGCAGACAGATCTGCAGGACTCATATTTTTCAGAAGTTCTTTATAGATATCATTTTTCTTTGTTGTCCAGCATTCTTTCTCTTCTTCGCTCATTTCTCCTTCATAGCGTTCCAGAATAATTTCAAAACTTTCCATACGGCTCACCCCTCTGAGTCGATTATTGATTTCTTCATCAAAATAGATTCCCAGTTCATCTGCAACTGCTTTCCATGCTTGATAATGATATTTATCTGTATGACAGATTACCCCATCCAAATCAAAAATTACTGCATTGTATTTCTTCATCTTTTGCTTCTCCTTCTGTTTCAGACAAGTTAGAAATGATGACAGCGGCTAGGATGATCGCACATCCGATTACCATGCGAAGTGTAATCACTTCATGCAGAATGATGATAGAAAAAATCGTTCCAAATACAGATTCCATTGAAAGTACAATCGCTGCTTTTGTCTCATCTACATACTTCTGGCATGCGGTCTGGAGCAGATAACATACAGTCGTACTGATTACTCCCAGATACAAAACACTTAACCATCCCTGTGTTGTAACCTGAAAATCGTTCTCTCCAAAAATCACAAGACTGACTGCCGATAATACAAATGCTGTGATCATCTGCACCATGTTCAGTACAGATGCCGGATATTTTTTCACAAATTCTCCGGTAAAAAAGATTTGGAACGCAAATCCTACCGCACAGAGAAGTGTAAGACCATCTCCCAGACTCAGTGTAAGATTTCCATTCAAAGAAAGCAGTGCTACTCCAATAACGGACATGATTGCTCCAATGATTCCTTTCATGCCTACTTTCTTCTTCAAAATTATAAATGCAATGAACGGCACTATAACTACATTCAGTGCTGTAAGGAATGCATTTTTGGAAGGTGTTGTATATTGCAGACCGATAATCTGAAGTGCAAATCCTGCAAAAAGTGCAATTCCCATCAGAATACCTGCTTTTATTGCACCTGCACGCTTCTCAAGTTTCCCTTCTTTTTTATGCTGTCCCATGCTGATCATCCCCATCAGCACAGATGCCAACAAAAATCTTACCATCATAATCTGGAAAGGCTTCATGCTTCCCAGTGCCATATCACTTGCGACAAAGCCGCCTCCCCATATGACCGTAACCAGTATAAGTCCTCCGATTGCCAGCCATTTTTTCATCATATATCCTCCCGTCTCTTTTTTAGATTGTTGTTACTTTTCCATTTATTTCAGCTTCTACAGGTTCTCCTGCAAGACGAATGACCTTTGCCTGATTACTTCCATCTGCCGTAATTTCAAGCCATGCCCCTCTATAATGCAGACGGAATGTTAATCCCTGCCATTCCTTTGGCATATTCGGATGAACTTTCAACATACCATCTTCTCTTTGCGCTACACCTGCAAACCCAAATACAATTGTCTGCCATACTCCACCAGTATTTGCCGCATGGATTCCTTCTCTTGTATTTCCCTGCATATTCAACAGGTCAATAAAGGCTGCGCGGCGAAGATACCGATATGCTTTTGAATCATCCCCTACTTTAAGCCCCATAACAGAGAAAATACTCGGACTCAATGAAGAACCATGAAGTGTACGCTTTTCGTAATAAGCGTAGTTTTCTTTAATCGTTTCTTCATCAAATTCATTTCCCATAAGGTGTAACAGCATAACAACATCTGCCTGCTTATTGATCTGTGTCTCTCTTGCTCTTTTTGTCTTAAGTGCATCCGGACGTACTGGCCAGTCATTCTCATCATATTTTTCGATTGTTACATTATCAAGCTCGAAATATCCTTCAAACTGTTCCAGAAGTCTTGTGCCTTCTTTTCTTGGCAGATACATCTTTTCCTGCACTTCTTTCCAGTGTGCAGTTTCCGCCTCTGTAAGTCCTGTCTTTTCGATCAGGATATCATACGCTTCCTGATTCTCTTTCTTGATTGATGCAAGCAGTGAAAGAACATATCCGAGATTCCATCTCGCCAGATAATTGGTATAGAGGTTATTATTAACCGGTTCATGCCATTCATCCGGTCCCGTTACCTGATTGATTTCATAACGATCCTGCTCTTTGTTGTACTCACAACGGCTTGCCCAAAATCTTGCTGTCTCTGTCAGAATCTCCGCTCCTTTGCTGTAAAGGAAATCCATATCCTGCGTGATCTTAACATAATTATAGATTCCATAAGCAACTGCTGCTGTTACATGATGCTCATATACCGCAACATAACATCTATAACAGGTTCCATCCGGCTCAATGGTCCAGTCCGGACACTGCTCTGTACCATCATCTGCTGACTCCCACGGATACTGTGCTCCTTTATATCCATTCTTATGTGCATTTGCACGCGCTGCATCCAGAAGATGGTATCTGTAATTTTCCAGATTCTGTGCAGTCTTCGGAAATACCCATGAGAAAAACGGAAGCATAAAAAGTTCGGTATCCCAGAAAGCATGTCCACCATATTCTTCTCCTGTTAAAAGCTTTGCCCCAACATTCACATGGTCATCATGTTCGTTTCCCGTACTCATCAGATGGAAGATGTTAAAACGGACTGCACGGTTCAATTCATCATCCCCTGTAATCTGAATATCTGCATTTTCCCACATCTTCTTATAAACATCTTCATGCGCTTTCAGTTCCTGATCAAATCCCGTTTCAACAAATCCTTCAATTTCTTTTTCGATTGTTGTATGAAGAGCATAAGCCGGACATTCTCTTTCTGTATACATCGAAACATATTTTACGATTTCTACTTCTTTTCCTTCTTCTACATGGATATCACCAAATTCCACACTCTGCTCACCAAATCTGCTTATCATTCTGTTTCCAAGAATCTGTTTTCCATCTGCATAAGCTTCGATACGGCATCCACAACCTACATGCAGATGATTTTCTCTGGTTGCAACTTCCACATAACATCCATCTGCTGCCAGCTTTTCATTCGCTGTCATATAAGTATGTTTTACCTTAAAGCGTGGTGCATCATAAAAATTAATGATCGTACCATCAATAATACTTTCTACTTCAATAATTCCACTGTAGTTGAGCGGTGTCACATAAAGCCGGATTCCCATCCTGTGTACATTGTTTCTGCTCACAAACCGGATTCCTTCGATCAAAGTCTCTCTTCCTTTTGAGTCCTTCAGACGAACTCTCTTTCCAAGAAAAGCTCCTTTCATATCAAGCACTCTTGAAAATTCCAAAATTTCACAGTCTTCAATTCCAATCAATTCTTTTTCTACATAAAGTCTGATTCCAAGCCAGTTCGGAAGTGTGGAAAGTTCACGCATAAATGTCTCTGACTTGTCAAACACTCCATTGATATAAAGATATGGAAGTGTAATCTTTGTTCCTTCCTCATGACTTCCCCGGATTCCGAGGTAGCCATTGGAAAGTGCAAACAAACTCTCATATTTGAGATTCTCTTTTGCCTCATACTGATCCTGCCAGATGAGCCATTCATCGCTATGTAATCTGTTTCTCAGATTTCCTGAAAACATTTCTCTGCTCATATATGATTGTCTCCTTTATTCTTAATCGATATACTGTTTTCTTGCCTTCCGGATTTCGGTTCCGCATTCTGCTGCCTGCACAGTAAATGCCATTGCAAAATCCTGAAGTTTTACTTTATTTTCTTCCAACTGTTCTTCTCCACAGCTGTTGCTTCCAAGTCCTGACTGGCGATAATCCAGATGGATAATCACATCATCCGCTTTTTCAATTTCAAATGGATGCTGTGCTTTTTCCAGACTTTCATCGGTATAATTAGCAAGGTTCAGACCAAGCTTCTCCTCCATCTTGCATAACAGACCATCTTTTCCATCTCCAATACGGAACCATTTCACCTGTTCATGATGTCCGTTTTCCTGTGGGAATACATAATCTGTCATCATTCCGTCAACTGTATTTTCGTAAATTCCCATAATAGATGCAGCCTTACTGTCTACATAACTCTCACCAGGTCCCATACCATACCACATCGTCTTCTGAAAGTTTTTATTTCCTTTCATAATGACTCCGATACGTGGTAAGAACGCTGGTTCCAGTTTTCCTCTCTGAACAGCTTTTCCCTGAATTTCCACCTTCATCTGTCCACAAGAATAAACCGTATAAGTGTAATCACATTCAAATCCCCAGGACTGGTTATAGCAACTGAAGAATGTTCCGATCCGGACGATCACCTTATCGTCTTCTTTCAGACAGCTGACATATTCTGTCTCTTCTACCGGTTTCTGAATAAAATATTTATTCATCCAGTCCTCTTTCTTGTACATGTCGTTATCGATTGTTGCACGGTATACATTCATTCTCGGTCCTTCAGTCAGATACTCTTTTCCATCTTTTCCAAAAGAAATCAATTTTCCAAATACAGTACTGAATTTTGCTGTCACACGGCTGTTTTCTACAGTAAGCCCCCCCTGTTCTTCTGTTACCTGAAGCTTATCAGCTGTTTCTCTTACCGAAAATCCATCTTTTCGGATCTGCATCGGAATCTGGACTTTCTTGATTTCATACCCTGCTGGTGCATAGTTTCTTTCTTCTTTCTGACATACAGTCAGATTCAGATAATAGTCTGTATTTTCCTGTAATTCAAATGCTGTAATTGGTAGGGCAATGATCTTGCCTTCATGCGGAGCAACCGAAAGTCCTTCAACGGTTCCGTCCTGTATCATCTGATCTTCCGCTTTTACTTCCCAATAAAGTGTTGTCGTATCCAGATTCAGGAAATCATAATAATTCCGGATCTGAATCTTGTTCATGCTTCCTTCAACAGCTGTAATTTCTACTGGTGCAATGATCTGTTTGTATTCTTCCATTCCCGGAGACGGTGTTCTGTCCGGCATCAGAATCCCATCGATGCAGAAGTTCCCGTTTGTTGGAAAATCTCCATAATTTCCACCATATTTATAATATTTCTTATCCTTTTCTTCAGTGTAAATTCCATGATCATACCACTCCCAGAGAAATCCACCCTGAAGACGTTTGTACTTGCGATACATATCCTGGTATGCTTTTAATCCTCCAGGACCATTTCCCATGTCCATATTCACACATTACGTGTGGCTTATCCCCTTTGATCTGATATTCTGCAATCTCTTTGAGACCTTTCAGTCTGGTATACATCGTAGAATATACGTCTGTCACTTCTGCCTCAAAATCTCCCTCGTAATGAACCAGTCTGGTATCATCCAACTCACGGATTGCTTCTGCTGCACTACGGAAATTGCATCCGAATGCGGATTCATTTCCCATAGACCA
>OLVZ01003258.1_pt1 | contig 10859 bp, 12 predicted proteins | sample 1673341 | NCBI WGS metagenome assembly OLVZ01 (sample SAMEA3178944, study PRJEB25190) | human gut metagenome | biome: human gut; feature: human-associated habitat; material: faeces | place: Austria | collected 2013
GTTATAGTGGGAGCCAAAGCTTGGACACCATAATCATTTCTTACTGAACTGTAACGACACATAGACAAAAGATATTTTAAAAAAATTAAAACCTTGAAAACACTATACTTTTGTGATAAACTAAACGAAAATAAGACAGGAGAGACAAATGGAAATTACAGGAGAAATATCGAATATTATTTATAAAAATGAAATAAATAGTTATACAATAGCAGAATTAGAAACAGAAGAAGAACTAGTGACAATAGTAGGATATTTACCATTCATAAATATTGGAGATACTTTAAAACTAGAAGGAAAATTTGTAGAGCACAAGGAATATGGTAGACAATTTAAAATAGATACTTTTGAAAAAATGATGCCAAGAACTTTATCAGCTTTAGAAAGATATTTGTCAAATGGAAATATAAAAGGAATAGGAGAGGCAATTGCAAAAAGAATAATAAAAAAATTTGGAGATGAAACCATACATATTTTTAAATATGAACCAGAAAGACTTGCAGAAGTAAGAGGAATATCAGAGAAAAAAGCAAAAGAGATGTCAGAAAGTTTTATAGAAAATTGGGAAGTATGGCAAATTGTCGGATTTTTAGAGAGATTTGGTATTGGTGCAGAGCATGCAAAAAAAGTATTTGATTTATATGGAACAAAAGCAATTGAAGAAATAGAAAGCAATCCATATTTATTAATTGATATTTTAATGATGAACTTCCACAGTTCAATACAAGTATTTTCATTTATTTTCTTCCTTTCTAAAATCTTAATTTTTTGTACGTTGATTAAATTTAAAATGAAGTTTAACGTAGTCAAAATTGTAATTATTTTTCAATAACCTTTTTTGTCTCTCTAGCAATCATCAACTCCTCATTAGTTGGTATAACAAATACCTTAACTTTTGAATTAGGACTTGAAATTTCTGCCTCTTCACCTTTAATTTTTTGATTAAGTCCTTCATCTAACTCAACTCCAAAAAATCCCAAATGATCACATATAGCCTTTCTTGAATCTTGACCTTTTTCTCCAACTCCAGCAGTAAAAGTCAAAACATCAATACCATTCATAGCAACAACACATCTTGCAATATAGCAAGCTATTAAATAATGATAATTATCTAAAGCCAATTGTGCATGATGTCCTCCTGCTGCTGCATCTGCTTCTATATCTCTAAAATCTACTGATACCATTGATACACCATATGCTCCTGATTCTTTGTTTAAAATTTCTTCTGCTTCTTTATATGACAATCCCTCTTTTTGCATTATATAAGTTACAACAGATGGATCTAAATCTCCGCTTCTTGTTCCCATAACTATTCCGCCAAGAGGTGTAAGTCCCATACTTGTTTCAACTGACTTACCATCTTGAATTGCACATACACTTGCACCTTGGCCTAAATGACAATTTATTATTTTTAATTCTTTTATGTCCTTTTGCATTAACTCTGCAACTCTTTGAGATACATATTGATGAGAAGTTCCATGAAATCCATATTTTCTTACTTTATATTTTTCATAATATTCATATGGTATTGGAAATATATATCTTTCCTTTGGCAAAGTTTGGTGGAATGCTGTATCAAATACTGCTACCATCTTCACATTTGGTACTACCTTTCTACAAGCTTCCATTCCAAGGATAGCTGCTGGATTATGTAATGGTGCTAATTCACTGCATCTTTTTATTTCTTCAATTACATTATCATCAATTATAACTGCATCTGAAAATTTTTCTCCACCATGTACTACTCTGTGTCCAATTCCTGCTAATTCATTTAAATCTTTTATTACTCCATAATGATCATTTGTAAGCCTGCTTAATACAAACTTAATTGCTTGTTCATGGTTTTGGGCTTGATGTTCAAATTTATGTTTTACTCCTTTTACTTTATGTGTTAAAAAAGAATTTGGTTGACCTATTCTCTCAAAATAACCTTTTACTAGCATTTCCTCTGTTTCCATATCTATCACTTGATATTTTAAAGAAGAACTACCAGAATTTAGAACTAAAACTTTCATACTCTCTCCTTAATGATCAAAATCTATATTTTAAAATAGATTGACCTTTTTTATTTTTATTAGTTTCATATCTATTATGAATCAACTATTTTTCTTGTGCTTGTACTGCTGTTATTGCAATAACTCCTGCTATATCATTGCTAGTACATCCTCTTGATAAGTCATTTACTGGTCTTGCTATTCCTTGGCAAAGTGGTCCATATGCTTCTGCTTTTCCTAATCTTTGTACTAATTTATATCCAATATTTCCTGCATTCAAATCCGGGAATATTAATACATTGGCATTTCCCTCAATAGGACTTCCTGGTGCTTTAAAGTTAGCTACTTCTGGTATAATAGCACTATCTAATTGAAGTTCTCCATCTACTAATAAATTTTTGTCTTTTTCTCTAACTTTTTCAGTTGCTCTTATTACCTTTTCTGTAGATTCTGATTTAGCACTACCATAAGTAGAATACGAAAGCATTGCAACTTTTGGTTCTTTTCCTACTAATTGTCTAAAACTTTTACTTGATGATATTGCAATCTCAGACAATGCTTCATCATCTGGGTTTTCATTTAATCCACAATCTCCAAATATAAAAGTTCCATTTTCGCCATACTCACAATCTGGTACAGTCATAAGAAAAAATGCTGAAACTAACTTTGTATCTGGAGCTGTTTTTAATATTTGTAATGCTGGTCTTAATGTATCTGCTGTCGAGTGAATTGCTCCTGATACCAAACCATCCGCTTCACTTTTTTCATCTTTAAGCATTAACATTCCAAAATATACAGGATCTTTTACTAACCCCTTTGCTTTTTCTAATGACATTCCTTTTTGCTTTCTTAATTCAAATAATAAATTTACATATTCTTCATATTTTTCAGAGTTTGTTGGTTCTATTATTTGTGCTCCTGATATATCAATTTTATTTTCAAGTGCTTTTTCTTCAATTTCTTCTTTATTTCCTACTAAAATAATTTTTGCATATCCTTCTTTTAATACCTGCTCTGTTGCTTTTAATGTTCTAATGTCTTGTGCTTCTGGAAGTATTATAGTTTTTATATCTTGTTTTGCTCTTTGTTTTATTTCTTCTATAAATGACATTTTTTCCTCCTTATTCTATTTTACATACATTATATAAGTAAAATATAAAAAGCACAAGTATTTTTTTAAATCTTGTGCTTTAAATTGTTGTTTTAAATATATCCAATCTGTTTATCTACATTAAACTCTTTATCTCTTCATCCTGTTGTAATTCATGAGAAATAAAATGATATGCTTGTTTATTTTGTTTTACTGCAATTATTGCAAGTTCCTTATCATTTCTTAATCTTTCACTTGCATATTTTATTATTATACCTTTATTTTCTACTGCTAATTTTACTATTTCTCTATCATCTCTTATTTCCTTGCTTGCAAAATATAAAGCTTGTCCATAACTTTTACAAGCTTGTTTAATAACATCTTTATCTTCTCTCAACGTCTCAGAAGCATAGCATACTGTCCAAGGAGCTCCTTCTACTCCTTTCATAATAACTTCTTTATCATTTTTTAAATTAAGACTAGCAAATTCCAAAGCCTCTGCATCTTGTCCTAAAGCTGTCATTACAACTTCTTTATCATCTTGCAATTCCGGAGATACTAGATCTAAAAATTTTCCATTTTCACTTACTGCCTTTAATACAAAATCCTTATTATTTTTATTCTCTATGACTTCTTTTTCATTCATTATCTCATCTTCCTTATTTTAATTTCGCAATTAAAGCTTTAATTTTTATTCCTTGCTCTGAAAACATCTTCTCATGCTCAGTTTCAATATTCTTTTCAAATATTGGTTCACTGTGTAAATCATATGTCTTTTTTAATATTTCAAATCCACTTTCTTTAAAATATATTAAGCTTGATTCAAATAAGCTGTCATCATCTGTTTTAAAATATATTTCAGATTCAGGTTTCAAAAATTCTTTATATTTTTCTAACTGTCTACTATGTGTTAGCCTTTTCTTTCTATGTTTTCCTTTTGGCCAAGGATTGCAGAAGTTAATATATATTCTTTCAACTTTATCTGCTTTTTCTAGTATTAAATTTATTCTTTCTATGTCAAATCTAGTAAGTAAAATGTTTTCAGGCTCTTTATTCGTTTCTTTATATACTTCTTCAACATTTCTTTTGGCTAATCCTAACATTGCATCTACTAAATCAATAGCTAAATAATTTATATTTTGATTTTCTATTGCTAAGTTAGATATAAACTGTCCTTTGCCACATCCCAGTTCTATCATAAATGGATTTTCTGGATTTTTAAAATGTTCTTTCCATTTTCCTTTCCATTCTTCTGGATTATCTTCGTAAAAATTGCTTGCTTCTAATTCTGGTCTTGCCCATTTTTTATATCTAATTCTCATTTTTGCCTCCTTTTTGCTCTATATAATGCTTCTTTGGTTTTTAGCTATTTTATCAGATTTCTACTTTTGATTCAAGTGATATTTTATTTTTTAAGTTTAGATTTTTTTTGAGTTTTACTTTTTATTTAAAATATTATATAATCGCTTTATAAAACAGAAAGGAAATCATATGGAACTAACATATTTAGTAAAAAAAGATAACATATATAAAAATATAAATGAAATATTATCCTTAGAATTCAAGCTTTCAGCTCGTTTAGCTTCAAAATTAATTAGAAATAAAAAGATTTATAAAAACAATTTTATAGTTGATACTCGTGATCCAATAGCTTTTGGAGATACTATAATTATTAATTTAGATTTATTTGAAGATAATTCAAATATTATTCCATTAAAAATGAATTTAGACATTCTATATGAAGACGAATGGTTTTTAGTAGTTAATAAACCTGCTGGAATAGCTATTCATCCTTCTGTAACTCATTATAACAATTCATTATCTAATGGTATTAAATATTATTTTGATTTAATTAATTTACACAAAAAAATAAGGCCTGTGAATAGACTTGATTTTGATACTTCTGGTTTAGTCATTTTTGCAAAATGTGAATATATTCAAGAAATGTTTAGCAGGCAAATGGCAAATGGGGATTTTAAAAAATACTATTTATGTATTGTTGATGGTACCTTAAGTAAAAAATCTGGCATTATTGATTTACCTATTGCAAGAAAAAAAGATAGTATCATTGAAAGATGTATTAGTGTTGATGGTCAAACCTCTATTACTAATTACAGAGTCTTAAAAGAATCTCACAATATTTCTTTAATACAATGTAAATTAGAAACTGGTAGAACTCATCAAATTAGAGTTCATATGCAAGCATTAGGTCATCCTATTATTGGTGATACATTATATGGTAATAAATCTTCTTTAATTAACAGACAAGCTTTGCATAGCTATAAAATAGAATGTATTCATCCAGTGACTTATAAAAAAATTGAATTTCTTTCCGAATTACCAAAAGATATGCAAATATTATAAAAATATTTTGCATATCTTTTTCATATTAAATAACTGCCTTTATTATTTAAATCATTTTTTCCAAGCAAGATATTATTTCTTCCTTTTTTCTCACACCAACAAAGCTATTTTTCACCTCTCCATTTTGTAATATAATAATTGTTGGGATACTCATAACTTCATACTCCATTGCTAATTCTTGATTTTCATCCACATTTATCTTTCCTACTTTGATTTTATCTCCTACTTCTTCTGCTATTTCGTCTATTATTGGTGACATCATCTTGCAAGGTCCACACCAGTCAGCATAAAAATCTATTAATACTAACTTGTCCGATTTTAAGACTTCTGTTTCATAATTTTCCTTTGTAATCTTTAATACACTCATTTTATATACCTCCCATTTTTAAATATTTACTTGTTTGTATTCCAGCTATTGCTCCTTCATACACTGCTTTGCTAATTTGTAATAATCCACCTGTACAGTCACCACAAGCATATAGCCCTTTTATGTTTGTTTCCATTTTTTCATTTACTACAATTTTATCTTTACTAGTAATTGCTCCTAATTTTTTAGCAAATTCTGTACTTCCAGCTACTCCTTGAGCAATAAAGATTCCATTAACATTTATTCTTGTCCCATCTTCAAATTCTATTTGTTCTACTTTTTTCTCTCCAGAAATTTCTTTTATTACTCTAGTATCTATTTTTACATTGTCAGCTCTAAATTCTGGTTTCTTTTTACCATTTGTTAAAATTGTAATATCGTTAGCAATATTAATTAAATCATTAGTTTCAGATATCGCATAATCTCCATTTCCTAAAACTGCTACGCTTTTATTTCGATAAAAAAATCCATCACATATAGCACAATAACTTATTCCTTTTCCCTCTAATTTTTCAATCCCTGGTATTTTGGGTTTGTTCTTTTTATTTCCTGTTGCTAATATAACTGCTTTTGCTATATATTCTAAATTCGATGTTTTTATCATAAATCCTTCTGGAACAAGTTTTATTTTTAATACTTCTTCTTTTTCAACTTCTATTTTTAATTTTTTTGCCTGTTCTATTCCTTCTTGATATAATTCTTTTCCACTTATTCCTTTTTTAAACCCATAATAGTTTTCTATTATATCTGCTTTTTCTAAACTTGATTCATCTTTATATAATACTAATGTTTTTAAATTTGCTCTTTTTGTATATAAACTTGCTGTTATTCCTGCAGGTCCTGCCCCTATTATAGCAACGTCATATGTCACTTCAATAATTCCTCCTTATATTTCTTTTTTTATTAGTAAATTAATTTATATTTTTATTATTTCTTTATATGTTTTATCTATACCTGTTTTTGTATTATTTCATATCTTTTATTAATCAATATATTCATTATCATATAACTTTCTTTTAATCTTTGCAACTATTATATTAGTAATAATGATATCTATTATTATTTCCTCCATAAATTCCAGTTGTTGATATTGTAATAAATTTAATTGAATAAATATCACAATAAACCAAACTATCATTTTCAAAAGAACGAAGTAATATATAGCTCGCTCCGACATCTTGCAATATACCAATTCTATCAACCAGATTATTAGTTCCTATTAAAAATTCTACTCTCATTAATTTTCCAATTTGCTCTCTCAAAAATCCAGGTGTATAAATTGGATTTGTCAAAATTTCTGGGGAATTTTGATCTATTACGTTTTGCCTTGTTTCTCTTTGGTTAACTCCATCTCTATTTTCTGTCATAAACTTCTCCTTTCTTTATCTATGTATCTTTATATTTTGCAGTAGGCCTATAAAAACAATGATTTCCAAATCTTGTATGAAAAGTTCCTGAACCATTACTTGGAAAAACACTACTACAATTTGGCTTAAATGGATTTAAATACCATAAGCATTCACCTATTTCATTTAACCTATTAATAGTTCTCTATCTGAATATGCCATTAATAATCCCTCCTGCTATTTAGATTATATGCTATAATTTTATAAATAGTTACTAGCAATCAAAAAATAGATAGGAATTTTTACATTACTTTTCCTATCTATTTTAAATTATTTATATTTTAATTACTTTCTCCCAGCTCAAATCTTCTTTTCCAAAATGTCCATAATTTGTTGTTTTTCTATAAATCGGTTTTTTCAAGTTTAAATATTCAATTATCCCTCTTGGCGTTAAATCAAATTTAGATTTTATTTTGTCTACAATTTCTTCTTCTGGTATTGTATTAGTTCCAAATGTATCTATATATATTGAAACAGGTTTTGCAACACCTATACTATATGCAAATTGAATTTCGCATTTTTTAGCATATCCATTTGCAACTATATTTTTAGCTAAAAATCTTGCCATATATGCTGCTGATCTATCTACTTTAGTAGCATCCTTTCCAGAAAAAGCTCCTCCGCCATGTCTTGCATAGCCTCCATATGTGTCTACAATGATTTTTCTTCCTGTTAATCCACTATCTCCTAATGGTCCTCCTATTACAAATCTTCCTGTCGGATTTATATAATATTTTGTTTTCTCATCTAATAATTCTTTTGGTACTATTTCTTTTATAACTTTATCTTTTATATCTTTTTTTAGTACATCTAAATCGACATCTGAATCATGTTGAGTAGAAATTACTATAGTATCTACTCTAACTGGTTCACCATCATTATATTCTATAGTAACTTGAACTTTACCATCAGGTCTTAAATAAGAAATTATTTTTTGTTTTCTTACTTCTGATAATCTCTTAGCTAATCTATGTGCTAATGAAATTGGTAGTGGCATTAATTCTTTAGTTTCATCACAGGCAAATCCAAACATAAGACCTTGGTCTCCAGCTCCTTCTGATTCAATGCCTTCTCCTTTTTTAGTTTCTAATGATTTATCAACTCCTAAAGCTATATCAGGAGATTGTTTTGATAAGCTTATAATAATTTTACATGTTCTATAACCCATATCAATTTCACTATTATCATATCCTACTTCTTTTATTGCTTGTCTTACAACTTTTTCAATATCAACTTCTGCCTTTGAAGTTATTTCTCCTGTTATGAATATTTCTCCTTTTCCTGCTACCGTTTCACAAGCTACTCTTGAGTTTTCATCCTTTTCTAAAAAACTGTCTAAAATACTATCTGATATATAATCACATAATTTATCTGGATGTCCCTCTGTTACACTTTCTGATGTGAATAGTCTTTTCATTTTGATTTATTCCTTTCTATTTAATTCTTAAAGTATTTTTCCTCCGTCCCAGAACAATGTCTCCTACATAAAATACTGCAGATTGTCCCGGCGTAATCGCCCTTTGAGGCTCTAAGAAGTTAACTATTATATTGTTTCCTTCTTGTAATATTTTTGCTTTTGCTTGTTTCGATGAATATCTCGTCTTTACTTCTACTTCCATTTCTTCCTTTATTTCATCTACTAAAAGCAAATTAATATCTGTTACAGTAATTTCTTTTTTGTATAATTCTTTTTCTTCTCCAACAATTACTTCATTTTTGTTTTTGTTAAATCCTAATACAAATAGTGGAACCTTATATGATATTCCTAAACCTTTTCGTTGTCCTATTGTATAATTATATAATCCTGTATGTTTTCCTAAAACCTCTCCTTTGATATTTACAATATTCCCCTTTTTTGGTTTTATATCTGAATTATTTTCTAAGAATTTTTTATAGTTTCCATCTGGTACAAAACATATGTCTTCACTATCTGGTTTATTTGCTACTTTTAGATTGTTTTCTCTTGCGATTTCTCTTATTTTCTCTTTGCTTTCAAAGTCAGATAGTGGAAATACTATATGTTCTATTAGTTCTTTTGGCATATTCCATAAAACATAGCTTTGATCTTTTTTACCTGCTTTTGATTTTTTTAATACCCATCTTTGATATTCTTTACTGTATTCTGTTTTAGCATAATGCCCTGTTGCAATATAATTACATCCTAATTCTTTTGCCTTTTCCCACATAATTCCAAATTTCATATATTTATTACATTCTATACAAGGATTTGGAGTTTTGCAATTTGCATAACAGTTTATAAAATCATTTATAACATAATTTTTAAATTCTTCTTTACAATTATATGTAAAGTGTGGTACTCCTATTTGATTACATACATTTTTTGCATCTATATATGTATTTATATTACAACAGCTACTTCCAACAAATAATTCTAATGTAGTTCCTATTACTTCATAACCTTTTTCTTTTAAAAGTAAAGCAGATACACTGCTATCTACTCCACCGCTCATGCCTAATAATACTTTTTTATTTTCCATTTTTATTTCCTTTTCTTTTTATTTTAATGGCATTCATCTATTGAACCTTTGCCTAGATTTTGATTTTTATTTAACATATCTTCTACTGTATGCCATGCAAGAAGTGCACATTTTACTCTAGCTGGCATGTTTGATACATTTCTAAAAGCAATGGCATCTTCTATTTTTTTTAATTCTTCTTCACTAGTTGTCTCTCTTTTTATCATTTCAATAAATATCTTTATTATTTCTTTTGCTTCTTTTATTGTTTTTCCTTTTAATGTGTCTATCATAATAGATGTAGAAGCTTGAGAAATTGCACATCCATGTCCAGAAAAAGCCATATCTTCAATTACATCTCCATTTACTTTTAATTCTAATGTAATTTCGTCTCCACAATTTGGATTGTGCCCTATTTCACAATAATCTGCATTTTCTAATTTCTTTTTGTTATATGAATTCATACTGTGTTCCATTATTAATTCATTATAAACTTCTGTTAAGTCATCCATTTAATTTTTACCTTTCTTTATAAATCAATTGTTTATATATTTTTTAAACATATTATAAGCTTTATTCAAAGCTATTACAAGCTTGTCTACATCTTCTTTTGTGTTGTATATATAAAAACTTGCTCTACATGTTGAATCTATTCCCATACTTCTTAAAAGTGGTTGTGCACAATGATTTCCAGAACGAACACATACATTTTCCGAGTCTAAAATACTTGCTACATCATGAGGATGTACACCTTTTATATTAAATGATATAAATGTAAAAGATAGAGTTCTTACTATTGATTCCATGAGAGTTTGGTGAAAAATCGTGGAAGAGGAGAGGCATTATTTATTAACTCTAAAAGCCAATCAAAAAAGATGTATAGTGGGTTTTCAAAACGAATAGTAGAGAAATCATAGAAGCAGGCTATGGACATATAGAAATCCACAAGTATATATTTCGAGTCACAGAATATTTGATGGAAGAGAATATCTGGGCATAGAAAAACCTAGGAACTATTATTAGTTTGGAAGTAAGAGGTGAGGTGCAAGGAAAGACACGTTATTACATCAGTGATGAGAAAGAAGAGAGTGCATGAGGGGGCAGTGTAGTCTTAAAACCCCAGTGAAATTGGTATTTGGATGTCACATTCAGAGAGGATTT
>OLVZ01003260.1_pt1 | contig 10856 bp, 7 predicted proteins | sample 1673341 | NCBI WGS metagenome assembly OLVZ01 (sample SAMEA3178944, study PRJEB25190) | human gut metagenome | biome: human gut; feature: human-associated habitat; material: faeces | place: Austria | collected 2013
TTTATTATTATGTAGAGAACAATTAAAATTTAAAAAGAATTCAGTCGGCTACTGCTGATAATAATATTTCTCCGTGTTCTCTTCTTCCGTTATGGATACTTTCTGATAAGGAATATCTTGTTTTTTATTTGAACCAAATTGTTCAAGTTCCAGGTATCCGCCCCTTTCTGCTGCTGCGGTTCCAAGAAAGAGAATGCATGTCAGAATCAGGATGATTAATTTCTTTTTTCTTCTTTTTCTATATATCCGTAAACACCTTCTTTTCATGCTCTGTTCTACGCTCCTGTTTCTGTTATTTTTAAGATGTTCCATACTTTGTGTAACAATCTATCTCTTTTATTCCCTGTATCTTCACATTTTTCTTATTTTTGCATACTCTGTCAGTAACAGAGTCTTAAAAGAGGTCCTATTTTATGAACGGAACGACTCCAACCACTCAGGATACTCCCGACAAAGGCCGTCTGCAGATTAATCTCGTATCTGACATCTCTGCCTATCCGATTCAGGGGGCTCAGATTTCCATCTACTACACGGGTGTTCCAGAAGCTCAGTTAGAACAACTTACTACCGACAGTTCCGGGCAGACCGATACGATTGATCTTGCGGCACCACCGTTAGAATACAGCCTGAATCCAGAAAATGAAGTCCAGGCATATTCCGAATATACCATGCAGATCACCGCCGAAGGCTTCGAGTCGGTCAGTATTGCCGGTGCTGAAATTCTCGCCGATGTCACTGCCATTCAGAATGTCAGCATGAAACCAATCGACAATCCCGAAAACGAGGAAACCGTATTCGTCATTCCGGCTCATACATTATATGCCACCTATCCGCCTAAGATTCCCGAAGACGAGATCCAGCCGACCTTCGAATCCGGAGAGATTGTCTTAAGCCGCGTCGTGGTCCCGGAATACATCGTAGTTCATGATGGAAGTCCACGCGACTCCACTGCCAAAAACTATTATGTGAAGTATAAGGATTATATCAAAAATGTAGCTTCCAGTGAAATCTACGCGACCTGGCCGGAGGATACCATCCGGGCAAACGTACTGGCAATCATGTCTTTTACTCTGAACCGGGTATATACAGAATTTTACCGGAACCGCGGATATGATTTTACGATCACTTCTTCAACCGCATTTGATCACAAATGGATTCCGGAACGGAATATCTATGATACGATCTCTGTGATAGTGGATGAATTGTTTGCCGATTATCTTTCCAGACCGAATGTCAAGCAGCCGATACTGACGCAGTATTGTGACGGACGGCAGGTACAATGTCCGAATTGGATGACCTTTTTGCTATAACCTATAAAGTGGATTTTTACTTATTTATATGCTACATTTTAGCAAAAATCATCTAAACTGAATAGCCTCGATGCGTAACTCCTGGCCTACAGTTCCAAGCGTTGCTACTCCGTCTGCCTTTGTCCAGTCTGTCCATCCGGAACTCTGGATATGAACACGGTATTCGAAGTCGCCTTCGAAACATAAGCACTCAATACGTTTCTTTTCTCCAACTGTACCGATAATTGTGTCTTTGGTGATCATGCCGTAATCCACCCATCCTTTGCTCTGGATGTGAGCCTTTGCCTTAATGGTCTTTCCGTATGGGTTGATCCGGATTGCCTCCAGACGTAATGCATGGCCGGTGATACCGATCACCTTCTCTGCGGCTTTTGGTGGCAACCATCCTTTGCTCTGTACGTGCGGTTCGACGGAGAACATGGATTTTTTGATCTGCAGTGCTTCCATCTGCAGACCTTTTCCGGTCGTACCAGCCCACTCTCCGTTGTTGGCCCATTCTGACCAGCCAATACTCTTCTGGTGGACTCTGTACAGGTAGAAAGATTCCTTTCCGGTGATCCGGATCGCTTCCAGTCTTCTGTTCTGTCCAACTGTTCCAAGCAAAGTATCTTTGGTGATGTTCTTGTATTCTTTATTACCAGTTCCTTTCATGTGAATGACAACATCAGTCTCTCCGTTTGGCTTAATATGAAGTGCTTCAATCCTACGGTTCTGACCGGTAGAGCCTACCATCAAACCATCGGACTGCCAGTTGCCCCATCCAATGCCTCTCATGTGAGCCTGGTATGAGATTACACCAAACTTATCGGTCTTGTTCTGGAATACTCCACCGGCCTTGATTTCTCCGTCGATTGGTTCTGCTTTCTTCTTAACTGGTGCTACCGGTGCCGCAGATGTGATCCCGAATGCTTTAAGGATTCCTCTTGCCAGATCATCAATCTGGCTGTTGAACTTGTTGAGATCCCCCTGGTTTGTAATGAATCCATTTTCCAGAAGTCTGTAGCTGTAACCTTTCGCAGCTGCGCGATTGACGTTGACAAGATGCGCTCTGCCTACAATCTTATTTGCTCTTCCAGGGAAGAATGAACCGATGAAGTTGGCAAGTGCCGTATCGTACTGATCTGGGGAGTATCCTTCCTTGATGATTACGTGACCACCTTTGGCTGTCGATACATTGCTGTCCATATGAAGTTCCAGGATCTGCCAATCCTTTGAGATTTTGAGTGAGCTGATGCCTTTATCAACATACCAGTTCCGGCTTGTATCTCCAAGAGTAACATTACTTCCTCCATACGCTACAATTCGTCTTGCAAGTGCCCGAACTCTCTCTGCCTCTGTATAGCCGTATCCCACTGCTCCACTGTCACCGGCTCCGTGTCCGGCTATTAAAAATAAATGTGCCATAATTGCTCCTTTCTGTGCGACGTCGCACACACTATATAATATGTTAGAGGACGATTATTCGCCCTCTGTATCCTCTTCTGTATCTTTATCTCTTAACTGTATTAATACATCTTTCAGCTTGTCCGGAATTGGTACGAATACTGCTGCATTTTCCAATAAACTCAATGCCTCATTGCAAATATAGAACATGATTACAACTTCTCTTAACGGGATTGTATTCCCGATTAATTCTTGGATGGAAAAAGACACGGCAATTACAATAAACATTACAATCTTTTTCAGCAGTCCCTTGAATCCGGTTTCCGATGACAGCTTTTTCGTATAAATACCTTTGATCACTCCTGTTATGTAATCCACCACTGCCAGGAACACGATTGTCTTTAAAAGCACGTCCCATCCACCAAGCCAGTATGACAGGACGCCTCCGATCAGACCGAACACTACACTGATCCAATTAAAAATTTTATCCATTTTCTTCATATACCTCACTCTTTCTTAATTTTTTGTATAAAAATAAGACCTTACGGTCTTGCTCTGATTTCCATGTTTTCACCTCTTTGCATAGAAAAAGAGAGGTTTCTACCTCTCTAACTAATTCAATTCCATATAAAGCAAAGTGCAAAAATAAAAATTGGAATAACAATAATTATGCCTTCGCCCATATACTGAAGTATTATTTTAAACTGTTGAACAAATGGAAAATTTTCACTCAAATACTCTTTTATTTTTTTAGCTTCTTCTTCATCCTCCATATTCTTTAAATCAATTTTATAAAAAAACCAGCGCACATCATTATTTTTACATTTTTGCTTTAATGTGCGAAAAAAGTCTATTTCAGAGCGATACTCTGCTTTTGACATAATATTTTCATATTCTTTACGTTTTTCTTGAGCATTCTCGTCTTTCAATTCTCTCTTTTTTGCTTTAACTTCATTTAATATTCTTTCTGCTGAATGTATTCTTTCTGAGTACTTTGCATTTGCTATAATCAATGAATAAGTTAAAACAACAATGGACAGTATAATGTTAAAGTAATTTGATATGTTTTCATTAAATATTTTTGGAAAAAACTTCGCCGTAAGCGAATATACAATTAACGCAATACTATAATATGTAATTACAAAGTTTGAAAACATTTTTCTTCTTTGGAGTCTTTTTAACATATTCGAATAATTGCTCTGTGTTGTGTTCATTATGTCATACATTTTTTCTCTTGTATTGTAATCTTTATTTTCATTCATGTAATTCATTCTCCTTCCACCGACATTATACAGCAGAAGGAGAAGTTTTCCAAGAAGTATTCATTTCTTGGAAACTACCTCGCATATAATCTCATAATACTTCCTTGGTACAGATTTTATCCCCAGTAAGTAATAATAAAATTTATTCTAATCGGCACTGAACCAATATTGGTATTAAATACTGCATGCCAAGCTCCATTCTGATAAGTGCATCCTTCTACATGCACGCCAGTAGCAGCCCCATCACCATTCGATACCATCACTGCCGTATTTCCATTTGAGCTATTGCTAACACCCAACAAACTATTAATTTCTGAGTTGCTAAATAATTGTCTTGATGTTCCAGTCTTGCCAGCAGTTAACACTTTGGTTCCTGTAGTCATCCTATGTACGTTTCTAGGATAGAAATCGATCAGGCTACTCATACCTCTGCCATTCACATACGTATCCATATCATTAACTACTACGGACGGTACTGATGCCGAGCCGCCCTCATGAGATGCTTTCGTTGAAATTCTCGTAGATGAATTTCTAAGATATGTTTCTGCTCCATCTACACCTATTTCCAAATCTCCTATAAATACCTTTGCGCAATCAACACCCTCTCCTAATCGAATCTCGTCACCTTTGAAGGATGCAAGTTCTTCAGTCCCCTTCCTAACTTGTACACTGGTTCCATCTATAAACACATTGAATCCAGCAGCATTACCAATAGTAGCGGTTGGAGCATATACCGGTTCTGATGCTACTCTCCAGTTTGCTCCGTCATACGTGAAGGCTACGGTTGCTCCGTCGGTCCAATATACATCCCGGACACCTTGGATATACATTGCTTTTGCACCTGTACCAGCAATATTAAGTGTTGGGCTTGATGCGGTATTTGCATAAGTAAATTTAACAGCTACTGTTGCTCCGGCTTTGAGAGATAATGTTCCAGATGCAAGAGTTGCAACTTTCGCTACAGTTCCGGCTGCGGTATTGCATGTCGCATAGAGCATTTGTCCGTCTTTACCAGCTGCCCCAGTCTGCCCTTGAGGACCAGTTGGTCCCTGTGGTCCTTGAGGTCCTGTATCACCTTTTACACCTTGTGGTCCTTGTGGTCCGGTCGCACCAGTATCACCTTTCACTCCCTGAGGTCCCTGAGGACCTGTAGCTCCTGTGGCTCCCTTATCTCCTTTTTCGCCTTTCGCTCCTGTTTCACCTTTGATCTTACTCCATGTATAAGCTCCCACCGTAGTAGGATCCGCCCGATTAAAGTCCGTACACTGTCCAATGTAATCCCCGACTGTTTCTCCAGAATTTGATGTGAATGTCTTACCCCCATCATTAGAGTATTTGATGTGCAAGTATGATGTTTTCCCATCTGCACCATTGGTTCCTGGGATTCCCTGTGTTCCCTGTTCACCTTGTAAGCCTTTGAATCTGTACCAGGTATATTTGCTTGGATCTGTCGAATCCGGCTCTGTATAGTCCACATAGGTTCCGATATAGGTATTCGGTATTTCTGACATCTGTGATGAGGTTGGATTCTCTACTGGGGAATATTTTATATGGAAATAACTGGTCTTCCCGTTTGTTCCATCTTTACCCGCCGGTCCTTGGGGACCTGTTGCTCCGGTAGCTCCGGTCTCTCCTGTTGGACCGGGGATACCCTGTTCACCCTGGAGACCTTGCAATCCCTGTAAGCCTTGGGGGCCTTGTGCTCCGGTCTCTCCTTTTTCTCCCTGCGGGCCCTGCGCTCCCGCTTCTCCATCAGTTCCATCGTTGACATTACTGATCGTAACTTCGCAGGTTCCCCGCAACGTATCTCCCTGATCTCTTACCTCCAGTACGTACGTTGCTGTGACAGATACATCCGATGCTTTTACAGTAACCGATTTTTCTTCCGAAATCTTTGTTCCTTCTTTTAACCAAGTTATTTTCAGATTGTCTGTGATGTCTTTGCCCCCGTCTATAACCTTTGCCGTCAGTGCTGTTGTTCCTTCTCCATTTTTGAACATGGTTCCGTCGCTCGAAACAACTGAACACTGATATGGCTTTGATGCATCCATTAATTTTTCAATCTGTTTGGTCGTTGTTTCACTTACTTCGCTCTTTAATTCAGAAAAATTGTCAAATGTCGTTTTATTATTTTTCTTATTCGTAAGACTTATAACCTGTTCTGTAACTCGTGCTTTCAAATATAGCGTCGGGTGGAATGCAGTATCTTCTATCGTTACTGTATCTCCGATTTGTGCGTCTACATAGCCTTCTACCGTATATTCTGCCTTCGGTACACACAAAGTTTTTAGTTTTGCCAGAGCCTTTGAGTACAGAGTGTTTTTGTCTTTCGTATCATAGCTCCATATCTTAACAGCATACCGATCTGTCGTGTAATCTGTTAGCATCGAAGGAAATCTATCCTTTTCCTGCACTGCCAGAATATTCGTGCCACTTGTCTGGTATTCAAGATTTCCATCCTTGTCATACTCTTTTTTGTTCAATCCGCTGATGGTTATGTTGTCTGTTCCATATGGACGAATCGCCGTGCATAGCTCTGTGATATCCATCTTTCTTTCGACGCCGTTAATTCCTTTTCCATAACGGATTATCTCTCCTGACCGGTCCTGACCAATTCCCTGTGTTGTGTCCGAATGTTCCTTGTACACATTCATTGTGATCTGTTTCAACGAATAGTCATTATTCAGTTTCGGAACAAATTCTACTTCAGCATCGAAATTTGTTGCTAAAGAATATAATCGGCTCAGCATGTTATCACTTGACTCCCACGTGAGCCTTCTGGAATATGTTGATATTTCGTTGATACCTATCTTCACCGCTCCCGGCCCATCAAACACTTTCATATATTCTACGAAAGTCATAGCTTTCGACGCTGTGTATGCATCTTTTTCTTCTTCAAGCAGTTCAAACAGTAATGCGTAAGATTCTACTGTCACGGTATTTTCATCTTCGTCCGCACTCATGATGTTGAAATAATAATCTCTATCTTTATATTTGAATGCCAGGTGATTCCCGACCGTCAGATATTGTGCATCTTCATGCTTTGCCGCCACGCTGAATTCAAAGGTGCATGCAGCGCCTTTAAGATATGTATGCAGTTCATCATTATAAAAATGCAGTGCTTTAGGCACCCTGTTATCCATGAACGCTACTGCATGATTCCCTATATCAAGTACTGCAATCCTTACATTTTCCATCTATATAAACGCCTCCCTTATATATGCCTTCACCGTTGGTTCCGGCGTACTAAATTCCGAACAATGTATCTGCACTGTTGTCTCTCCCGGTGGAGCCAGAAAATATGTACTTCCCAATACCTCGTCGTCCATGCTGATCACATTATCCACATACACCTTGGATGATTCTCCATCTACCCTTATTGTGCATCCGGGTTGGTATCTATTCGGGATGTCGTATCTGTAAGGAACTTTGTCCTTCCGGAAAGATAACTCTGTCAATAGCATTCTTCCCTTGTTTGCCTCCGTGGAAAAAAAGCTCTCTGTTGCTCCTTTCATGTTTCCCATGAATATCGTAACTGTTTTCGCTTTTTTTGCAGCAAGCGTATCATTCCGGAATTGATATTTTTTTCCACATATGTTGAACTCGAATAATCCTGCGTTTTTAGTAATAGAAATCAAGTTGCCGGACTTTGTTGTCAGGTTGGCATAGTTGGGTGTGAATTCAATTTTATTTTTGTCCTGTCCGCCTACACGACACTTATAGTGCGCTGTATTGGAAGTCTTGGATGTTTTGTTAAAATAGATCAGCGCCAGGACTTCTCCCTGCTCATCACCGATTACAAACTGTAGGATTCCGGTCTGTCTTACTCTTTTTACTGTTTCATAGTCTACTCTACACTGCGCTTTGAAGTTTGCCGCACCAACTTCTCCGTTTTCATCTGCAGGAAGTGTGATTGTTTTGCACGCCCCTCTGTAGTAATTTCCACTTCCGAGCGATGACAACGTTATCCAGGATCTTCCATTGTAATTCAGACTCTTAAATGTTCCAGTTTTACCGAATGTCTTTTCTGAGGTCACTCCTTCGCCTGTTGTCATCTGATCGAAGTCTGCATACTTTGTTAGGTTGATTAGCTGTACAGATTTGTTCGCTTCTCCGTCATCTTCCTCATCGATACGTCCAAGTTCGATGACACCATATTGTGATACGATTCCGATGTATCCATTCTCATGGTTGTGTGTGATTTCATAGTCGATCGGCACTGCTTCCGAGCCCTCATTTATAATGGTCATTTCCAGGATACCATCTTCGTTTTTTGCTGCAGTAAATTCTTTTTGTGTCGTTGACCATGCTATTCCTTCCGGTATCAACCAGTTTATGGTTCCTTCTCCCAGGCACCCTGTTTCCTCAAATTCAAGATCTCCTGTTGGTATTGCCCAGCAATATCTATCTGGCGTATTGCCAAATACCAGTTTTTTCGGTTCATCCACATTCAATATTTTCTGCAAAGCATCATATTTTTCTTTTATATTGTCAAGTATGGTAAATGGCATCGGTATTGTCTTCGCCTTATATGTTGTGTAGGAAAAATCGTCACCTTTTGTCACATCTCCCCTGCTTATCACATTGGGTTCCCAACTCGGGCCTACAAAAGGCGTAAAGCCCTGGAGAATATCTATGTATTCTCCAAGCTCTTTCCCGTCAAATTCCACTGATAAATTCATTCCTTTACGCCTCCGATCATATTCCTTAGTTTCTTCTGTTTGTCCAGTCCTTCTTGGATCGGATCAATGATTTCTTTCGCAATCGTCTTCTCGTTCAGCTTTATTTCAGCAATTATTGGTCTTGACTGAATTATTTTTGCCAACCTCTTGAGATCATTTTCTGACAGCTGATCTGTCGTCTCTTCTTTTTTATGTCTTGCGTATTCTTCTGCAGTCGCCGAGGCTGTAAGTTTTCCTGCTATATAATCCTGCTGATCCATCGCTGTCGCATACACTTTTGGCATTATTTCATCCAGGTTTATATTCCTTAACTTGTCCGTAAGCACTTCTGTATCTGCCGCCGCAAGAGCTTTCTCAGACATTGCTTGCACGGCTTTTTCTACATTCTGGGTTTCTTCCTCTACTCCGTTCCCAAAACCTTGGCCGAAAAACCTTCCCAGTTTGCCCGCTTTCTTTGACGGTGAATGTATGTCCAGTGCCTTCTTTGCTGCATTTAAAGCTGCTTTTGCCATCTCAGCCGCCTTTGATGCAGCTGCTCTGATCTGCGATCCAATGCCGCTTACAAATCCTCGTCCGAAATTTGATCCCGGAGCATGTCCGCTTACACTGCCGGCACCAGACTTTGCATTGCTTCCTAGAGATCTTCCGCCGGAATTTGCCTGTTTTGCTTTTCCACTTACACCGGAGCTATACTGGCTTCCAAATTTTCCACCCGTTCCACTTGGGTTGACACTTCCAGCTCCTTTGTTGGCTGCATCCGCGTTTCCTTTTCCGGCCGTTCTTGCCTTTCCAACGATGCCGCTGATCCCCGAAGCGAATTTTGTACCGAATCCCTGTCCTGTTGCGGTCGGGCTTACACTTCCGGCTCCTTTGTTGGCCGCGTCTGCATTAGCTTTTCCTGCAGATGCCGAATCTTTGGTTTTGGATGATACTCCTATTCCAAAATACGACATCACTTTGTTTCCAAGGTTTTCCAATTGTTTCCCAACATCACCTGATGTAAACACATTCAGGAATGCTGATACAAATTCTCCTGCTTTGGTTAATACGTTCTCTTTTCCGGCTTCAACACCGTTTGCCGCACCATCCATCGCAAGCTTGAAGATTTCTTCTGTCTTCTTAGATGGAGAATGTTCATCTAGGGCTGATCTTAAAGACTCCAGGAATTCATCTACGCCTTCTTTTGCCGGATCTTTCAGTTCGTCAAAGCCTTCCAATCCTTCCAGTGCACCATATACTGCATTAGCGAATTTCTTCTTTGTCTTCTCGTCCAAGCCATCGAACTGATCTAATATACCATCTACAGCGCCTTTTGCTTCTGATGACAGCTGGCCTTTCATATCTCCAGCTATCAATGCTGCGATTGCGGCAGGCGGAACCTTTTTTAATTCATCTGCAGATTTCGGTGCAGCCTTGGCAAATTCTTCCAAGGCTGCTTTTGTGGCTTCAGATGCCTGTTTCTGCATCTCTTCTGTGAATCCCGGTGTTTTATTCTTCACTTCCTGCCGGATCAGATCTTCCGTCTTAGATACTTCAACTACCTGCTTCTGGAGCTCCTCGCTTGTAGCATTATTTGCAGTTTTTACTCCTGCAGTAATTTTATTAACTGCCGCTTCGATTGCATCTGCATTTCCACTCGCTGCCGCTTCCGCCAGCTGAGTATACTGCTCAATGTCACTCGCATATTGCGCCAGTGTATCAGAGCTCTCCTTATATGCGTCTTTATTAGCTTTCAGTGCCTTATTGGCATTATCTACATCTTCTTTTTGTTTCTGTATCTTTGCATCCAACGTTGCTACAAGAGCCTTATTTCCTTGCACAACGGCATCGCTTTTTTCTTTCTGCAGTTCTTCCAGTTTGGCAGTATACTGCTGTTCCAGAGCTTCCAGTTTCTCTGTGTTCTCCTGCTGCAGCTTCTGCAGGGCAGCCACGCCTTCCTCGGAAAGCTTCGTCACTTCCGGAGCAATGGTCTCGGACATCAGCTTCTCCATCTCGTGGTTGATTGCCTTTAATTCTTTATTGACCTGCTGCATCTGTGCCAGGCATTCATCGTATTCGCGCAGCTGGCTCTTCAGTTGATCCATCTCTTCGGCATCCGCCGCCGCTTCGACCGCATCCGCCACCAGCCACCCGTGGCTCATGCGCCCCGTCACGACCACCTCCTGCCGGTCATATGCAACAAAGAACGGATCGTCGGCGGGCGGCACGCCCTCGCGGCA
>OLVZ01003265.1_pt1 | contig 10842 bp, 7 predicted proteins | sample 1673341 | NCBI WGS metagenome assembly OLVZ01 (sample SAMEA3178944, study PRJEB25190) | human gut metagenome | biome: human gut; feature: human-associated habitat; material: faeces | place: Austria | collected 2013
GAACGGCTCAGAATCTGAAGCTGGTTTGTGTAGCGGCAACCGGAACAAACAATCTGGATAAGAACTATCTGGATAAACGGGGAATTGAATGGAGAAATGCAGCCGGATATTCCACTACGATCGTTGCACAGCATACATTCGCCATGCTTTTTTATCTGCTTGAAAAGCTTCGGTATTATGATGATTATGTAAAGAATGGCTCTTACCAGAAAAATGATATATTTACCTGGTTTGGCGAGCCGTTTACAGAGCTTGCCGGAAAGACATGGGGTATCATCGGACTTGGTGCGATCGGAAGAAAGGTAGCAGATATAGCGAAGGCATTTGGTGTCCATGTGATCTATTATTCAGCATCCGGCAGACCGTCACAGGAGGGTTATGAGCAGGTAGATCTGGATACACTTCTTCGGACTTCTGATGTTATATCGGTTCATGCGCCATTAAATGAATATACCGAGAATCTGATGGATAAAGCGGCATTTGCAAAGATGAAAAAGGATGCAATCTTCCTGAACCTTGGACGTGGACCGATCGTAGTAGAAGAAGATCTTGCAGAAGCCTTGAAGCAGGGCACGATCGCAGCTGCAGGTTTAGATGTCCTTCGGACAGAGCCGATACAGCCGGACAATCCGCTACTTGCTATAAAGGACAGCCATAAGCTGCTCATCACGCCACATATCGCATGGGCAAGTACCGAAGCTCGTACCCGCCTGATGCAGATCGTCCTTGACCATGTAAAGGGTTTTGCTGAGAGGAGATAGCATTAATACAAAAAACGCATATATGGGTATAAATGTTATGAAATCAACCTGATACCCGGAAATTATTAAGAAGATGGGTATAGTGTAAAATAAAATGATTTTATACCCATAAATAAAATGATTTCAGGGTATGGATGCTTACTATGGGCTATAATACCCGAAGGTAAGGTAGAGATAAGGGTATAGATTATTAAAATGAAAGCAGATACCCAAAAAATAAAATATGATGTGGTATGAAGTGTTGCAAAGTGACTTGATACCCATTAACTATATGAAGCGGGGGGGAAAGAATTAGTATAGTGCAGAAAAATAAAATAGAGGCCCCTGAGATATATATTCACTATTATGAAGCAAGCCTATCTGAATGTCGGTCCTTAGCGATCTGCGAAAGCAGGAGCCTAGTACCGCTACATGAAGATAGAACGAAAGTGTCTTGCGTAATAATATGTGAATTAGATCTCAGGGGCCTCTATTTTATTTTAACAATTTATTCAAAAGGCTGCTTATTATGACGGCTGAAGAAATCACGCGTTTCCCTTACAACCACACCGCTTAAAGCAAAGATGGCGATCATATTAGGAATAGCCATCAGTCCATTGAAGATATCGGCGATCGTCCATACAGCAGAAACTGTCATGTAAGGTCCGATAAATACGGCAAGGATGTATAACCATCTGTAAATCATGATGGATTTCTTTTTGCCGCCGGATAAGTATTCCAGACAACGCTCAGAATAATAATCCCATCCAAGGATAGTTGTAAATGCAAAGAATACCAGACAGAGCATTAACAGGAAGCTTGATATCGTTGCAGGAATCGGAAGTCCCTCGTTAAAAGCATATGTGGTAACCTGAACACCCTGTAAACCTTCTACTTTCCATGCACCGGTAAGAACGATGGAAAGACCTGTCATTGTACAGATAATGATGGTATCGATGAAAGTACCTGTCATGGATACAAGACCCTGACGAACCGGTTCCTTTGTCTGGGCAGCGGCTGCTGCGATAGGAGCAGAACCAAGACCTGCTTCATTTGAGAAGATACCACGCGCTACACCTTTCTGCATAGCAACGATAAATGAACCGGCGATACCACCTGCAACAGCAGAAGGCTTGAATGCGCTCTTTACAATGATAACAACAGCCTCAGGAATCTTAGTGATGTTACAGATCAGTAACATCACACATATAACAATATAGATAACAGCCATAAATGGAACGATGATCTGGGATACGCTTGCGATACGCTTCAGTCCGCCGATCAGAACGAGTGCAACACATACACTTAAGATCAGGGAAGCGATAACAACGGTCCATGAATAAGTACCAATCCCTGGAATATTAATCGTCCACTGCATGTCAGGATCAAAGAATGAATTAACAGCGGAAGAGATACCATTTACCTGAGAGAAGGTTCCGATACCGAACAGACCTACACAGATACCAAAGAAAGCAAATATTTTTGCAAGCCATTTCCATTTTGAGCCCATACCTCTTTCGATATAGTAGAATGGTCCGCCAAGTGCATGGTTGTCCTTGTCAACGACACGATATTTGACAGCCAGAAGACCTTCTGCGTATTTTGTTGCCATTCCGAAGAATGCAGCAAGTACCATCCAGAATAATGCTCCCGGTCCACCGGCTCCGATCGCAGTTGCTACACCAACGATATTACCGGTTCCGATCGTAGCGGAAAGAGCAGTACACAGTGCACCAAAGGAAGTAACCTCGCCTTCGCCTTCTTCTTCGTTTTTGATCATCCATTTGAGTGCTAATGGCAGTTTGCGGATCTGAAGAACGCCCATCCGGATTGTGAGAAGAATTCCACCGACCATAATAAGGACCATAAGTGGAGGTCCCCACACAAAATCATCGATTTTTGTTAAGATTTCATTTACAGTTGCCCACATGATTTTCTCCTTTTCATTTTTGTATTGTGGTGATGTGTTATTCTGATAAATTATATGAATAAAATAAAGAATTATATTATGAAAAAATCAAATATTTATAAAAATAACACAATATTTTAATATAATACATACTTTTCTACGCTAATGCAACAGAATTTGCTTAATTTTGTGAAAAAACAGCGGTAAAAACAGCAAAAATTACAAGAAGAAGACTATTTTTTTGACTTGCGGAGTTGGGGAGCCGATAATAAAATTACTATAGAAATAAAAATGCCGGATAATATTAGATACGGTTCATAGGAAAAATGCCGTGTAATATAAGATAGGTTTCATATAAAATGCGTTGCATGATATGGATACATATTAACAGACTGCGTTGCAAAACGGTAAATGTTTAAATAGAAAAATACAGGAATTTACAGGAAAGGATAAAATCACAGAATGAATCAGAAATTAACTATCAGAGAATGGCTGCCGCTCATCGGAATGACGGTAGCGGCATTTATATTTAATACATCGGAATTCATGCCAATCGGTCTTCTGACTGATATAGCAGATGATTTTCGGATCACGGAGGCAAAAGCGGGGATGCTGATCTCAGCATATTCATGGGCGGTTATGCTGTTATCACTGCCACTCATGCTGCTTGCATCAAGGATCAGCTTCCGAAAGCTGCTGCTGGGAACGATTGCATTATTTGGAATCGGTCAGATATTATCAGCGGTTGCAACCGGATATGCGATGCTGATGGCGGCAAGGATCATAGTTGCCTGTGCACATGCGGTCTTCTGGTCGATCGCATCACCGGCAGCAGTTAAGATCGTGCCGGAGAAGTTCAGGTCGTTTGCGATGAGTATGGTAGTAACCGGTACATCCATTGCGATGATATTTGGACTTCCGCTTGGAAGGATCGTTGGATTATATGTAGGATGGAGAATGACATTTTTCTGTGTTGCAGTTGTTGCATTTCTTGCCCTTATCTATATGGCATTTGTATTTCCGAAGGTTGAAGGCGGTACATCCTTTAAAATGAAAGAACTGCCGGTGATATTGAAGAACCCGGTTATGCTTGGGATCATATTAATGTCGTTCTTAGTTGCGGGTGCATACTATACAGGCTACAGCTATATTGAGCCGTTTTTGAAGCAGGTAGCAATGTTTAAGGATAATCTTGTTACTATAACTTTAATGTTGTTTGGAGCTGCCGGAATTCTTGGAAGTTTTCTGTTCTCCTGTGTATATGACAAACACAGATATCATTTTATCCGTGCATCGATCACATTGATCGCTGTTGTCATGCTTTGCCTGAAACCGGCATCGAAATTTACATGGACAATGATATTGATCTGTATGCTGTGGGGTATGGCTGTAACGGCATTTAGCGTTACTTTCCAGTCAGAGACGATCAAAGCGGTTCCGGAGGAAGCCTCCGCTGTGGCCATGTCGATGTTCTCAGGAATCTATAATCTGGGAATCGGATGCGGAACCTGGATCGGTGGTCTGGTATGTACACATGCATCGATGGGGTATATCGGATTTGCCGGGGGGATCATGGCAGTTATAGCAATCCTGTATTGCAGCTTTATACTGATCCCACAGATGAAGAGAAAGTAGATAAATACTTGTATAGAATGCGAAACTATAAACTGTGATGATCAGTTGGAAAAGGCATGGTTAATAATCTCTAAAAAAAATATAAATTTATCGTTGACATGAGTAATCCCCGGTGCTATACTCATGGACATAGCAAAGGCGCTACGAAATATTCGTAGTGCCTTTTTCTTTTATCGGGAGGTATAAGTTCCCCGGTACAGGACAAAGAAAAACCTGATATCCGGCTATACGCGCGGACCGGATGAGGGGAAAAATGAAGTAAAATGCGATGCAATGGGGCGTCTGTTAAGGATAAGTCTCCATGTATCGCATTTTTGAGTTTTAGGAGGTAAGAACTATGACAAGTGAAATTTTAGATGCAATTTCTGGTGAAGTGTACGGTGTCTGGTTCCTGATCGGAGCGGCATTGGTATTCTGGATGCAGGCAGGATTTGCGATGGTAGAGACAGGATTCACCAGAGCAAAGAATGCCGGAAACATTCTGATGAAAAACCTGATGGACTTCTGTATTGGTACAGTTGTATTTATCCTTCTTGGTTTTGGACTCTTACTTGGTGAAGACATGGTTGGTTTGATCGGTAAACCGGGATTTGACATATTTACTGATTATGCAAATTTTGACTGGTCCAACTTCGTATTTAACTTAGTGTTCTGTGCAACAACAGCGACAATCGTATCCGGTGCGATGGCAGAACGTACAAAATTCATTTCTTATTGTGTATATTCAGCAATTATCTCAGCAGTTATTTATCCGATTGAGGCACACTGGACATGGGGCGGCGGCTGGTTAGCTCAGATGGGCTTCCATGATTTTGCCGGTTCTAACTGTATTCATATGGTTGGTGGTATCTGTGCATTGATCGGTGCAGCAATCCTTGGACCTCGTATCGGTAAGTTTGTAAAGGGCAAGGATGGTAAGGTTGAAAAAGTAAATGCATTCCCTGGACATAACCTTCCAATCGGTTGTCTCGGTGTATTTATCCTCTGGCTTGGCTGGTATGGATTCAATGGTGCAGCAGCAACAACCGTTTCAGAACTTGGTTCCATATTCGTAACAACAACAATTGCTCCTGCTGTTGCAACAGTTGTAGCAATGATCATTACCTGGGTAAAATATGGTAAGCCTGATGTTTCAATGTGTCTGAATGCATCTCTTGCAGGTCTGGTAGCAATTACAGCTCCTTGTGATGTCTGTGATGCTTTCGGTGCTATCGTGATCGGTGCTGTTGCCGGTGTATTGGTTGTATTCGGTGTATGGCTCTTAGATTACAAATTACATATTGATGATCCTGTAGGTGCTGTTGCAGTTCACTGCTTAAATGGTATCTGGGGAACAATCGCAGTTGGTCTTTTCGCTACAGATACAGCTCCTGCATTTGCAAGAGGTATCGGTGATGGCGTAACATATGGTGCAAACCAGATTGCAGCCAAAGGTTTATTCTATGGCGGTGGTTTCAAGCAGCTCGGTATTCAGTTCGTAGGTATGGGCGCGACCATCCTCTGGACAGCAGTTACGATTACAATTGCATTCCTTCTTATTAAAAAGATCTTCGGCCTTCGTGTATCAGAGGAAGAGGAAATTGTTGGTCTGGATTCATGCGAGCATGGTCTTCCATCTGCATATGCTGGCTTCAGTATCGTTGATGTATCAAATACAATGACAATGGATGTAAATGAAAATACAGATCTTGGTGTAGCTGATTATGATAAGGCTTCTGACACATTAAAGAATGCAGCAGTCAAGGTTGCGGAGGCTCCTGTTACAGCATCTCCAAGCGGTATCTACAAGGTAGTTATCATTGCAAAGCTTGCACGGTTTGAGATCTTAAAGAAAGCTTTAAATGACCTCGGTGTTACAGGTATGACAATGAATCAGGTTATGGGCTGTGGTATCCAGAAGGGTGCTGGCGAGATGTACCGTGGTGTTGAATTAGATGCAACCCTTCTTCCAAAGGTTAAGGTAGAAGTCGTAGTCAGCAAGATTCCTGTCAGCGCAGTTATTGAAGCTGCTAAGAAGGCTCTGTATACCGGACATATCGGTGATGGTAAGATCTTCGTATACAGTGTTGATAAGGTTGTTAAGGTTCGTACCGGTGAGGAAGACTTTGCAGCTTTACAGGATGTAGAGTAAATTACAAATAACCTATAATTATATAGAAGAAAGAGCCAGACCGGTGAGTGCCGGTCTGGCTTTTTCTTTTAAGTGTAGAAATGGAAATCAGATAGTTCACAAAATCTTCACACAAAATTAGCACTCGACTATTGACAGTGCTAATAAACGGTGCTATAACATAACTAAAGATAAGGAAAGGGATTAAGAAAGAAGATAAAAGAAAGAATCCCGGAACTTATAACATACAAATTCGACACCTCAGGTTTCTCTGACAGTGCTAAACATACAAAAGTCTAAGTGCCTCAAGGTTCCATAAGGAGCTGAGATTTCCGACACTGGTTTGAAATTGAAAGGAGTAATGACTTATGTTAAGACCTAGTATTTTTGGAGAAAGTTTATTTGATGATTGGATGGATGATTTCCCATTCGGTAAGGAATTTGAAAAGGAAATGTTTCCGGAGAAAAGCCCGTTGTATGGCAAACATGCTAAGAACATGATGAAGACGGATGTCCGTGAAACAGATGACAGCTATGAAGTAGACATTGATCTTCCTGGATTTAAGAAGGATGAAGTAAATGTCAAACTGGAAGATGGCTACATCACCATTTCCGCTGCAAAAGGTCTGGATAAGGATGAGAAAGATAAGAAGAACGGTAAGTATATCAGACGTGAACGTTATGCCGGCAGCATGAGCAGAAGTTTCTATGTTGGTGACGGTATCAGTCAGAAGGATATACATGCAAAATATGAAAGTGGTATTCTTCGTCTGACCCTTCCAAAGAAAGCACCGGAAGCAATCGAAAAGGAGAACTTCATTGCCATCGAATAAAATGTGTTGATATCGAGCCGTGCGAATAAAAAACATGACCCCTTATGTATATGTATACAGATATAAGAAAGGGAGTGTAGATCATGGATAAGAATCCAAAGCATCCATTGAAGAAAAAGAAAGCAGTTCAGAAGGTATGTGCAACAGCTAATCATAATGCACAGGAGGTTGAAGCTGCAGCACCAAAGTCAAAGAAACATACTTATTAGAGTGAATAAATCAACAAATAAAGAAAAGGTTCCCCGCATTTGCCTGTAGCCCGAAGAACTACAGGAGACAAGTGCGGGGGATTTTTTTGCTTTATAGGAACAGAAGTATCATCGGAAGCATTTTCATCGAAGGCATTTGGTGACAAAATCGAAAAAATATACATGGAGGAGTGCAAAAAAACACAGTTCTGTGATACTCTATAAACGGAGGTGGTTTTATGCAGGAACAAAAAGGAGCAAAAATAGGAGCATTTGTTTTCTTTTGCTTTGGTGTGATGATGCTTGCCCTCGGAGTCTGGGGCATAACAAACCTGTATGATCAGGGAGGAATCTTAACATGGGGGATCGTACTTGGATTCGGATTGATATTTGCATTGACAGGAATCGTATTGTTTATTAATTCGATGGAAAGTGTATCCAATCGGGTCAAACAATTACTGGGTTGCATTCTGGGAACTTTGGTATTCATGAGTTTTGGCTTTGTAGGTCTTTTTGCAAAAGGACTAGGTGTCATGAGACTTTTCCTTCTGTTTTTCGGGGGCATAAGAGTGCTACTTCTGATCCAGGGAATTCGTAACTTTATAAAAGGAGACAGCGATGATGTCGTTCAGACTTCCGGATATAACAGTCAATATGGCGAATATAATAGTCAGTCCGGATACAACAGTCAGTCCGGATACAACGGCCCATATGGTGTGTATGGCAGCCAACCCGCAGACATAATAATAGAAAATAGCGAGAGAACATCACCATGGGCTACAGATACCGGGCAGGATTCACAATGGCAGCAGGGAACTCCGGGTACACCATTTTCAGGAGATGCTGGAAAGAAGGTCTATACCAGTCAGGTAAATGATGATGCTGTAGGATATGGGAGTGGACTGTCACCGGAATTTGATCGGATGATGAACGGCATGGATATGGATCCTGCACAGCGGGAGCAGGCAAGAAAGGTTGGTTCCGCAGTTCGGAAAGGCGCGAATATTTATGCCGGAGTCATATGTATTGTAGTTGGAGCCGGCTTTATATTAGTAAATGGCATTAGTGTGCTTAGCTTTATTTTTATGCTCATTCAGACGGCCAGCCTCACGATTGTTATGGGTTCTTTGTTTCCAACGGTAATGTCAGCGGCATTGTTGATCGTAGGTGTATTCATGATTGTTCGTGGGGTGAAGATCCTCCAGGGAAAAATAAATAAGTGATACTTATCTGAAAGACATACAAAATCACTTGCATAAGTGAAGCGACAGAGCAGACCGGTAGAAATAGTTTGCGATTTACATACAGGCAGGAGGACAAAAGGTGAATCAGATGGAATTAACGATTTTGGATTTTATACAGGAGCATATGAGAAATGCATTTCTTGATGTAGTGATGCCATTTGTATCGACACTTGGAAATGCAGGGTTCATCTGGATCGCACTTACGATCGTGCTGTTGATCAGTAAGAAACACAGAAAGACAGGAATCCTGATGGCACTTGCACTGGTATTTGATGTTATATTTTGTAATGGCATATTGAAGAATGCGGTAGCAAGGACAAGACCCTTTGATGTAAATACAGCGATTTCTCTGTTAGTGAAGAAGCCGACAGATTATTCATTCCCATCCGGTCATACGGCAGCGTCCTTTGCAGCAGTAACTGCATTGTTTTTTGCAAAAGAGAAATACCGGTATCCGGCACTGGTGCTTGCGGTGCTGATCGCATTTTCCAGACTATACCTGTATGTGCATTACCCGACCGATATCTTAGGTGGCATTCTGGTTGGAATTCTGTGTGGAGTAATAGCATATCTGATTACAAGAAAGAAACTGAAGTTTGGTTCAATGAACGGATAGAAAGAAAATGGGGGCTGGTTATCACCTGAATAAAGGCGAATAAAGAATTAACAAAATTTAACAATTATTTTCGTTTTCTTTCCATAAGAATGTAGTAGAATGGTGTAAAAGTTTTAAGAACACAGACCAGAGAGGAAATCTTATGGACGATACAAATGCAAATCAGATCAATCCTTCGATCCGGGGACTGACAGAAAACGAAGTAAAGAAACGAATCGAAAAAGGGCTGACGAATCAGACCGATATATCGACGGATAAAACGACGAAAGAGATCATTCTGTCGAATACACTTACATACTTTAACTTAATATTTCTTATTATCACAGTATTATTGATCCTTGTTGGTTCCTTTCGGAACCTGACCTTTCTGCCGATCATCATAGGTAATACATTGATCGGTATCATACAGGAGCTGCGTGCGAAGAAGACACTGGAAAAAATGAATTTCTTAAATGCACCTCATGCAGATGTAGTCAGAGATGGGGTTTTACAGCAGATCCGTTCGGAAGAACTGGTAAAGGATGATGTCATTTTACTGACAGCCGGAAAGCAGATCTGTGCAGATGCGGTTGTTATCGATGGCAGCATTCAGGTAAATGAATCCCTCCTTACCGGTGAAGCGGACGAGGTAGAAAAGACGAGCGGCAGTTCTCTGTTATCCGGCAGCTTTGTGGTGTCCGGTGAATGTTATGCCAGACTGGAAAAGGTCGGAAATGAATCCTATATCTCAAAACTCAGCATGGAAGCAAAGACCATGGGAAGCGGTGAACAGTCCGAGATGATCCGGTCGATCAACCTGATCGTAAAATGGGTTGGTATCATCATTATACCGATCGGTATTATTCTGTTCTGGCAGAGCCATTTCGTAAATGATGACTCGATCCGGAAGAGTGTAACCTCGACAGTTGCAGCTATCCTTGGTATGATCCCGGAGGGGTTATATCTTCTTACTACGATCGCACTGGCACTCAGTACGATGAATCTGGCAAAACGAAAAGTCCTGCTGCATGATATGAAAAGTATCGAGACGTTGGCGCGTGTCGATGTGCTGTGCGTGGATAAGACCGGAACGATCACAGAACCGGTTATGAGTATCAAGGATGTATTCTTAAGTAAGGACAGCCGGAATCCGTTAAAGACGACAGACGAATTAAAGGGGCTGCTGATCGATTATACAGCAGCGTCACAGGATAATAACGCTACGATGGAGGCATTGAAGAAATATGCCGATGAGGCAGACGGTAGTGTCGGAAAACACAGAGTACCGCTTGATCGTCTGGCATTTTCATCCAGTTTGAAATACGGTAGTATTACATTTTCGGATGGCATCTATCTGCTTGGCGCACCGGAATTCATCATGCGAGATGATTATGCGTCAATCGAGAAAGAGATCCTTCCTTATGCCGAAAAGGGAGATCGTGTGCTGTTATTTGGAAGATATGAAGGAAGCAGTATTGCAAATGGATTATCTGACAGAGTAACACCGCTTGGCTTTGTGGCACTGGCAAATCCGATCCGTGAAAATGCGGTAAAGACCTTTGCATACTTTAAGAGCCAGGATGTAGCG
>OLVZ01003272.1_pt1 | contig 10821 bp, 10 predicted proteins | sample 1673341 | NCBI WGS metagenome assembly OLVZ01 (sample SAMEA3178944, study PRJEB25190) | human gut metagenome | biome: human gut; feature: human-associated habitat; material: faeces | place: Austria | collected 2013
CAATAAACGTGTTACTGTGAACGGAGTGAACAGTAACGTATACTAAGCCCTGTTTACATATATTGTAAATGGGGCTTTTCAAAAAGAACGAAATGTGCTATCATGTATTTATCTAATCTATACGTGATGAAATTCTTTCATCACATTTTCCATTTTTATTTTAAACGAATTGTGAATATCTGCTTGGCTCAGATAAACTGCGGAGCAGTTATTCGGTTATGAGCAAGTAGCGAATCTGATGATTTTAGCTGTTTGACAATTGAACAGGAGGTGAACCAGTGAATTTATCTGGAACTGTATTAAAAGGGCGTTACTGTATTCTGGATCCTGTTGGAAAAGGCGGCGGAGGGAAAGTTTACCTTGCCAGAGACCTAGAACTGGGCGTTTTGTGGGCGGTAAAAGAAATACCGATATCCGACAAAAGTGAAGCCCGTATGCTTTTGAAACTTTCGCATCCGTCTTTGCCAAAGATGATAGATTACATAGAAGATAACCGAAAATGTTACCTTGTTATGGAATATGTCAGGGGAAAATCTCTGGGTGAGTATTTAAGAGGCGGAAAACATTTTTCCATAAATGAAATCGTTAAATATGGAATGGAGATTTCAGATGTATTCTCCTATTTTCATGGTCGGAAACCACCGGTTTATTATGGAGATCTGAAGCCTGACAATCTGATGCTGGGTGAGAATGGAAGATTATATCTGATCGATCTGGGCGGTGCTGTAAACGGATATAAATATCACCATAAAGTATGTACAGGCACTGCCGGTTTTGCTGCGCCGGAACAATATGAGGGAAAGATAAATGCAGCAACAGATATTTATACATTTGGAAAAACATTATCTGCCTTATGTGGAAAAACAGATTGTCTGTTATTCATCCGGAACATGTCATTATTCTGGCTTATTTTCAGATGCTGCATGAAGAAACCGGAAATGCGTTATCAAAATATGAAGACTGTACAGAAAAAACTAAGCAGAATCCAGAAGAGACAAAATCAGAGTAAAATTAAAAACATGTTGGTTTTGGCAGGGAGCAGTATTGCTTTTGCAGTAATAACTGTTTTTCTTCTGTTTAGTTCTGATCTGGTATCCGGCTCCAAAACATTTGATTTTTATGAAGAGCTAACTGATATTACAGACCTTTATTATCAGGAAGAATTTCAAAACGGCAGTAAAGCGGACAGGGAAAAAATTTGTGAACAGGCAGATACCGGACTGCGGAAATTACAAAAACAATGCACTGAAAAAGAGGAGTCCAGAAAGATATTACAGATTCTGGCAGTAAACAGTGAGTACCAGGAAAATTATGAAAATGCAGGATTCTACTATGAGCAAATGCTTCTTTATGATGAAACTTACAGAGCCGGATACGGTGAATATGGAATGTTCCTGTTCCGTACCGGGAAAAAGGAAGCCGGTCAGGCACTATGGACAGAATATAAGTCGAAAGAAACAATGTTAGACGATACAGTCAGCAGAAATCTGAGATTGTGGGAAAAGGAGATGACTAAGAGTGAAGAAAAATCATAACAGACTCTGGATTGTGACATTTGTATGTTTATGTCTGTGTCCGACTTCGACTATCTCTGCCATGCAGATGGGAGGTTTTGATATTGATGTAGGAAATGGAGAAAACAGCAGCTGGCAATGGCATGAGGAACAGCAGTGGAATCAGAGCAGTTGGGAGAATACGTGGGAAAATAACCGGCAGACTGGAGACAACACATCAGAAACTCCTGTACAGAACGATCAGGCCCAGGACAATGGATATCAGTATGATTCTGATATAGAAAACGGAACACAGGATAATATACAGCAATGGGATGGTGTACAGCAGAATAACACTGACTGGAATAACAGCAGTCAATGGAACAATAATTCTCAGTGGGATAATAATTCTCAGAATAATAATGTCCAGAATAATAACGTTCAGAGTAATAATGCCCGGAATAATAATTCTGCATGGAACGCTCAACCTCAGACAGATAACAATATGCAGATAACATCCCGGACGGATAATGAATCCGCTGTTAAGATATCAGAAAAACCCACCCCAACATCAATACCTGTACCAACACCTAAACCTGCGAAAAATCCGAAGCCGACAAAAACACCCAAATCAACTCAGCCCCCAACTCCTAAGCCGTCAAAAAAGAAAAATAAGAAGAAACAAAATAAAGCAAAGAAAACAGAAAAAGAAAACAAGAATACAGGTAATTCCAAAGTGTTTCAGAATAAAGAAAACCAGAGGAATACTGTTGAATACACGCATGTAAAAGATGAAGCTGTTAAGTTTCATTGCACACAAAATACAGATAGTTTCCATACCCCGCGAATTCAGATAATATCCCGGGGCTCTGTTCAGATTCTTTCTTTTCGGCTTAACAAAACAGAATGTCCCTGGCATTGGGAAGGAGACTGGATCATACCGGATACGGAAGATGAAAATGTAAAAGAAATAGAATTGTTGGTTATCTCTCAAGGCGGAAAGCTGATAAAAATGAATCCCCGGATTTTTTCCTCATAGACGCTTCAGGAAAACAATGCTATAATTTATCATATTATATCAATTTTTCTGAGACAGGAGGAACCTATGTACAAAGTAATTTTGTTTGATTTAGATGGAACATTAACAGAATCCGGAGAGGGTATCACGAAATCTGTTCAGTATGCACTGGAGAGAATTGGAAAGCCTGAACCGGACCTTGAGAAACTGAAGGTTTTCATAGGACCGCCGCTTATGGAGATGTTTATGCAATATGCACAGATTGATGAGGCAACCGCAAAACAGGCGGTGGAAATTTACAGAGAACGCTATTCTGTGACAGGAATCTTTGAAAATGCCGTATATCCGGGAATTGAGAACATGCTGGCACAGTTGGAGAAGAAAGGATATATTCTCGCAGTAGCATCCTCTAAACCGGAAGTATATGTGAGACAGATCCTGGATCATTTTGGACTTACCCGGTACTTCACAGAAATCGGCGGAAGCGAATTGAATGGTCGAAGAACAAACAAGACAGAAGTGATCGAAGATGTTCTGAAACGTCTGAATATGGACAAACACAGAGATCAGGTTATTATGGTTGGAGATAAAGAACATGATGTATACGGAGCACGCAAAGCTGGCCTGGAATGTATTGCAGTTTCTTTCGGATATGGAACTGAAGAAGAGCTTAAACAGGCAAAACCTCTGAAAATCGTTGATTCTGCAGAAGGAATCGTAGATTTTTTCGCCTGAGCCCTCTGCGAAAACAAAATATTGTTTCTAAAATCTGGAGGGCAGGATATCCGGCAGGAATCCATTTTGTGATTTCGCAGATCGTTGCAGGGACTGCGTTGGCAGTATTTGCAAGAACAGCAGAAAATTCGGCAGAGACATACTATAATTACACGATTTTTCTCACAGGCTTAACAGGAATCCTGGCTATGATCCCGGCATTGTATTTTTATCGAAGAGATAAAGTTAGAAGAATTGCCGGCGGTCTGATCCCGGCACAGAAAAAAGTACCGCTTTCCTTACTGGAAATAATTCTTCTGCTTCTGGCAGGAGCCGGACTTGCACAGTATGGAAATTTCCTGATGGCAATTCTTCAGTCATTTATCAACAGCAGTGCCTACCAGGAAAGCATGACCAGAATTACAGAAGGAAAATCACTTCTTATGATGATTTTCTGGATGGGAATTATTGCACCTGCGGCGGAGGAAATGATCTTCCGCTGGTTAATCTATCTGCGTCTGCGTGACTGGCTGAAGATGCCGGTGGCAGCAGTGATTTCCGGGTTGATATTTGGTATCTATCACGGAAATATCGTACAGGGAATTTACGCAAGTATCCTCGGAACTGCATTTGCATGGATACTGGAAATGAGTGGAAATATTTACAGCAGTATGCTGCTCCATATGGGAGCAAACATCTGGTCACTGCTTATCTCAGAATATGCACTGGATTTGTATTCCATGAAATATGGGGTACAGATTCTCATATTAATCTATCTGATTCTGTTGATCAGTGTGGTATATTGCCTTACCCATTTCGAAAAGATGTGCAGTATAAGAAAAAAGAAAAGAATGATATAAAAATAGAGACAAGATAAAGACATCTGCAATTGTGGAATGACAGTACACATGCAGGTGTCTTTGTTATTAGAAAAAAGATTATGTTAAGGCAAAAAGAAAATAATCAGTATACGGAAATTTAGATGTACTGGAAAGAGTAAAACCTAACAGTTTGATTAGGATTCGGAAATAACCTTTTACTGAATTAAACAGAGAATATCTGTTTGACAAATAAGTATTTAGCTATTAAGTACTTGACAGATACAACAGTATTCTGTATTATGAATGTATCAATACAACTAATACACTAAATACACACATAAAATAAAACAACACATCATGAAACACGTAACAGAAAGGAGGAATCACCAGTGATTGTTTTGGATTATCAGGACAGGCGTCCAATCTATGAACAGGTTACAGATAAATTTCAGATCCTAATCCTGAACGGTGTCCTGCCGCCGGGATCGCAGATGCCGTCAGTAAGGCAGCTTGCCACAGAACTGTCCGTCAATCCCAACACGATCCAGCGTGCATATATGGAGCTGGAGAAACTGGGACTGATCTATCCTGTAAAAGGCAGAGGAAATTTCGTAGCAGACAGCTCTCAGGTACAGAAGATAAACAGAGAGAGCTACCGAAAAGAATTCACAGCACTGATACAGAAAGGCAGAAACACAGGATTCAACAGAGAGGAACTGGAGAAAATGCTTGCGGAAATCTTTGAAAAGGAGGACGAATCATGATAGAGATCAGAAACTGCAGTAAAGCTTTCGGAGAGATCCATGCCATTGACCATGTATTAATGGAAATCGGTGAACGCCAGATTTTTGGACTGGTAGGGACCAACGGTGCAGGAAAGAGCACGTTGCTTCGAATGGCTGCCGGAGTGATAAAGCCGGACGAAGGAGAAATCCTGGTGGATCAGGAACCGGTCTATGAGAATGAAAAGATAAAACAGCAGATATTTTACATTTCAGACGGTGGATATTTTCCACAGGGATATACGGCAGCAGATCTGAAAGATTTCTACAGAGAATATTATCCGGACTTTATGACTGACCGTTACAGTAAATTAATGGACCAGTTTCATCTGGATGAGAAACGCAGGATCAGTTCCTACAGCAAGGGAATGAAGAAACAGCTTCTGGTCATTATGGGAATCAGTGCAGGGACAAAATATCTGTTATGCGATGAAACGTTCGATGGACTTGATCCGGTCATGCGTCAGGCAGTAAAGAGTCTGTTTGTGTCTGAAATCATGAATCGGGATTTTACCCCGGTGATCGCATCTCATAATATGAGAGAACTGGAGGACGTGTGTGACCATGTAGGACTCCTGCACAAAGGAGGAATTCTTTTATCCAGAGAACTGGAAGACATGAAATTCCATATCCATAAGATCCAGTGTGTACTGCCGGATCAGACAAAAGAAGAAGCACTTTTGAAAGAATTGGACGTTTTAAAGAAAGAACATCAGGGATCACTTCTGATACTTACTGCAAGAGGGACCAGAGAAGAAATACTTCAGAAAGTACAGACACAGAATCCAATATTCTGCGAAGTGATTCCATTGACACTGGAGGAGATATTTATCAGCGAAACGGAGGTGGCAGGCTATGAAGTCAAAAACATTTTCTGGTAGATCATTAAGAAGCAGCTTAAAAGGCAGTACCTGGATTCTGGTGCTGTTGTTACTGGGGTTTATGGTTGCATTTCCGGTAGCAGAACTGATGCTGATCGGAAATCAGACGGATGAAATCCACAGGATGACTTTTGCCATGATCTGTTCCTATCTGATAGTTCCAGGCTTTTTGGTTACAATGCTTGCGGCCGTTGTAAATGCCCTGAATGAATTCTGGTATCTTTTTTCCAGAGATAAGATTGATTTTTATCACAGTCTTCCGGTAACAAGAAGCAGGTTCTTTTGGGAAAAAGCAATCAGAGGTCTGGTGCTGTATCTGGTTCCATATGTGATCATGGAACTGATCACAATGGCGATCGCAGTCAGCAAAGGACATGGTAGTCATCTGATCACGGCAGCGGGGAAAATGTTTCTGGAACATTTGCTTATGTATCTGCTGCTGTATTTCGGAGCAGTGTTGGCACTGGCAATTGCGGGAAATATTCTGGCAGGTATTCTGTCATTATGCTGTGTTTACCTTTACGGACCGGTACTGGGCATTCTTTTATGGGTGCTGGAAATGATGTATTTCAGAACGAATATGGGACTTAAAGAGGGAATGGCAGAAAAGATATCTGTTTTTCTTTCACCTGTATCTATTTCCGTGGCATTGCGGACTTATTCAGGACAAAAGAATTTCTGGATCATTATAGTGGGCGGGATACTGCTTCTGATTGTTCTGGCAGTATGTGCATATCTGGCATATACAAAGCGTCCAGCTGAGAAAACAGGAAAATCTTTTGTTTACGGATTTCTGGAACCAATCCTTTTGTTTATGGTCGTAATCCCTGCTGCTCTGGCAATTGGAACGATGTTTGCGCTGATCGGACCGGAAGAGAACAGGACTGGCTGGTGGATATTCGGGCTTGTGCTGGGGACAGTTGTATTTTATGGAATTTTGCAGGTTATTTTTGCAATGGATTTCCGTAAAATGGCAGCACATAAGCTGCAGCTTCTGCTTTTGGGAATATGTGTAGCTGTCAGTGCCTGGATATTACACACAGATGCCATCGGATATGATACAAGAATTCCGACAATGGCAAAAACTGAGGGAATCAGTCTGAATCTGGAGTGGATAGGAACTGAGAGTGTGAATGAACCGCAGATGGAAGTGAGTTCTGGTTCATATAAACTGGACAGACTCTTTTATTTTATGGGCGGAAATTATGGCAGATGGACAGATGCAGGAATGTCAGATAAAATCTATGAAGTGTTAAAAGAAATTGCGTCTTATCAGAACAGTAAGGAGTGCAGCGGAACAGAAATAGGAGTTCAGTTTAAAAAGAAGAGCGGTTTCGATATTACCAGACAATATATAGTGACAGCGGAGCAGCTTGGCAGACTGCTGGAAGCATGCTATGAGCAGGGAACATTAAAAGATAATAAATATGATATTCTGGAAAAGTACAGACAGAAAGTGTCTTTTATAACAGTAGATCCTTTAAATGAATTAGATGATCAGTACTCTGTAACATTGGAAAAATCTGACAGTCAGAAGCTGCTGGATCTGCTGAAACAGGATATAGCAGAAGCCTCACCGCAGGAACTTATAGGAATCCCGTGTGGACAGATGGAGCTTTACGCTACTTCCTATGCAGATATGGATGAGCATATTGCACCGGAATCCTATGCAGAAGTAGGAAGATATATTTTCCCGACATTTAAGCGGACACTTGTTTTCCTGAAAGAAAAAGGTTATGCTTTTGTTATGGAAAAAGAAAATCTGAAACAGTACGATTATTCAGTGACATATAATGCAGAAGAAATGGATGTCACAGATTCTGAACAGAAAGAAGAATTAGCCCAGAGCCTGATCCGTGAATTGGAGTGTCCGGCATGGCTGGAAACGGAGGCGGGTGTGAGTGTGAAAGTGGCTCTGAACAGTACAGAGTCTGCCGGAGAATCGCTAAACGGAATAGAGTTTGCTGTACTGAAAGCGAAAGAGCCGGAATTTATAAAGAAAATAGTAGAAACTGGCGAGGAAGAAGAATGAAGAAAGCAGTTCGTCTGGACAAGTTCCTGGCAGATGCAGGAGCAGGAACCAGAAGTGAGGTAAAAAAATTTATTCAAAAAGGAAAAGTCCAGGTCAACGGTGTGCCTGCAAAGAAATCGGAGATCAAGGTCAGTGAAGAGGATGAAGTAGTTCTGGACGGAAACAGAATTTCCCAGGCACCGGAATTTGTCTATTATCTTCTGCACAAACCGGCAGGGTATGTTAGTGCCACAGAAGATAAGCGGGACAAAACAGTGATGGAACTTGTAGCATCAGACAGAAAAGGCCTGTTTCCGGTGGGAAGACTGGACAAAGATACGGAAGGACTGCTTCTGATCACAGACGACGGAGCACTGGCGCATGAATTGCTTTCTCCAAAGAAACATGTGGACAAGACCTATTATGCGGTTACAGACGGATGTATGACCAAAGAGGATGTGCAGCACTTCGCAGATGGTCTGGAAATCGGAGAAAAAAATCCCACAATGCCGGCAAAACTGGAGATTCTCAGTACAAGAAAAGTTGAAGAGACAGAACTGGAACAGTACCCGTCAGGATGGTCATCAGAAATTCAGCTTACGATCAAAGAGGGGAAATTCCATCAGGTCAAGCGAATGACAGAAGCAGTAGGAAAGAAAGTCGTCTATCTGAAACGAATTTCCATGGGAGTATTGACATTGTCGGATGATCTCAAAAAAGGCGAATGCCGACAGTTGACTGCAGAAGAAGAAAAGAGATTAAAAGAAAGTGTTGTCACAAAATAAGTAAAATTGTAAGAATACATGGTTGATTGTCCGCTGATATAATGGACATTATAACATGTGTCGGTAAAGTGCAGGAAACTGAGTTTGTCAGAAGCAGATCAGAACCTGGAAGAAACTGTAAAAATAATAAAAAATTTGCAAAAAACCCTCTTTACATGGAGGGTTTTTGTATGCTATACTACAGAAGTTGCGAGTCATGCGCATCTATTGTGCATGCAAAAATATACACGTTCGGAGATTCCCGCGGATGGTGCCCTGCGGTGTGAGGCTGGGTCCCCAGGAAAAAGAACCGGGCGGAAGAAATTAACCAAAAAGGAGAACAAACATGAGCGTTATTTCAATGAAACAGCTTTTAGAAGCAGGCGTACATTTCGGACATCAGACAAGAAGATGGAACCCTAAAATGGCTCCATACATCTACACAGAGAGAAACGGTATCTACATCATCGACTTACAGCAGTCTGTAGGTATGGTTGACGATGCTTACAATGCAATCGCTGATATCGTAGCAGACGGTGGAAGCATCTTATTCGTAGGAACAAAGAAACAGGCTCAGGATGCTATCAAAACAGAAGCAGAGCGTTGCGGACAGTTCTATGTAAACGAGAGATGGTTAGGTGGTATGCTTACAAACTTCAAGACAATCCAGAGCCGTATCAAACGTCTGAAAGACATCGAGAGAATGGCAGAAGATGGAACATTCGAAGTACTTCCGAAGAAAGAAGTTATCGAAATCAAAAAAGAGTGGACAAAGCTTGAGAAGAACCTTGGCGGAATCAAAGACATGAAGACACTTCCAGACGCTATTTTCGTAGTAGATCCTAAAAAGGAAAGAATCTGTGTTCAGGAAGCACACACACTTGGAATTCCACTTATCGGTATCGCTGATACTAACTGTGATCCAGAAGAACTTGATTATGTAATTCCTGGAAACGACGATGCTATCCGTGCTGTAAAACTGATCGTTTCTAAGATGGCTGACGCTGTAGTAGAAGCTAACCAGGGTGTTGCAGGCGAAGAAGAGTATGTTGAAGAAGCTGAAGAAGCAGTAGAAGAATAAGATTCTTAAAAAACATAATTGGAGGATAAGATCATGGCAGTTACAGCTAAGATGGTAAAAGAATTAAGAGAGATGACTGGTGCAGGAATGATGGACTGCAAGAAAGCTCTTAATGAAACAGATGGTGATATGGATGCAGCTATCGAGTTCTTAAGAAAGAACGGAGAAGCTAAGGCTGTTAAAAAAGCCGGACGTATCGCAGCAGAAGGTATTGTTATGGCTGATGTTAAAGAAGACAAGACAGCAGCTATCGTAGAAGTTAACTCAGAGACAGACTTCGTTGCTAAGAATGCTGAATTCCAGGGATTCGTTAAAGCTGTTGTTAATCAGGCAATCGCTTCTGAATCAACAGATATGGAAGGATTCATGGCTGAGGCTTGGAACGAAGATGCTTCTAAGACAGTTCAGGATGCATTAAATGAAAAAATCTCTGTAATCGGAGAAAAACTGAGCATCAGAAGATTTGAGAAAATCGTTACAGACGGCTGTGTAGTAGATTACATCCATGGCGGCGGACGTATCGGTGTTCTCGTAGAGGCTGATACAGATGTTGTTAACGACGAGATCAAAGCTTGTCTGAAGAACGTAGCTATGCAGGTTGCAGCTATGTCTCCAAAATATACTTCACGTGATGAAGTAGATGCTTCTTTCTTAGAGCATGAAAAAGAGATTCTTCTTGCTCAGGCTAAACAGGAGAATCCTAACAAACCAGATAACATCATCGAGAAGATGATCATCGGACGTCTCAACAAAGAGATGAAAGAAATCTGCCTTCTTGATCAGGTATACGTTCAGGACAGCGACCTTACAGTTGCAAAATACGTTGACAAAGTAGCAAAAGAAAACAATGCTAACGTAACAGTTAAGAAGTTCGTTCGTTTCGAGACAGGCGAAGGACTTGAGAAAAAAGTTGACGATTTCGCAGCAGAAGTAGCAGCACAGGCTGGAATGTAAGCGTTTAGCACAAGCGCGACATATACAAAAAGAGGATTCGATATGAGTTTACTCATATCGGATTCTTTTTTTGTATATACCGTGCGACGCACGGTAGTGAGATGTAGCGAAGCGGAATCGAGCTAGCTATTCTTTTTTAGAAGAGCAGCGAGAGACGAAACGAAGCAAAATCGAGCTAGCAATTTGGGCGACAATAACAAAATTGATTAATATACAGAAATGTATGACATACTAAAAGCGTAAGCTTTAGACTAAAAAGAGGAGGAAAAAATCTTGGCTGGAAGAGAATATCCATTAGAGAG
>OLVZ01003278.1_pt1 | contig 10812 bp, 5 predicted proteins | sample 1673341 | NCBI WGS metagenome assembly OLVZ01 (sample SAMEA3178944, study PRJEB25190) | human gut metagenome | biome: human gut; feature: human-associated habitat; material: faeces | place: Austria | collected 2013
AGAAGGCGGACACCGACTACGACGGCGCCTTCACGATCATCAACAAACTCTTCGCGCAGCACCTCCCCGAACGTTTCACGCTGATCAACCGCGAGGAGGACCTCGGGCTGGACGGACTGCGGCAGGCCAAACTCTCCTACCACCCGGCGTTCCTCCAGCACAAATTCGCGGCGATCTGCATGCACCCCGACGAAGTGGCCTGCAAAGAGCTTTGGATAAAGGCCTTCGGCGACGACGAACAGTTCGCCGACTCGTTCATCATGCGCTATTACTCCCGCCGCCGGATGCTGACGGCCGAGGCCGAAGGCCGCATGGCGGCGATGCTCCACCTCCTGCCGTTCCGGACGGAGCTGGGCCGCACAACCTATATTTATGGCGTAGCGACGGACCCGGCGTTCCGGGGACGCGGACTGGCTTTGCAGCTGATGCGCGAAGCGATGCGGCTCATCGCGGAGCGCGGCGACGATGCAGCGTTCCTCATCCCGACGCCCGGCAAGGAGTGGCTCCGGGAATTTTACGGACGTTTCGGGTTCGCTGGCGACGTTCCGGCGAGGTTCGTTTCCGCAGACCGCTTCGACTTCGGCACGGGCGACGCGGCCGCCGACCGGGCGATGGTCTGGCGGCGCAACTCCTCGGTTCCGCTCCCCGAACAGCTCACCGCCTCCTGGCGTTCATAGCCTCCGGAACTCACCTCTGCGAGCGTCTTTTCGGCCTGCGCCGGAATCCGTCCGCCACACTGCCGCTCCCGGCGCAGGCGACAGCCCGCCCCGAGCGGCCGGGACCGGTTCCGACAACACCTCCGGTTCCGCCCGCCACTCTTCTCCGCCATGCCGTTTTCCGAACTGCCGTCGCCGAAAAACAGACGCCCGACAGTTTCGCTTCACAACCATTCCACGAATCAAGGGCAACGAAAAAGAGATGAAAGGGAAATGGCAAATCTACCAAACGAAACACGACTAAAAATTAAAATTTTTTATTTGCAAAAAAAATCATCCGATTTTGTTTTTTAATAAAATAAGTTTAATTTTGAAATGTATTCGAAACACAATCGAAACACAAACAAGTTATATTTGAAAAGTTTTTCAGACAGAAGCGACACGGTAAACAGATGGTTACCATATATATAATGGAAGATGCGAAGGCCGGCAGGGCCGCAAACGGAGACTTCGGGACGGAGTCCCCGACCGGGTCTTTCCGGGCCTTCGAGGTGTCCAAACAACCGGATTTACAAAACGCGGACAAATAAAAAAATTATAATCGAAGAACTTAAAATGAAAAACGTATTAAAGTATCTGTTACTGGCACTCATCGCCGTCTCGCAACTCTTCGCCTGCGGCGGCAGCGATGACGAAAAGACCCCCGCGGATAATTTCGACGTGCAATTCACGGTTCCGGGGTCGGTAGACGTCACCGAAGGCGGCGAGTGCACTTTCGCCGTAAGTGGGGGGGGGAAATCGCCCCTGACCACAGACACATTCATTCTTGAGTCGGACGCAGGCATCTCCTACGTCTGCCCCATCGTCAACACCTCTTCCGACAGTTTCACCGTACGCCTGGCCGACGGGTGTGAAACGGGTTACTACAAAGTCTTCGTCAAAAGAGACGCGCGCAAAAAATCGTTCGGAAGAATCTACATCAACATCGTCGAAGACATAGATTTCAAACCGGATGCAGGCACCACGGTCTACGGGATCGTGTCGTCGGCCGGCGTCGGCGTGGAGAACGTCGTGGTCTCCGACGGCGCGGAGGTGACCGTCACGAACGAAAAGGGCATCTACCAGCTCAAATCGGCCAAAAAGTGGGGATATGTCTTCATCTCCGTCCCGAGCGGCTACGAAGTTCCGTCCGTCGGGGTGCTCCCGCAGTTCCACCGCGCGCTCAAAAACAGCGCCGACGTCGTCGAACGGGCCGACTTCAAGCTCGAAAAGGTCGACGGACAGGACTCCTACAAGATCTTCATGCTGGGCGACATGCACCTCGCCAACCGAACGGGCGACCTGGGACAGTTCGCCCAGTTCACCTCCGACCTTACGGACTACATGACCCGCCACAAGGGCGAGAAGATGTATGCGCTCACCCTCGGGGACATGACCTGGGACCTCTACTGGTATTCGAACAGCTACTATTTCCCCCAGTACCTGAACACCGTCAACAGCCAGATCAAGAATCTGCAGATCTTCCACACCATGGGCAACCATGACAACGACTTCCAGACCAGGTCGGACTACGATGCGGCGGTCAAATATGTGGATCAGATCTGCCCGACCTACTATTCATTCAATATCGGCAAGGTCCATTACGTCGTCATGGACGACATTGATTGCAGCAGCTACGACGGGAGCACTTCCCGCAACTATGTCAAGAGCCTCTCCGCCGAGCAGCTGGACTGGCTGGCGAAAGACCTGTCGCACGTGGCCAAGACGACCCCCGTCGTCGTTGCCATGCATGCGCAGGTGTTCTATCCGACCACATCGGGATTCAAGATCGACCACGATCAGGTCAACACCCTGCGGCTTTTCGACATCCTCGACGGATATACCGTCCGCTTCGTGACGGGGCATACCCACAAACTTTTCAACGTGACGCCCGACGCTCCGATCGTGGACGGGCATAACTTCCGGGAGTATAACTCCGGCTCGGTATGCGCTTCGTGGTGGTGGTCCGGCAACCTCACGCCCGGAATCCACATCGGAACCGACGGAACTCCGGGCGGCTACGGCATCTGGGATGTCACGGGAACCGATTTCCAATGTCTCTACAAATCGACCGGATGGCCCGAAGAGTACCAGTTCCGCAGCTACGACCTGAACAACGTGCATTTTTCGATGGCCGACGTTCCGCTGATGCCTTCCGACATCTCCGCTTCGGTCAAGAACGCCTATATGCAATATGTCAACGCCTATCCGCAGAACAACGACAACGAGGTGCTGATCAACATCTGGAACTGGAATTCGGACTGGACGTTGAGCGTCGTCGACGAAAACCGCAAGACGCTGCCCTACACCGAAGTCTGGGCCTACGACCCGCTCCATATCGCGGCGCTCTCGGTCAAGCGGTTCAACAACGCGGGACTCAAGTCGACCCCGTCGTTCATCACCGACAAGTTCACGCACTTCTTCAAGGTGAAGGCGGACGATGCGGACACCGACCTTGTGATCACCGTCAAGGACGAATTCGGAAACGAGTGGACCGAAAACATGCAGCGGCCGAAAGCATTCTCCACGGATGCCTACCGACGCAAGTGATTTTCGCTACATACCCAACCACAATCATCATTTACTAACCAACAAACACAGATCTTATGAGAGTATTAAGACCACTGGTTCTATCTCTTCTTCTGGTATTGGGAGGGGGAATAACAGCCCTTTCGGCCCAGAACAGGGAGGTGTCGGGAAAAGTCCTCGACGCCAATCAACAGCCGCTCGTGGGTGTAGCCGTTCTGGTCGATGGTACGACCAAAGGCGTCACAACCTCCGAAAACGGCACCTTCAAAATCCAGGTTCCGTCGGGAGAAGCCGTTCTCCAGGTCACCTGCCTGGGTTACCTGCCCCAGAAAGTGACAGTTCCCTCAAGCCGGAACAGCATCACGATCTACCTGCAAGAGGACGCCATCATGCTCGATGCAACCGTCGTAATCGGCTACGGTACGCAGAAAAAAGTCAACCTGACCGGCGCCGTTGCGACCGTAGGGAGCAAGGAGCTCGAAAACCGCGTCACCCATTCGCTGGGCAGCATGTTGCAGGGTTCCGTAGCGGGTCTCAACATCACCACCTCCTCGGGTAAACCCGGCAGCACGCCGGCGATCAACATCCGCGGCGTCAACTCGATCAACTCGGCCGACCCGCTCGTGCTGATCGACGGCGTGGTGGGCGACCTGAACCGCGTCAACCCCAACGACGTGGAGTCGATCTCGGTCATCAAGGACGCTTCGGCGGCAGCCGTCTACGGCGCCCGCGCAGCCTTCGGCGTCATCCTGGTCACCACCAAGAACGGCTCGGCCCAGGACGGCAAGGCGACGGTGCGTTACAGCGGCCGTTTCGGCTGGGAGGAGGCCACGACCTCGACCGACTACGAGAACCGCGGTTACTGGTCGGTCTATACGGTCAACAAGTTCTGGCAGGCCGACTCCGGAACGAACTATGTCAAATACAACGATCACGACATGCAGCAGCTGCTGGCGCGCGTGAACGACAGGACCGAGCATCCCGACCGTCCGTGGGTCGTCGAAGAGATCCGCAACGGCCGCAAACAGTGGGTCTACTACGGCAACTACGACTGGTGGGACATGCTCTTCCAGCAGCGTCGGCCCGTGCAGCAGCACAACATCTCGCTCAGCGGCGGCACGAAGGACATCAAATACCTCGTCTCGGGCGCCTATGACCGCCAGGAAGGTATTCAGCGCGCACATCCCGACGTGTATAACAAGTACAACCTGCGTGCGAAACTCGATTTTCGGATCAACCGGTGGGCAACGCTCTCGAACAACACGTCGTTCTTCTCGTCGAATTACAAGTCTCTGGGAGACGGCAGCGTAGACAACACCATCGCTTACAGCGCCCGCCACGCACTGGCCAACTTCCCCATGAAGAACCCCGACGGATCGTGGCTTTACAGCACGCCGTATCTCGATTACAAGATCGCCAACGGACGCCACATCCTGCTCAACGAGGGCACGCACCGCAACGTCGACCGCTCGAACGACTTCTCGAACACGACACGCCTGGTCATCACGCCGTTCAAGACGTTGAGCATCACGGGTGACTTCACCTACCGCCTCTACCAGAACCGCAATACGAGCCGCAGTTCCGCAATGAACTACCGCGAATACCCCGACGGGCCGCTGCTCGCCTACGACACGGGCGCCGGCATGAACCAGCTCGACGAAGTGGTTCAGACGCGCAACTACTATTCGGCCAACGTCTACGCCAACTACGACGAAACGTTCGGCGAGGCGCACCACGTGTCGGCAACCGCCGGATTCAACTACGAAACGTGGTCCAGCAAGAACGTCTCGGTGGCAGGCATCAACCTCTCCTCCATAAACCTCGACGACCTGAATCTGGCAACGGGCTCTCCCACGGAGGGCGCTTACGGCGGCGGCCAGAACGAATACGCCCTGGCAGGCTTCTTCGCCCGTATCAACTACGACTACAAAGGGCGCTACCTCTTCGAGGTGAGCGGACGCTACGACGGATCATCGCGTTTCGCACCGGGCAATCGCTGGGGCCTGTTCCCCTCGGCATCGGCCGGATGGCGCATCTCCGAGGAGCCGTTCTTCGGCAACGCCAAAGACCTGGTGGACAACCTCAAGCTGCGCGCTTCGTTCGGCAGCCTGGGCAACCAGAACGTGTCGTCCTACTACACCTACATGCGCCTGATCACGAACAAGGATTTCAGCAACTACACCTTCGACGGCAGCATAAAGGGCAAATACTCCTCGCTGGGCGCCCCCGTAGCCTCCGACCTGACCTGGGAAACCGCCCAGCAGTGGGACCTGGGTCTGGATCTCACCATGCTGAACAACCGGCTCAACTTCACCGGCGACGTCTACATCCGCGACACGAAGGACATGCTGACCGACGGAATGGCGCTGCCCGGCGTATACGGGGCCGATTCGCCCAGCATGAACTCCGCCGAACTGCGTACGAAGGGTTATGAGCTCTCCGTCAGCTGGCGCGACCAGTTCAAACTCGCCGGCAAACCGTTCGAATACAGCGTCGGTTTCAACATCAGCGACTACAAGAGCGTCATCACCAAATACGACAACAACCCGAACAAGTCATTGACCAACCTGACAAAGGGAGATTATTACGTCGGCATGGAGATCGGCGAAATCTGGGGCTTCAAGACCGACGGGTTCTTCAAGACCACCGAAGAGGCGCAGGCCTATGCCAAAGAGGTCGACCTGAGTTACAGCACGGGCCGTCTGACCGGCGGCTGGCAGGCCGGCGACCTGAAGTTCGTCGACCTCGACGGCAACGGCGTCTGGGGAGTCGGCAACGACACCGTCGACAAGCCGGGCGACCGGACGATCCTGGGCAACTCGCTCCCGACGCTCTCCTACGGCATCAACGCCTCGATCCGCTGGATGGGCTTCGACGCTTCGGTCTTCTTCCAGGGAACCGGCAACCACTACTGGTATCCCCACGGAGAAATGATGCCTTTCTGGGGCTGCTATTCCTATCCCTACCTCTCCTACCTCCCGACGGATTTCCTCGGCAAGGTATGGGCTGAGGACAATCCCAACTCCTATTTCCCGCGCGCAAGAGCCTATTCTTCATCGGGAGGTTATCTGAGCAAGGTCAACGACCGTTACCTGCAGAATATCCGCTACCTGCGCCTGAAAAACCTGACCGTCGGCTACACGATCCCCGCGACCCTCACCAAGAAGGCCGGCATCGACCAGATCCGCATCTATTTCTCGGGCGAGAACCTCTGCTACTGGTCGCCGCTCAAAAAGAACTCCAAGTACGTCGATCCCGAAGCGGCTATCAACCGTTCCGGCGTGAACAACAACGCCTACTATCCGTGGGCCAAGACGTTCATGTTCGGCATCGACATCACCTTCTAATAATTTCAAAATCCGAATACCATGAAGCGATTAATCATACTGGCAGCAACGCTGATTGCAGGATTATCGGCCTGCGACTCCCTGCTGGACAAAGAACCGTTGGATCGGGTGACGCAGTTCGACTACTTCAAGACAAGAAGCGACCTGGAACTCTTCTCCAATCCCTTTTACGACAACCTGCTGGACAAGACGCCCTACGATGAGCAGAACGACCTGCTCGTTCAGATGACCCTCTCCGATGTTCTCTACGGAGGCGACAAGCGCACCGTTCCGAACACCGGCGGCGGCTGGTCGTGGGGCAACCTGCGCCGCATAAACACCCTGCTGGAATATGTCGATCAATGCGAGGACAAGAAGGCCGTGACCGAATATACGGCCCTGGCCAAATTCTTCCGCGCCGCCTTCTATTTCGACAAGGTGAAACGCTTCGGCGACGTGCCCTGGTACGAGGTGCAGCTCGGCTCGGCAGACGAAGCGCTCTACAAACCGCGCGATTCACGCGAACTGATCATGACCAATATGATCAAGGATATCGACGAAGCCATCAACAGCGGCGGTCTTACGGAGGATATATCGACCTACCGCGTCAACAAATGGGCGGCGCTGGCGCTGAAAGCGCGGTTCTGCCTCTTCGAGGGAACCTACCGCAAATACCACGGCATCAACCTCGAAGGACATGACTACACCTATTATCTGGAGGAAGCCGCCAAGGCCGCCAAAACGATCATCGACGAAGGTCCCTACAAGCTCTACTCCACCAAAACTCCGGACAAGGACTACATGATGCTCTTCGCACAGGAGAATGCCAGCACCGAAGAGTATATCCTCGCCATCCGGAACAGCTACGAGGCCCAGGTCTACCACAATGCGACGGCCTACACGCTGCTGCCGACACAGGGCCGCCCGGGCTACACCCGCAAATTCATCAACATGTACCTGAAGAAGGACGGCACCGCATTCACCGACCAGGAGGGGTGGCAGACGCTGCCTTTCACCGAAGAGGTGAAGGACCGCGACCCGCGCCTGGCGCAGTCGATCCGCACCCCGGGTTACAAGCGCATCGGCGCCAAGCGGGTGCAGGGACCCGATCTCGGCGTCACGATCACCGGCTACCAACCCATCAAATTCGTTCAGGACACGACGGCCTCGGGAGGACAGATCGACCGCAACGACCGTTCGACCTGCGACATGCCGGTTTTCCGCTATGCCGAAGTGCTGCTCAACTATGCCGAAGCCAAGGCCGAACTGGGAACGCTCACGCAGAATGATCTGGTTATCACCGTCAACGAAATCCGAAGCCGGGTGGGAATGCGGGGCCTCGACATGAACGAAGCCAACAAAAATATCGACTGGTATCTTGAGTCCAAAGAGTACGGCTATCCCAACGTGACCGGCGCCAACAAGGGCGTCATTCTGGAAATCCGCCGCGAACGGGCCGTCGAGCTGATCCAGGAGGGTTTCCGCCTTCAGGATCTGTATCGCTGGAAAGCCGGCTATTGCATCGACCAGGCCATTTCCGGCATGTATTTCCCGGGCCCCGGCGAATACAAGCTTGCGGGCAAAGAAACGGCCGATCTGATTCTCTATAAGGCAGGAGAGACCAAACCCCAAGCCGGCGAAGGAGTTTCGGTATACGAACTCGGTTCGGACATCATTCTCTCCGAGGGGGACAAAGGCTATGTCTTCTATCACAAAACCGTTCTGCGCACTTCGTTCAACGAGGAACGCGATTACCTCTACCCGATTCCCAGCGGCGAGCGTTCGCTCAACCCGAACCTCACGCAGAATCCGGGATGGAGCGACGGACTCGATTTTTAAGTCGGAAATAACCTAAAAAACAAGATTATGAGATTTGTAAAATATATGACAGCCCCGATCCTCATGGCGGCCCTGTGTTCCTTCTGGGGCTGCGACAAGGATGAGGACCACCTTTCCGAAGCTGTTCTGGCGAGCGCCAACACCTTGAATTTCGAAGCGGAAAGAGCGGCGGAAAAGATCATCACCATCTATGCCGACGCCGACTGGGTGACGGAAGTCCCCGACTGGGTGACGGTCACGCCCGACTCGGGAACCGGCGTCATGGACGTGACGGTTTCGGTGACCGACAACATGCGCGACGGCGCGGAGGACAACCCCCGCAAGGCCACCCTCGTCTTCAAGGGACGGACTCTTGCAAGCCGCGCACAGGTGCTCATCACGCAGAACGGAGACAAATACCGCGATGTGAAGGAGTACACGGCAGGTGAACTCGCCGCCTTGGCGGACGAAACGGTCATTTCCGTACCGTCGGCGATCGTCGTGGCAGTGACGACCAAAGGCTTCGTCATCAGCGACGACAAAAACACGGACAATATCTTCGTCTCGGACGCCACGACGGTTGCCGTCGGCGACAAGATTTCGCTCTTGGGCACCAAGTCGTCCGACTCGCAGAAACTCGCTACGGTAATCGACTGCGACGAGGTGACGGTTCTGTCCGGCGGAGCGGTGAACTACCCCGAACCGGAGGACATCAGCGCAAAGATCGACGACTACACCTCCTCCAAACGGGGCTACGTCACCGTCAAGGGCGTTTTCAACGGCAGCACCCTCACCGTTTCGGAGGATGCCAAGTACTCGGTCAGCGTCGTGGACGCCCCGTCGAGTCTGGGCCTTTCCGCCCTGACCGGCCATATCGTAACCGTCACCGGCTACTACGCCGGTTTGGCCGAGCCTGTACAGCGCATCATGGCTACCGATGTCGAGGACAACGGCCTGAACGAGATCGTCTATTTCCTGGAGAACTTCGAATGGCTCGAACCGTGGTCCGTAGCAAGCGGTGTCGGCCAAACGGTCGAGACGGATAACCTCGATGCAAAAGCGACAGCGCTTACCTCCATAACTGTCGATGGAGTGACTGCATTCGACGCTGTCGAAAAACTCGGTTACAAGTTTATCTACGACAAGAACGACAACAAACGCATCTACCTCCAGCAGAACTACCTCAAATTCGGCAAGACCGGCAATCACGCAGGTATCATTCTTCCTCCGATAGACGGGGTTCCCGAAGCAAAGGACAATGTGACACTCTCGTTCGACTGGTGCGGAATGCGCCAGGGGTCCGGCAAGATCGACCCCGTCAATCTGATCGTCATCTTCGAGAACGGCAGCGACAAAGTGCAGATCGACATACCCGAACTGGGATGGGAGGATGGTCACAAGCTCGAATGGGTTCGCGCCGAAGTCAGCCTGAAGGGCATTACGGTCAACAAGGATACGAAGATCACCATTACGCAGACGCAGTGGGAAGTCGGAACAGCCAACCGCTGGTTCCTCGACAACGTCCTGATCGTTCCGGCCAAGTGATTCGCGCCGGAGTTTCGGAATCCGGCGCGATGGTAAGAGAGGGGTGCGGCCCGCAGAAGCCGCGCCTCTCTTTATTTTGGTAGCTATATACGGCTTCGCACCCCGTCGGATTTCCGATCCGATGCACCCGACCGGCCGTCGGAGCGTTCGCGGCGGAGCCGCGTTTGCAGATTGGACCCACCCCCAAACCCCCCCCCGCCTCGGCGGGGGCTTCGGGCAAGGCCCGCTCGGGTCGTCGGGCTTCGGAGGAGCGGCGGTGCAAAATGGGATATTGCCGCCTGATTCTATCGATTACCCCGGGAGAGTCATTTTTTGAAATCTATAAATCAAAATGCGTAACGACGCCGTTTCCGAACATTCTATATTTGTGTACAATTATGTAACAAAAAGCCGTCAGGCCTCCTTTTTCCGTGCCGCCGGACAGTTCGCGCGGCCGCTGCGAGAAGCGGAAACGGACAGCAGGGAGCCGAAACGGCCGCCGACACCAGCCGATCCCTATCTCCGATAGATGTAAACAAACTTAAAACTATGAATCATGGATGAACTTAGACCAGTAACGAACCGGTCGAAAGCCTTCGGCTCTCGGCTCGGACTGTTTTGTCTGGCCTGCCTGTCGGCCGGCCTGTATGATGCCGCTCCCAAAAGCGCTGTGTTTTCTCACGGCAGGCGCTGCCTTTTTCCCGGCTGCACCAACCTGCTTTGCTCCACCCAACTGACTGCGCTTCACCTTGCGTTTAGCGCCCGCGTCATTCGGCTTTGAAAGCTCGTTTTGCTTTTTCATAATAATCCTCCGGTGAATTTCTTTGCCGTCGATGGGCAAATTATATACTGTTTTATGATAGGTTGTCAAATTTTCACCCATTTTTCGGCCATTTTTCTATCCTATGATATGCTTTTTG
>OLVZ01003279.1_pt1 | contig 10809 bp, 7 predicted proteins | sample 1673341 | NCBI WGS metagenome assembly OLVZ01 (sample SAMEA3178944, study PRJEB25190) | human gut metagenome | biome: human gut; feature: human-associated habitat; material: faeces | place: Austria | collected 2013
CCATACTGTGGATTTCTTTACGCCCATCGTGGACGATCCCTACCAGTTCGGACAGATCGCCGCAGCCAACGCTTTGAGCGACGTGTACGCCATGGGCGGACAGCCGGCGGTGGCAATGAACTTATTATGTGTTCCCAACTGTCTTTCCAAGGAAACGATCCGGCAGATCTTAAAGGGCGGCCACGATAAGGCCGTGGAAGCCGGCTGCACCATCGCCGGCGGCCACACGATCCAGGATCCGGAGCCCAAATACGGTCTCTGCGTCACCGGATATGTACATCCCGATAAGATCCTTAAAAATGTCGGCGCACAGCCTGGGGATCTTTTAGTGATCACCAAGCCCCTGGGAACCGGTGTCCTGACCACAGGAGCCAAGGCAGACCTGGTATCAAAAGAGGATTATAACGCCATGACCTGTTCCATGGCCACTCTGAACGCCAGGGCAGCTGAAGCAGCCCAGACCTTCCCGGATGTCCACGCCTGCACCGATATCACAGGCTTTGGTCTTCTGGGACATGCCTATGAGATGGCAGAGGGAAGCGAAAGCACCTTAAAGCTCTTCAGCAAAAAGCTTCCGCTGCTCCACGGAGCCAGAGAGCTGGCGGAAATGGGCATCATCCCTGCCGGAGCCTACCGGAATATGGATTATGTGAAGCCCCATTTACGGATCATGGATTCTGCCGAGCAGTGCCTGGTGGATCTGATCGCAGACCCCCAGACCTCCGGAGGCCTTCTGGTGGCCCTTCCCGGCGACCAGGCCATGGAGCTCTGCAAAAAGCTGACCGCCCAGGGCATCACTGGAGCCATCATCGGCGAGGTAGTGGAAAAGACGGATGTGGATCTGATCATTGAGTAAACGTTTATAATCCGGAGTTTTGGAAATAATCCGAAATTCCGGATTATTTTTATGTTTTTCTGTTCATAAAGCCAGAAAAATGATATAATCTCTGTAAAAACAGACAGGAGGGATACTATGACAGAAGAATTTACGATCCATGAGATCTCCCTGGGATTTCCCCACGATAAAGAGATGCTGATCCGTTTTTTATCGGACCATGAGCTGGTTTTTGAAGATGACATCGAAACTGCCTTCGGCGTTTTTGACCAGGACGAGACTCTGCTGGGCTGCGGCTGCTGCGCCGGAAACCTTTTAAAATGCTTTGCCGTGGACGAGGCCCTAAGAGGTCAGAACGCCCTGGGAAGCCTGGTATCCAGACTGGTGGAAAACCGGTTTGAAGCTGGCCACTATGATCTTTTCGTCATCACCAGGCCAAAAAACAAGGTTCTTTTCACATCCTGCGGCTTTTATCCCCTGGCTGAGACCCAGTCGGTGCTGATGCTGGAAAACAGGAAAAACGGGCTGGAGCGTTTTTACTCTGCATTCCTCCCGGAATCCCTTGAAAACCATGGAAACACCCTGACCGGAGGCGTGGGCTGCATCGTCATGAACTGCAATCCCTTTACCAAAGGCCATCTGGCTCTGATCACCTATGCCGCCTCCCGGTGCAGCCTGCTCCACATTTTTGTGGTGGAGGAGGACCGTTCCCTCTTCCCCTTTGAGGTGCGGATGCGTCTGGTAAAGGAAGGAACGGCCCACCTTCCCAATGTGAAGGTCCATCCCTCTGGCCCATATATGATCTCCTCCGCTACCTTCCCCACCTATTTCCTGAAAAAAGGCGAGGATGCAGCCAGGATCCAGAGCGAGCTGGACATCACTCTGTTCGCCTCCCGGATCGCCCCCTTGTTCCATATCACCAAGCGGTTTGCCGGGGAGGAGCCTCTGGATCCGGTGACAAGAGATTATAACGAGGCCATGATCCGGCTTCTGCCCCAGTACAGCATTTCCTTTATAAAGATCGCCCGGACCACGGCGGAGACCCCCGAGGGAAAGCCAGAGGTGATCAGCGCCTCCAGAGTCCGGAAGTTGCTGGCTGAAACCGGCGTTACAGAGGAGGTCTTACAGCTTGTGCCGCCGTGTACGGCCCAGTATCTGAAAAACGAATTTGGAGCGCGCCCATGAAATTAAACCAGATCTTCTGCGGCTCTCCGGCGTCCCTGACAGAGATCCTGGACGCCCGGAGCCGCCGGGCCGGGAAACAGAAAATCCTTTTAAACACACCGGGGGCCCGCTGCCTCATCAGCTTTTCCTTAAATATCCCTGGAGAGATCAAGTGTTTTCCCATGGCCATCCGGGCTTTCGAGAAAGGTTTCCGGGAGATCCGGGCCGCCGTTTCCGGCCAGGACCTCCTCTCTTTTGAGGAATCCAGGGAAAACACAGGGCCGGAGGCCTTTTTCCTTCTGGCTGCCGATGCCCCGGAAATAAAGAGGAAAATGGCCTCCATCGAAGAAAACCACGGACTGGGACGGCTCTTTGACATAGACGTCCTGGGACCGGATTCCGTTCCCTTAAGCCGCTCTGTTCTTGGCCTTCCGCCCCGTTCCTGCCTGATCTGCGGCGAAAATGCAAAGGCATGCGCCAGGAACCGCACCCATTCCATGGAGCTGGTACGGTGGAGGACTGCCCAGATCCTCAACGACTATTTTAAGGAACAGTCTGCCGACCAGGCAGCGGCGGCAGCCGTCCGCGCCCTGCTCTATGAGGTATCGGCTACGCCAAAGCCCGGCCTGGTGGACCGGAATAACTCCGGTTCCCACCAGGACATGGACTTTTTCACCTTTGTGGACAGCAGCTCCGCCCTGATCCCCTGGTTTCGGGATTTTTTCAGCATCGGCTGGGAGCATGGGGACGAGACCGGGGACCGGCTTTTTGAACGGCTCCGTTTTGCCGGACAGAACGCCGAAGCAAAGATGTTTTCCGCCACCGGCGGCGTCAATACCCACAAGGGTCTGATCTTTGCCTCTGCCATCCTCTGCGGAGCCCTGGGAAAGGTATATAAAGACGCCTTCCTGCTCGGAAAGAAGCCTCCTGTGCCGCTGGACGCGGTGGTCGGGGAATGCAAAAAGCTGGGAAGCTGCTCTCTGAAAGACTTCAAAGCCGAAGACAGACGCCAGGACGTGTCCGCCGGGGCCGGTCGCAGACGATCCACAGAAGAAACGGCTGGGGAAAGGATCCACACAGCCTACGGCATTGCCGGAGCCCGCGGAGAGGCTGCCCTGGGCTTTCCGTCGGCCCTTACCATCGGCCTTCCGGCCTTAAAGGCCTGGCTGGCCCAGGGCTTTTCCGTAAACGACGCAGCCGTCCTGACGCTCCTTTCCCTGCTCTCCCAGGTGGACGACACCAATATGATCCACCGGGGCGGATTAACGGAAGCTGCCGCCGGAAAAAAAGAAGCCGGGGCGCTCCTTGCAGAGCTGACCCCGGAATCCTTCAGAGAAAAAACAGCCGCCCTGGACCAGTCCTTTATAAAAAGGAATCTGAGTCCCGGCGGCTGCGCAGATCTCCTGGCCGTCAGCCTGATGATCTGCTTTTTAGAGGAAAGCGGGATGATCGCCTAGGATCATCTGTTTTCCCTTAGCTAAAAATATGATTGACTAAAAAGAAAGGCCCGTCGATTTTGCTGATGAAGAAACAGCCAGCCCGAAAGCATTTACGGACTGGCTGTATCAAAAGAGTACTATTATTGTCGAATTGGATGAAATATAGTTATAGAATAACCCATTTTCCTTTTTGACTGGAACCTTCCCTTTTTATAATTCCAGATTTTTTCATAGATTCCATATAATACTTAACTGTACTATATTTTTCTCCAATGACATCTGCAATCTTTTTCTGAGACAAAGATGGTTCCTCTTGAATCACTTTCAAGATGCGTGTAACTACGGAATTATCGCCGCCTTGGTTAGCTTGGTTAGTATCTTGGTCAGTGCTGCTAACCAAGCTCTTGAACATAACCATAATATCCTCACGTTTAATCGTATATTCTGGCATAGGATTTCCAGCTTCCTCGCAACTGTCTTTGATTTTTTCTATTCCACATCCCCGTGCCTTAGAGCGTGTCTGAAAAATCATTCCTGCAATCTGCACGCCCCACTTTGCGGAATGTATTTTATTTTGGGACACATTTCCAACACAAAATAATCACATATTTCTCACATAATTATCTAAATTTCCTCACAGGTTGCACATAAAATAATCATAGATAGATGCATGGGATAAGCCATGCATCTGCAACTTGAAGGAGGTAAGAAACTTGATTGAAGTAAAAAATCTGGTAAAACGCTACGGCGATCACACCGCTGTAGACCACCTTTCTTTTGAAATCGAGAAAGGCAAGATTTATGGTTTCCTGGGCCCCAACGGCGCCGGAAAATCCACAACCATGAATATGATAACCGGCTATATTGCATCTACCGAGGGAACAGTAGTCATAGACGGTCATGATATTCTGGAAGAACCTGAGGAGGCAAAAAAATGCATCGGATATCTACCCGAAATGCCGCCCCTTTATTTTGATATGACCGTTCTGGAATATCTGAAATTCGTAGCAGATCTGAAGAAAATTCCTAAAGATAAAAAAGCCACTATGATCGAAGAAATCATGGACATGGTAAAGATTACTGACATGAAAAATCGTCTGATCAAGAACCTTTCTAAAGGTTACAGACAGAGGGTTGGTATTGCGCAGGCTGTGCTTGGTTACCCGGAGGTTATTATTCTGGATGAGCCGACTGTCGGTCTTGACCCAAAACAGATCAACGAAATCCGCGATCTGATCAAAGGCCTGAAACAGAAACACACCGTTATCCTTAGCTCCCATATTTTGTCCGAAGTCAGCGCCGTTTGCGACTACGTGCTGATCATTTCCCATGGAAAACTGGTAGCCAGCGATACCCCTGAGAATCTGGGAAAACTGGCAGCAGGCTCAAACAACCTGAATCTGCTTGTAAAAGGTCAGAAAGACACTATCAGAGCCGCTCTGGAGGCCGTAGAAGGGGTAAAAGAGGTTACGGTAAAGAAAAGCCCGGAGGAAGGCGTATACGCCATTACAGTGGGAACAGAAGAGAATATGGATGTGCGTGAAAAAGTGTTCTACAGTATGGTAAATGCCAGCTGTCCGATCCTTGAAATGCAGTCTAAGAAAGTTTCTCTGGAGGAGATCTTCCTTGAACTTACAGAGAGCGAGAAAAAAGATAAAGATGCGTCAGGAAAAAAATCCGGAAAATCTTTCTTTAAGACGGCAGCAGATGCTAAGAAGTATTTGAATGAGAAAAACGAAGATACTGTCCCTGATAATGGACTTGAAGAAAAAGAGTTTGATGAATCGGGCGAAGTATCCAATGATGTGTCAGATAATGGACTGTCTGGTGATAAACAGGATAGTTTTGCCGCATCTGAGGAAGAAAAGGGGGAAGAGTAAACCATGCTTGCTATTTATAAAAGAGAGCTGAAAAGCTACCTGACCTCCATGGTCGGCTACCTGTTTATGTTTTTTGTGTTGCTGATCGCAGGTATTTACTTTTCAGCGTACCAGCTTTCAGCTGCTTATCCGAAATTTGAATATACTTTAAATGCCATGACCTTTGTGTTTCTGATTGCAGTGCCGATCCTGACCATGCGTGTACTTGCTGAGGAAAGAAAGCAGAAAACAGACCAGCTTCTGCTTACTTCTCCAGTATCTGTATCCGGCATCGTAATGGGAAAATATCTTGCACTTGTGACTATTTATGCAATCCCTATTGCAGTTCTGGCAACCTATCCGCTGATCATGTCAAAGTTCGGAACCGTTGCATTTGGCTCTGCGTACACAGCACTCCTTGGATTTTTCCTTCTGGGAAGTGCAAACATTGCGATCGGCGTATTTTTCTCAGCAATCACTGAGAGCCAGGTAATTGCAGCAGTTCTTACCTTTGTATTTTTATTTGCTTTTTATATGATGAATGGAATTTCTTCCTTTTTCTCAGAGACGGCAATGTCTACATGTGTGACATTTGGCATTCTGATCATAGCGCTTAGCCTTATGATCTACAGTATGATTAAAAATGCAGTGATCTCAGGTGTTGTCTGCGTGATTGGAGAAGTGGCACTGGTAATCGTTTACGTTGTAAAATCCAGCGTGTTTGAAGGAGGAATCCAGAAGGTTCTTGAAGTGTTTAACTTAAGTTCACACTTTGAAAACTTTACAAACAGTATTTTTGATGTGACTGGAGTTCTTTATTTCCTGTCTGTCATTGCCATTTGTATATTCCTTACCATGCAGACAATTTTGAAGAGACGTTGGAATTAAGGAGGTGGGGAAAATGTTTTTTAAGAAGAAAAATGATAACAATATTGACGATAACGATAAAAACGTAATTAATATCGAAAGCGTCGAAAATAATAACAATAATAACAAAAAAGAAAAACGAAAATTTAAAGACAGTATTAATAAAAAGTACTTGAAAAATGGAAGCTACAGTTCTGTTATGATTGTTGTTTTCGTTGCTATCATTATTGTTATAAATATGATTGTAGGAAATCTTCCTTCAAAGTATACGCAGCTGGATATCAGCTCCGAGAAACTTTACACCATCGGTGATGAGACAAAAGCGATGCTGAAAGATCTGGACAAGGATGTAACCATATATCAGATCGCCCAGAGCGGAAGTGAGGATGAGACTATCAGTAATCTGCTTCAAAGATATGCAGATGAATCTGATCATATTAAGGTGGAACAGAAAGATCCAGTGGTCAATCCTAAATTTGTCAGTGAATACACCAGTGACAACCTTTCCTCTAATAGCTTAATTGTTGTATGCGGAGACAGAAATAAGGTTGTAAATTATAACAATATTTACGAATCTACAATGGATTACAACACATACAGTTATCAGACAACAGGCTTCGACGGCGAAGGTCAGATCACAAGTGCCATTGCATATGTAACCAGTGAAAACCTGCCGGTATTGTATACATTAGAGGGACATGGAGAGCAGGAGCTTGATTCTACGATCAAGGAAGATATTGAGAAAGCAAACATGGAAATCAAATCCCTGAATCTGCTTACAGAGGGAAGCGTTCCAGAGGATGCCAGCTGTCTGCTGATTGATTCTCCTACAACAGATATCTCAGAGGATGAGAAGACTGCATTGATCGATTATCTGGAAAATGGTGGAAAAGCAATGATTTTCTCCGATTACACAGGAGAAAAAATGGAAAACTTTGATGCAGTGCTGGAAAACTACGGAGTAAGCAGAGTAGATGGCCTGGTATTTGAGGGCGATGCACAGCATTATGCCGCGCAGATGCCTTACTACCTGGTTCCAACTGTAAACAGCACAGATATTACATCTGATGTTGCTTCTTCTGGATATTACATCTTGATGCCTTATGCGCAGGGAATCCGGAAATCTGATGACGTGAGAGACACTGTAAATATTGAAAGTCTTCTTACAACTTCCGACAGCGCATATTCAAAGACAGATTTGAACAGCGGTTCTCTTGAAAAGGAAGACGGTGATGTGGATGGTCCATTTGACCTGGGTGTCAGCATTACAGAGACTGTAGATGATGATAAAGAGACTCATATTATTTATTATTCCACATCAAACCTGCTGCAGAGCCAGATCAATCAGATGGTTTCTGGTGGAAATGAGAAACTTGTGATGGCTTCTTTAAGTTCTCTGGTAGACACAGAAGACAGTACAACAGTTTCTATCCCATCAAAGAGTCTGGAAGTATCTTATCTGACTTTGACAGCATATGATGCAAGCTTCTGGAAAATCTGTACCATTGGTCTGATTCCTGGAGCATTCCTGTTGATTGGATTTATGATTTGGTTAAAGAGGAGAAAAGCCTGATGAAGAAAAAATCAGTAAATCTTATTACAGCAGTGGGCGTTTTGGTTGTCCTCAGCGGCGCATACGTAGGCGTAAAAGCCTACGTAGCCAAGCAGGAGGCCGCGGATACTGAAAGTGCGGAGGAAGAAAATCCGGAAATTATTTCCATAGCGTCTGCTGATGTGAAATCAATAAAATTTGTAATTGATAAAAAAGAAGTTACCTTTGAAAAAGATGGAGATTCCTGGGTGAAAAGTGATGAAACTGGTTTCCCGGTAGATCAGGATAAAATCGATACACTGGTCAGCTCCCTGAATTCTATAAAAGCGGAAAGAACACTGGAAAATGTGGAGGATGCATCAGAATATGAACTGGATCAGCCGGATAACACGATCACGGTTACCACAGAAGATGGGGAAACGACAGTAATCCAGCTTGGAATGGAGAATGATTCCACAAGTCAGGAATACATTGACTTGAACAAGGATTCTTCTACAGTTTATGTAGTAAGCAATTCCACGTTTTCTTCTTTTGAGGGAACTTTGTACGACTTTGCAAAAAGCGGCGTTTTCCCAACTGTGGATTCCTCTACGGTCAGCAAAATTTCTGTAGATGGAAAAGATTCTTCCTATGTTGTAGAGAAAGATGAAAATAATTTCTGGAATATTACTGGTGATGGAGAGACTGAGAAAGCAGATTCTGCGAAGGCAACTTCCTTAGCCAGTACATTATCCAGTGTGGCTTATGCAAGTTATGTAAATTATAACTGCGCAGAAGATGAGCTCTCTCAGTACGGATTAGATAAGCCGTATGCAGAGATTACAGTGGATTATCAGGAGAAAGTTGAGAAAGAGTCCTCTGATGATGAAAACGAGGCTGAAAATGGCGATGAGGAGGTCTCAGAGGCATCTGGGGATGAGAACCAGGCGGATGAAAATGCGGATTCTGAAACAGATGGAAGCGAAAGCTTGGATGAAGATGCGGATTCTGAGACAAATGGAAGCGAAAGCTCAGATGAAGATGTGGATGTGGCAGACACAGAAGATTCAGAAGCTGTAGAAAATGAGAATACAGATGAAACAGCAGATGACAACGTCGAAGCAGAAGATACAGATGTAACTGAATCAGATGACGAGGCTGGGGTGGAAACTACAGATACTGAGTCCGCAGAAAGTTCTGAAGATTCAGAACCGGAAACTGAAATGGTTGACAGAGAACTTGTAATTCAGGTTGGAGATCAATCTTCAGATGGTGGAAGATATGTTCGGGTAAATGATAGCAACGAAATTTATACAATATCCGAGGATTCTCTTGATACTTTCCTTGGAAAAACAAATGCTGATTTCTGGGATTTGACAGTAAGCTATTTATCTGCAAATAATCTGGATACTCTGGATGTGAACTACGGAGGAGAAGATTATATCGTAAATGTTTCACGTGAAACATCTGAGGATGAAAACGTAGAAACATCGAATAATGAGACGGAAGATGAAGATACAACAGATAGTACCAGCAGTGATGTTGCCGACGGCAACGATGTAGAGGGAAATGCTGCTGATGATAACACTTCATCAGGTGATTTGACCGGCGAAGATACTGAAAATACAGATGACAGTTCTTCTACTGCAAGCACCACAAGTTCAACCAGTGTAACCTTATCTTATACACTAAATGGAAAAGACCTGGACAGCACAACATTTACAACGTTCTACAATAAGCTGATCAACATGACAGCGCAGAAACGTCTGACTGATGAATTTAAGTCCAATACAGATCCGGAAATGACTGTGAAATTTACAGATATAGATGGAAATGAAATGGAAGTGGAGTATTATTCCTATGATACAAATTACTATGCCGCTGTTATAAACAAAAAAGTATATCTGGTAAATAAAATGACAGTAAAAGAACTGTTTCAGGCATTTGAATCTGTAACTGGTGAGAAAGAGGAAAACGAAAAAGCTGAGACAACAGATCCTGAAACAAATGCTTCTACAGATAATGCTGAAACAGAAACGACAGAGGCTTCAGAGGATGCTGAAGAGTAGTAGTAGCTGAAAAAATGATAAAAAAAGATCTTTGCCTGTGAAAAAAACAGGACAAGGATCTTTTTTACTATTTGAAAAAACTGTTGAATTGCCTGTTACATAAGAATTCTACTGGATATGAATATGCGCGTACATCGTTTTGCAAATAACGATATCAATCAAGCTGGATGCGTGAAGTTGAAGGTGCAGATGGAAAAAATGTGTGGCGGGCTACGCCAGAGCGTGTATGAAAAATCATTCCTGCAATCTGCACGCCTTGCTTTGCTATATATCTCGGATTCAGTCGCCGTGGTTCACTACAGCAACTGAATTTAAGTTAAAGTTCCTGTGAATTGTGACATATATTTAAAAATCATTCTTGCAATCTGCGTGCCAAATTTTGCAGTATATTTTGTCTGAATTCGGTTGTCGCAGCTCGCTACGACAACCGAATTCGGGCGAAATCTCCCATAAATTATGATGCACATCTTGCAGAAAGCCTTTTCCAAACACTCTCTGATCTGCTGACATTTCAAATGGTATGAAATATGTAATTAACGTTGGCTATTTTATCTGTTTGAATTTTTATATGCATTGTTTGTTTGAAAATGAATTTTAAAATCTTTGATTTTTACTCATATGGTTTTGCATTAGCCGACTATATAAAAAGTCCGAAAATAGAAACTTTGCTTTTGCTTTCTGAAATATTACGGTAAATATAAAATGTAATAATAACTTTTATAAAATAAAAACCTACTAAAACAAACAATAAAGTCCAATAAATGACACTTGACAACATAATGACACAACAAAGACCTACTTAATGTACTTTGAACAACAAAACAGGCAAATGAACAGTAAAAATCCTCTGAAAAATATATTGTTATGTAAAAATATACTTTTAAACAATTCTGATTAAAACAAAAAGATTGTATAAAGATAAAATAGAACAGCGCATAATTGAAAAAATAACAAAATAATAACAAAACAATACGAAAAGAGCTCTGAGATGTATTTGAAAATCATTTCTCAATCCACACCCCCCACTTTGCAGAAAGCCTTTTTC
>OLVZ01003283.1_pt1 | contig 10799 bp, 10 predicted proteins | sample 1673341 | NCBI WGS metagenome assembly OLVZ01 (sample SAMEA3178944, study PRJEB25190) | human gut metagenome | biome: human gut; feature: human-associated habitat; material: faeces | place: Austria | collected 2013
CCAGCTGGATGCCCTTGGCCAGACGCTCGGTGTTGGTGACGAACAGGTCGTCGCCGACGATCTGGATCTTGTGGCCGAGGCGCTTGGTCATAAGCTGCCAGCCTTCCCAGTCGTTCTCGCCCATGCCGTCCTCGATGGAGATGATGGGGTACTTATCGACAAAGCCTTCCCACATATCGACCATCTGCTCGCTGGTCATGACGGTGCCGCGCTTGGGCAGGTGGTAGCACTTATCCTCTTCGTTGTACCAGTCGGAAACTGCGCCGTCGATCGCGATCTTGAAGTCCTCGCCGGGCTTGTAGCCGGCCTTTTCCATGGCTGCGACAAGAGCCTTGAGTGCGTCCTCGTCGGAATCGAGGTTGGGAGCATAGCCGCCCTCATCGCCAACGCCGGATGCCGGAACGACCTTCTTCAGAGCATGGAAAACCTCTGCGCACATACGCAGTGCTTCCTTCCAGCTCTTTGCGCTGACGGGCATGATCATGAACTCCTGGATATCGACGTTCGAGCCGGTAGCGTGTGCGCCGCCATTGAGAACGTTCATCATGGGAACGGGCAGGGTCTTGGCGTTCACGCCGCCGATGTAGTTATAAAGGCTCTGGCCGGTGGCTTCGGCTGCTGCGCGTGCGCATGCAAGCGATACGCCGAGGATGGCGTTTGCGCCGAGGCGAGACTTGTTGGGGGTTCCGTCTATCTCGATGAGCATCTTGTCGATGCCGGGCTGATCGAGGACGTTCAGGCCGACCATGGCCTCGGCGATCTCGCCGTTTACGTTCTCAACTGCCTTGCTGACGCCCTTGCCGCCGTAACGGCTCTTGTCGCCGTCGCGCAGCTCGCATGCTTCGTACATGCCGGTGGATGCGCCGGAGGGAACGGCTGCACGGCCGACGGTGCCGTCATCGAGGGTGACCTCGACCTCGACGGTCGGGTTGCCGCGAGAGTCAAGGATCTCTCTTGCCATAACGTCAACGATCTCAAAATACTGCTTCATGATTCACAATCTCCTTTTATTTGATTATCAGCGAGCTTCCGCTCATCACATCGGGTTTTTCAATATTCATAATGTCAAGCATTGTCGGGGCGATGTCCGAAAGGCGGCCGCCCTCGCGCAGCTTAACTCCGTCACAGCATACCACAAAAGGCACGGGATTGGTAGTGTGCTGAGTATTAATTTTTCCGTCGGCATTTATCATGCAGTCGGCATTGCCGTGGTCGGCGGTGACGCAGAGGACCGTATCGGGCATGCTCTTTGCCGCCTCATACACCTTGCCCATGCACTCATCGACCGTTTCGACGGCCTTCACGGCAGCGTCGAGAACGCCTGTGTGTCCGACCATATCGCAGTTTGCGAAGTTGCACACGATCATCTCGTACTCATCGCTCTTTATTGCCTCGACGCACTTTTCCGCAACGGCGGCAGCACTCATCTCGGGGATGAGGTCGTATGTCGGGAACTGCTTCGGCGACGGGACAAGGCATCTCTCCTCACCCTCGCAGGGCTTTTCGACGCCGCCGTTGAAGAAGAACGTGACATGTGCGTACTTCTCGGTCTCGGCAACGCGGAACTGCTTGAAGCCCTTTGCCGAGACGATCTCGCCGATCGTGCTCTCGAGCTTCTCGGGCGGATAGGCTATCGGCAGGGTCAGCGCCTCGTCATACTGCGCTGTGCAGACAAAGCTCAGCGGATACACGCATTTTTTGCGCACAAAGCCGTCAAACTCCGGCAGAGTGAGCGCCCAGGTCATCTCGCGTGCGCGGTCGGGGCGGAAGTTCATGAAGATCACGCTGTCGCCCTCGTTCACGACGCCCTCGGGGCACACGACAACGGGCTTAACAAACTCGTCGGATACGTTTGCCTCGTAGCTGTCCTCGACCGCCTTCACTGGGTCGGGGTTTACTGCGCCCTCGCCGCAGACGATGGCGTTGTAGCCTGCCTCGACTCTGTCCCAGCGCTTGTCGCGATCCATGCCGTAGAATCTGCCCTGAACAGTTGCGATCTTCGCATTGCCGAGAGAGGTGCACTTGTCGTTGAGCTTTGTTACATACTCAACGGCGCTTCTGGGCGGAACGTCGCGTCCGTCGAGGAAGCAGTGGACATAGACCTTTTCAAGGCCGCGCTTTTTGGCCATATCGAGGATGGCAAATATGTGATTTATATGGCTGTGTACGCCGCCGTCGGACAAAAGGCCGAGGATATGCAGCGCCTTGCCGGCGGCTTTGGCATCGTCCATTGCCTTGACGTAGGCCGGGTTTTCAAAAAAGCTGCCGTCTGCTATGGCGTTGTTTATGCGCGGCAGATCCTGAAACACGACGCGGCCTGCGCCGATATTCGTGTGGCCGACCTCGCTGTTGCCCATCTGCCCCTCTGGAAGACCGACGTCAAGCCCGGAGGCGGACAGCTGCGTATATGCATTTTCGGCAAATATGCGGTCAAGGTTCGGCTTTTTGGCAAGGCTTATGGCGTTGCCGCCGCCCTCGTGCGCTATGCCGAAGCCGTCCATGATAACGAGAACGCACTTACTCATTTGCTTCCCCCGTTGCGGCAATAATGGTCGCAAAATCATTGGGCTTGAGCGATGCGCCGCCGATGAGGCCGCCGTCAACATCCGGCTGAGCCAGAAGCTCGGCTGCGTTCTTGGCATTCATGCTGCCGCCGTAGAGGATGCTCACGCCGCGTGCTGCGCGCGCACCGTACATATCGCGGATTATAGCGCGGATCTCGCGGCAGACCTCTTCGGCCTGCTCGCTGGTCGCGGTTTTGCCGGTACCGATGGCCCAGATAGGCTCATAGGCGATGACGCAGCGGCGCAGCGACGCAGCGTCAACTCCGCTCAGCGCAGCGCGGACCTGATAGTTGATGTGCGCCATGGTAAGCTCCATCTCGCGCTGCTCAAGGCTTTCGCCGACGCAGATGATGGGGTTTATGCCGTGCTCGAGCAGAGCGCGGGTCTTTGCGTTTATAAGAAGATCATCCTCGCCGTGGTACTGGCGGCGCTCGGAGTGGCCGACTATGCAGTACTTGACGCCGATATCCTCAAGCTGCGAGGCCGAGACCTCGCCGGTGTATGCGCCCTTTTCAAACTTCGACACATCCTGCGCACCGGTCATGATCTTGGCTTCCTTGCCGGCCTTGAGCATTGCCGCAACGTTCACCGCAGGAACGCACAGCACCGTCTCGCAGGTTTTTATCTTCGGCAGAAGGGGCTTGAGCTCTTCGATGAAGGGCTTAACATCCGAAGAGAGCATATTCATTTTCCAGTTGCCGGCTATAATCGTCTTTCTGTATTTTGTATTCATTGTTTCAGCCTCCACGTATATTATTTATCCAGCAGGCATGCAACGCCGGGGAGTTCGCGGCCTTCGAGGAACTCGAGGGAAGCGCCGCCGCCGGTGGAAATGTGGGTCATCTTATCGGCAAAGCCAAGCTGCTCAACGGCAGCCGCACTGTCGCCGCCGCCGACGATGCTGATCGCGCCGGACTCGGCAAGCGCTCTTGCAACGGCCTTGGTGCCCTCGGCAAATGCCTCGAACTCGAAAACGCCCATGGGGCCGTTCCAAACGACGGTCTTTGCATTTTTGATCGCGTCGGAGAAAAGCTCAACGGTCTTGGGGCCGATGTCCATACCCATCCAGCCGTCGGGGATGGCGTCAACGGAGACTATCTTCTTCTCGCAGTCGGCCTTGAACTCGCTGCCGATCGCGGTGTCAACGGGCAGCAGGAGCTTAACGCCCTTTTCCTTTGCCTTTGCGATCATCTCAAGCGCATAGTCGAGCTTATCGGCCTCGAGCAGGGAGTTGCCGATGCCGTGACCCATTGCCTTAATAAATGTATAGGCCATGCCGCCGCCGATGATCACGGTGTCGGCCTTGTCGAGCAGGTTGTTGATAACGCCGATCTTATCGGAGACCTTCGCGCCGCCGAGGACCGCAACGAAGGGACGCGCGGGATCGTCAAGCGCCTTGCCCATGACCGACAGCTCTTTTTCAACGAGCAGGCCGGCGTATGCAGGCAGATACTTTGCAACGCCTGCGGTGGAGGCGTGAGCGCGGTGAACGGTGCCAAATGCATCGGAGACGTAAAGCTCTGCCATATCGCTGAGCGCTTTTGCGAAATCGTCGCCGTTTTTCTCCTCGCGGATATCAAAGCGGAGGTTCTCAAGCAGCATGAGCTGGCCGGGCTGCAAAGCGGCGGCCTTTGCCTGCGCATCCTCGCCGATGATGTCCTTTGCAAAGATCACGTCCATGCCGAGCAGCTCGGAAAGGCGCTTTGCAACAGGTGCGAGAGTGAGCTTTTCCTTCCACTCTCCCTTGGGCTTGCCAAGGTGGGAGCATGCGATGACGGCAGCGCCGTTATCCAGCAGATACTTGATGGTAGGCAGGGCGGCAACAATGCGCTTATCGCTTGTTATCTCTCCTGTCTCCTTGTTCTGGGGAACGTTAAAGTCGCAGCGCAGAAGCACCTTCTTGCCCTTAACATCCGCATCGAGCACGCTTTTCTTGTTGTAATTCATGATAAAGCTCCTTTCCGTCGGGAAATTCCGACTCGGTATTGAAAAATTAATAAATAACTGTTATGATTCGGCCATGGAGCCGATGTCTAGAAGTCCGGGGAAGCCCTGCTGACGCAGCGCCTCATAGGCCAGTATCGCGGCCGAATTTGAAAGATTGAGGCTGCGCGCGGCGCTTACCATCGGGATGCGTATGCAGCGGTCATAGTATCGCATGCGAAGCTCCTCGGGCAAACCTGCTGTCTCCTTGCCGAGCATTATGCTGACGCACTCGGTGGAAAAATCGGCCTCGTAATATGCGTGCGGCGCTTTTGTCGTTGCAAGCCAGAGATTTTCGTCGCCGTTTTTCTCGAGGTACTCGTTGAGATTTTCATACACGCTTATATCGACAAGGTGCCAGTAGTCAAGGCCGCAGCGCTTGACCGCTTTGTCGGAAATATCAAAGCCCAGAGGCTTTATAAGGTGAAGTCTTGCACCTGTTGCCGCACAGGTTCGGGCAATTGCGCCGGTATTGTGCGGTATTTCAGGCTCAAGCAGAACTATGTTAAGCATTATCTTATCCCGTTTCGTTATCAAATATCTCTTTTACGCGTATATTTTAGCACATTTTCCTCGAAAAAGATGAACTTTTTTGAGTTTTTTAAGATTTGTTGCATTTTTGACAACTTTTATCTTCAACGGGTGCCGTAAGTGAGCATCAAATCGGCATTCTGCACATCTTGAAACTGTTTTCAGAGGCGAAAAATGATCTGCAACGTATGTCCGCGCCGCTGCGGCGCCGAAAGAAGTGAATACGAGCCGGGCGGAGTGTGCGCAAGCCCTGCCCTGCCGCGCATAGCCAGGGCCGCTCCGCACTACGGCGAGGAGCCGTGCATAAGCGGCGAGCGCGGAAGCGGAACGGTGTTCTTTTCCGGCTGCAATCTGCGCTGCGTCTTCTGCCAGAACCATGAGATAAGCCGCTCAAAGCTCGGCAAAACGGTTTCCGTCGAGCGCCTTGCGGATATCTTCCTCGAGCTTCAGGACAAGGGCGTTCACAACATTAACCTCGTAACGCCGACGCATTACACCGATGCGATAGTCGCGGCCCTCCAAAGGGCGAAGCTCCGCATCCCCATTGCGTGGAACAGCTCGGGCTACGACAGCGTTGAGAGCTTAAAAAAGCTCGAAGGCCTTGTGCGGATATATATGCCGGACTTTAAATACATGGACGCGCATCTTGCAAGGCGCTACTCGGCAGCGCCCGATTATCCGGAGATCGCGCAGGCGGCGATACGCGAAATGTTCCGTCAAACCGGGCCGTTTTTGCTCGATGATGAGGACATGCTGCAAAGCGGCGTTCTTATCCGCCACCTCATTTTGCCCGGAGCGGAGGATAACAGCCGCGCGGTCATAGATTTCGTTGCCGAAAATTTCCCCGGCGATGATATTCTGTTTTCCCTCATGGCGCAATATACACCCATGCCGAACACCGAGCGCTTTCCGGAGCTTCAGAAGACCGTCTCCGCGGAGACAAACGATGCTCTTGTCGAATATATGACCATGCGCGGAATTGAAAACGGCTTCTGGCAGGAGCCGTGCTCGGCAACCGATGACATGATCCCGGATTTTGATCTTACCGGAGTCTGATATAATAGGAAGTTACAAGATAAACAGGAGGTACAATTATGGATTACAACGAAATTCTCAAGGAAGCAGCCGGCCTTATGGGTCCGTACTGCAAGGCCTGCCCGGTGTGCAACGGCAGAGCATGCGGCAACTGCGTCCCCGGTCCCGGCAGCAAGCTGCCCGGCAACACCGCAGCGCGCAACTACGACAAGTGGCAGGAGATATTCGTCAACATGGACACGCTCTGCCCAAATGCCGATGTGGATACATCCTTCGAGCTGTTCGGCAAGAAGTTCTCCGCCCCCGTATTCATCGCTCCGCTCGGCGCTCTGCCCCTGCACTACGGCGATAAGTACGACGATATCACATACAACCGCGTGCTTATAAACTCTGCGGCAAACTACGGCATATGCGCCATGACCGGCGACGGCGAGTTTCCCCAGCTTATTCCCGACGCCGTTGACGAAATGAGCAAGATCGGCGGCATCGGCATCCCGACGATAAAGCCCTGGAACAAGGAAGTTGTCTTTGAAAAGCTCGACTATGTGAAGGCTCACGACGTGTTCGCCGTTGCGATGGACGTTGACGGTGCCGGTCTGCCCTTCCTCAAAAAGCTCAGCCCCAACGCAGGCTCGAAGAGCGTTGACGAGATGCGCGAGATCATCGACTACGCAGGCAAGCCGTTTATCATAAAGGGCATCATGACCGTAAAGGGCGCCGAAAAGGCAGTCGAGGCCGGCGCGAGCGCCATCGTCGTTTCAAACCACGGCGGCAGAGTTCAGGGCTGCACCCCGGCGACTGCGGAGGTCCTGCCTGCTATCGCAAAGGCCGTCAAGGGCAAGGTCAAGATCTTCGTTGACGGCGGCATACGCAGCGGCGTTGACGTGTTCAAGGCCATCGGTCTTGGCGCGGACGCGGTGCTCATCGGCCGTCCCGTCGTTCCCTTCATCTACGCCGAGGGCGAAGAGGGCTTCAAGGTCTATATGGACAGAATAGTTTCCCAGCTGCGCGACACGATGAACATGTGCGGCACTCCCACACTCGCGGATATCGGCGAGGATAATATTTTCATCGCCAAATAATGAGGAAGCTTTTAAATCCCTTTGGTATGCTCCTCTGCGGCCTTGTTATCGGCACGGCGGCACGGCTTATGGATATCTATTGCGAAAACCTCGGCGAAATTTTTTCGCAGATGTCGGTGTGGATACTTTTAGGCACGCTCATCGCCATTTACAGTCCGACTAAAAAGGCCGCGGCTCTGAACATTTTGCCGTTTTGCCTCGGCATGCTGCTTACCTACTATGCGGTAGCCATAATCAGCCACGGCATTTACGGCAGAAGCTTCATAATCGGCTGGACGGTGTTTGCCATGTGCACCCCGGTGCTTGCATGGTTTGCCTGAATGGCAAAGCAGCCCGGAGCGTTGGGAAAGCTCATCTCCGCCGGCATAGTCCTGGCCTCGGTCGTTTTGAATTTCCTCATATTCGGCGACCCGGACATATTCAACATCTTAATAAACATCATCCTTGTCTATTTCCTGTTCTTCAAAAAGATAAGGCGAAACACATGAAAAAAGCACCCTTTCGGGTGCTTTTTTCATTACTTTTTTGTATTTTGATGTCCTCACTATCCGCAGGATGATGTTCGGCTTTGGCCTTTTCCTATCAAGACTTTCTTTCTATCGTGTAAACCGCGCTGCCGAAGTCGCCGAACATGTGTATTTTATCGTTATACCCCGTGCCGAGGAACTGGTTGTTAAGTCCCACGCCGGACATGAGCGCAGCGCCGGATGCTGTGAAGTCCTCCTCGCCGTCGGGCATGGTGAAAAATTTGTTCGCCGTGCGCAGGATAAGTCCGTCAGGGTCAAGCTCAATGGGCATAACGTGCTTTACAAGTCCGCCGAGGCGCTTTATGAAAAGGCTCTGGCGCTTGCAGGAAAGATGATATTTCGCTTTTGGTTCAAGATCGTGCACGCAAAGCGCGTCCGGCCCCTCGGAGGCCGTGCACAGCTTCTGAAAATGGCCGACTATGTGCTCTTTTCCGTCGCGCGACGAGACCTGCCAATGCACCTTGTTATCCTTGCGCTCGTCAAAGCGATAAAACCTGCCGAACTGGAGCGTTCTGCGATGGGCTTTGTAAAACTCTATCTGGCCGCGCAGCTCCTTAAGCTCGGCGTGCGTCATATATTTAAGCTCAAGCTCATAGCCGAGCACGCCGAAGGCCGCAACGTTAAAGCGCGTTGACAGCGGCGTATCCCTGAGCGTCTGCTGGTGCGGCGCGGCCGAAACATGCGCGCCCATGGTCGATTGCGGATACAGATACGACAGGCCGCTTTGGATATCGAGCCGCTCTATAGGGTCGGTGTCGTCCGATGCCCATATCTGCGGCGAATAGCACAGCATGCCGAGATCAAAGCGGTTGCCGCCGGATGAGCAGCTTTCAAAAAGAATATGCCTGCGCGGCGTGAATACGCGGTTGAGCACCTCGTACAGTCCGATGATATATCGGTGGGCAAACTCGCCCTGATTGGACAGCGCCGGCGAATACGCATCGGACATATGCCGGTTCATATCCCATTTGACATAGCTTATCTTCGCACTGTCGAGTGTTTTTCCGACATTTTCGACGATGTAATCGCGCACCTCCTTGCGCGTCAGATCCAGCAGAAGCTGGTTTCTGCCGAAGCACGGCTCGCCTACGGGCGGCTTTATCGCCCAGTCAGGGTGCGCGCGGTAAAGCTCGGAATCGACGTTCACGCTCTCCGGCTCGAACCACAGTCCGAACTTCATCCCCAGCTTTTCAATGCTGTCGGCAAACTCTCCGAGGCCGCCCGGCAGCTTCCTCAGATTAACGTCGTAGTCACCCAACCCTACCGTGTCGCTGTTTCGTGCGCCGAACCAGCCGTCGTCAAGGACGAAAAGCTCCACGCCGAGCTTTTTCGCTCTGCGTGCCAGTTTCAGGAGCTTTTCGCGGGTGAATTTAAAAAAACAGGCTTCCCAGTCGTTTATAAGCACCGGACGCTCAATGTTCTTCCAATCGCCGCGAACGATGTTGTTGTTGACAAAATCGTGGAAATTTGCGCTCAGGCCGTTGAAGCCGCGCTCGGAAAAGGTCATGACCGCCTCGGGCGTTTCAAAGCTCTCGCCCGGGTGCAGCGTCCAGTCAAAGCAATGCGGATTTATGCCGAGCTGGATGCGCACAAGGTCGTGGTTTGATTTTTCGACGACGCCGAAATGGTTGCCGCTGTAGACAAGATTAAAGCCCCATGCGCGCCCCGAGTCCTCGCCCGTGTGTTTTTCCGAGAGCAGAAAGCCCGGATTGTGCCGGTTCGACGATGCGCCGGTGGTCGAGGAATTTACATACATGCCGTACTCCACGGGGCGGATATGCCGGTGAGCTTCCTTTATCCAGCCGCCGTCAAAGCTGTGCATCAAAAAGCCGCGGTCGGGCATATCGAGGCTCATGCTCATGATGCGTCTGATCGAGATATCGCCGGCGCAGTTGTTTTTAATAACGCAGCGGCGCGATATAACGTCGGATTCGGGAAACACCGTGTAATAAAGCGTCAATGCCGCATCTCTGTCGCGCTCGCGCAGATTTATGATAAGCGTCTGCGCCGTTTTTTCGTCGTCATAAGCCGTCGGCAGGCTCTGCATGGGAACGCAGCCGGGCACGATCTCGTAGCTTTCGTACAGAAAGTCGGAGGAAAAGCTGCCGTCGGGCATTTTTGCCTCAACAGGCGTCTGGCGATAGTCGCCCCTGCCGACGCCCGACCACTCAAGGCAGAGATTATCAAGGCAATAGTTATCGTCGGAGGGGTCGTACATTACGCTGCTGCCGAGTTGGATATCGTGCTTTGAAGCAAGCGGCTGCGCGTCACTTACGGCGACATGCTCGCCGTAATGGATGTGCTCAAGGTGCCTGAATTTCGTTACGCGGAATATGTAGCTCGTGCACCGGGTATCGAGTGCAAAAACTCCGTTTTCGTATGTAATACTCACCGTATCACCCCTTAATTTTTATAACAAAATCATACCATAGATATTCCGCCGTTACAAGCTGTTATCATCGCCATGCTCCGTCTTGCGCAGGCGCGCAACAAGCCGTCCCACAAGCGATATGAGAAGCGATGTGCCCAGCACAAGCCCTATCGGCAGCAGCGCCGCCGCGATTATCATTTTCATTTTCTCGCCCCCTCGTATTTATCCTGCGCATAAACGGCCGCAAAAAATCCTATTAATTATTGCCAACGCAGTCCGATGATGATAGAATAAATAAGATTTTTTAATATAGAGGTATAATGAATGCTTTCAGTCAATGATCTTTCGATAAATTTCGGCGGAAACGTTTTGTTTTCGCGCGTTGATCTGCAATTTACGCCCGGCAACTGCTACGGCATAATCGGCGCAAACGGAGCCGGAAAATCGACGTTTATTAAAATTCTCTCCGGCGAGCTTGAGCCGTCCACCGGCAGCGTTACCATAGCCGCGAAAAAGCGCATGTCGGTTCTCAAGCAGAACCAGAACATGTACGATGATTACACCGTCATGGACACCGTAATCATGGGCAACCAGCGCCTTTACGACTGCGGCAAGGAGAAGGACGCGATCTACGACAAGCCCGATTTTGACGATGCCGACGGCATACGCGCGGCCGAGCTCGAGGAGGAGTTTGCCGAGCTCGGCG
>OLVZ01003285.1_pt1 | contig 10796 bp, 7 predicted proteins | sample 1673341 | NCBI WGS metagenome assembly OLVZ01 (sample SAMEA3178944, study PRJEB25190) | human gut metagenome | biome: human gut; feature: human-associated habitat; material: faeces | place: Austria | collected 2013
ACCATCCACCGCCTGCTGGAAGTGGACTACACCGGCGGCGTGGTCAGCTTCATCCACAATGACAAGAACCTGCTCAAGTGCGACGTCGTTATCCTCGACGAGATGAGTATGGTGGATGTCAAGCTGTTCCAGGCCCTCATTGCGGCACTGCGGTACAGCTGCCGTATTATTATGGTAGGCGACGCCGACCAGCTGCCCAGCGTCGGCCCGGGCAATATCCTCGGCGAGATCATCCGCTCCGGGCTGGTGCCGACGGTCTGCCTCAACGAGATATTCCGGCAGGCCGCTCAGAGCCTCATCGTGGAAAACGCCCACCACATCATCTCAGGCGAACCGCTGAAAAAGGGCGGAAAGACGGACGATTTCTTCTTCCTCGAAGCCGACGGCGACGCAGCCCAGAAGCTGGTCTGCGATCTTGTGACCACCCGTCTGCCCCGCAGCTACCAGTTCGACCCGGTGAAGGATATTCAGGTGCTCTGTCCCACGAAGCTCGGCCCCACCGGCACCCAGGCCCTCAACGCGGAGCTGCAGGCCATGCTCAACCCGCCCAGGAAGGGCAAGCCGGAGCTGCAGAGCGCGGCCCGGGTCTTCCGGGTGGGGGACAAAGTGATGCAGGTGCGCAATAACTACGAGATAACATGGCAGCGCATCGGCGGGGAACAGGGTGTGGGTGCCTACAACGGCGACATCGGCATCGTGGAGTCCATCGACGTGCGCAGCCGCTCCATGGTGGTGCGGATGGACGACCGGCGGCTGGTCTACCCGGCGGAGAACCTCAACGAGCTGGAAATTGCGTATGCCATCACAGTACACAAAAGCCAGGGCAGCGAGTTCCCGGCGGTCATCCTCCCGGCGGCGCAGGTGCCGCCTCGCCTGTGCTACCGCAATCTCTTCTACACCGGCGTCACCCGCGGGCGGAAGCTCTGCATCGTGGTGGGCCGGCGGGACGTGGTGAACCGGATGATGTCCAACATCCGCCAGAACCTGCGCTACAGCGGCCTGGCCGCCCTGCTGGCACAGGCTCTGCCGCCGGGGCGGGAGAACCTTTAAGGGTTTCTTTTTGGATATATCTGTGTTATACTATAATGTGTTTTGATGACCCGCGCCCGGAGATGGGCGATGGAAATAGAGAATGGGCAGCAGAGAAAGGAAATATCACAACTATGGCACAGAACGACATCGGTATCGATCTTGGTACGACGACCATCATCATCGCGCAGGAGGGGCAGGGCGTCGTGCTCAACCAGCCCAGCGTGGTGGCGGTGGATACCCGCAAGAACTGCGTGCTTGAGGCCGGCGACAAGGCCCTTGCAATGGTGGGCCGCACGCCCAACTACATCTCCGCCATCTTCCCGCTGAAGGATGGCGTCATCAGCGACCACACCATGACCCGGGAGCTCATCTGCCGCTTCGTCAATCAGGTCTACAGCTCCCACATGGTCAAGCCCCGTGTGGCCGTCTGTGTGCCTGCCGCCATCACCGGCATCGAGAGCGACGCTGTGGTGGAGGCCGTCATGGCCGCCGGTGCGCGTCAGGTCTACCTCATTGATGAGCCTATCGCCGCAGCCCTCGGCTCCGGCATCGACATCACCGTGCCGGATGGCCGGATGATCATCGACATCGGCGGCGGCACCACCGACATCGCCGTGCTGAGCCTCGGCGGCAAGGTCAAGGCCACCAGCGTCCGCGTGGCCGGCAACCACTACGACGAAGAGATCCTGAAGTTCGTGCGCAACAAGTTCAGCATCGCCATCGGCCAGCGCACCGCTGAGAACCTGAAAAAGAACGTGGCCTGCTGCCCCCAGAAGGCGGATTTCAACGAGACCATGGAGATCAAGGGCCGCAGCCTGCTCACCGGCCTGCCCGTGCGTGTCAATGTCTCCACCGCCGACCTCTACGAGCCGGTCATGCGCCTGAGCGAGCAGATCGGCACCGCCGCCCATCAGGTGCTGGAAAAGACTCCTCCGGAGCTGGCCGGAGACATTTACCGCAACGGCGTCGTCCTCACCGGCGGCGGCGCACAGCTCCACGGCCTGCCTGAGTACCTCAGCCAGGAGCTGAAGGTGGAAGTGACTGTCTCGCCTGACCCCGTCAACTGTGTCGCGCTGGGTACGGCCATGAGCCTGCGTCTGGGCGACAAGCTGGAGACCGGCTTCATGGACGCCACCCCCCGCATGGGCCGCCGCTGAGAGGGAAGTGCTGTTCACAGAACCGTGAAAAACAACATGATTTTTGTTCATAGTTGTTGAATCGACCCGGAAAATATTGTATAATATCTTCAAATCGCTTTTTGCCGCCCGCCCCCCGGGCGGCAAAGAAAAAAGTAAATAGGAGGAAGACCATGGATTTAGGTTATGATGTGATCGTTACCATAACCGGTATTGTGCTGGTGTTTCTGATCCTCGTCCTGCTGATGGCCATCATCACGCTGGAGGGCAAGATCTTTGACGCCATGAACGGCAAGAAGGCAGCTGCCAAGGCTGCTTCTGCTGCAAAACCGGCTGCTCCTGTGAAACAGGCCGCTGCGCCCGCTCCTGCAAAGGCTGCTGCCCCGCAGGTCGAGGCCGGCATCCCCGGCGACGTTGTGGCAGCCATCATGGCAGCCATCTACTCTATGGGCAACGGCAAGTATGTGCTGAAGGCAGTCCGCCGCGGCAAGAATGGCTGGGGCAAGGCTGGCGTCAACGACACCACCGCACCCTTTTAACACAGGAGGAAAAACATGACTCAGTTTATTGAGACTCTGGTCGGTATTTTCCAGAGTTCCGGTTTTGCCAAGTTCGGTGAGCCGGGCGGCTGGCTGTACGCAGTGATGATCTGCGTAGGCTGCTTCCTGCTCTACCTCGCTATCGTCAAAGAGTTCGAGCCTCTGATCCTGCTGCCCATGGCTTTCGGCATGATCCTGGCCAACCTCCCCGGCAGCGGCGTCATCCATATGCAGTACTTTGTCGGTGACGGCCTCGAGCACCCGATGTGGGTCGAGATCCTGAACAACGGCGGTCTGGCCGATATGCTCTACATGGGCGTCAAGCTGGGCATCTACCCGCCGCTGATCTTCCTCGGCATCGGCACCATGACCGACTTCGCACCCCTGATCTCCAACCCCAAGAGCCTGCTGCTGGGCGCTGCCGCTCAGTTCGGTATCTTCGGCACTTACATGGGCGCTCGTCTGCTGGCCGCTACCGGTCTGGTGGACTTCACCCAGAAGCAGTCTGCGGCTATCGCCATCATTGGCGGCGCAGACGGCCCCACCGCTATCTTCGTCACCTCCCGTCTGGCTCCTGAGCTGCTGGGCTCCATCGCCGTCGCGGCCTACAGCTACATGGCTCTGGTGCCTGTTATCCAGCCGCCTATCATGAAGGCTCTGACCTCCAAGAAAGAGCGTACCGTCGTGATGAAGCAGCTGCGCACCGTGACCAAGACCGAGAGGGTCATCTTCCCCATCATGGTCACCATCATCGTTTCCCTCATCGTGCCGGATGCAGCCGTTCTGGTCGGTATGCTGATGCTGGGCAACCTGATGAAGGAGTGCGGCGTCGTGGACCGTATCCAGAAGACCGCCGGCAATGAGCTGATGAACATCATCACCATCTTCCTGGCTCTGTCCGTTGGCTGCACCACCTCTGCAAACACCTTCCTGAACAGCCGCACCCTGTTCATCATCGTGCTGGGTCTGATCGCCTTCTCCTTTGGTACCGCTGCAGGCGTTCTGTGCGGCAAGGTGATGTACGCCCTGACCGGCGGTCAGGTCAACCCCCTGATCGGTTCCGCTGGCGTTTCCGCTGTGCCTATGGCTGCCCGTGTTTCTCAGAAGGTCGGCCAGAGTGAGAACCCCTCCAACTTCCTGCTGATGCACGCAATGGGCCCCAACGTGGCCGGTGTTATCGGCTCCGCCGTCGCTGCTGGTATCCTCATCAACATCTTCGGCTAAGCATTTCCTGAAATTTCCGCTCCATCGTGGTATTGACCGCGGTGGGGCGGTTTTTGTTTGCATTGTTTTTATGTACAACTTTTTTGAAATGTGATATACTATATTTTAAGTGATATATCCAGAAATGATTGAAAAGAACAGGTGAAACAATGGCAACAGATCTCGCACAACAATTCTGCGCTTTGCGTGATACGTATATCGAAAAGCAGTTCGGACGCCTGAACGATATGCAGCGGGAGGCGGTGTTCACCACCAACGGCCCTCTGCTCATCCTCGCGGGTGCAGGCAGCGGAAAGACCACTGTGCTGGTCAACCGCATCGCCAACCTCATCCGCTTCGGCTCGGCCCACGGCTCCAAGTGGACGCCCCGGGAGGTGACGGAGGACGATGTGAAAGCCCTGCGCACTGCCATCATGACCGGCACCGATGCCCCGTCGTGGCTGGACGGGATGCTGCGGAAGGACGCCGTCCGGAGCTGGAACGTCATGGCCATCACCTTTACCAACAAGGCCGCCGGTGAGCTGAAAGAGCGCTTGCGCCGGATGCTGGGCGGGGAAGAGGGCGACGAGGTGTTCGCCTCCACGTTCCACTCGGCCTGCGTCCGCATTCTCCGCCGCTGGGCCGAGGAGATCGGCTACCCCCGCAGCTTTACCATCTACGACAGCGACGACTCCCAGCGTGTCATGAAGACTGTGTACAAAGAGCTGAGCGTGGACGACAAGTTCTTCCCGGTCAAAAGCGCCATCAACCAGATGAGCCGCTGGAAAGACCAGCTCATCAGCCCGGAAGAGGCCCTGAAGACTCCGGCCCGGGACACGAAGGGCGCCCTTGCGGCCAAGGTCTATGCCGCCTATGAAAAGAAGCTCAAGGAGGCCGGTGCTTTCGACTTCGACGACCTCATCTACCAGACGGTCATCCTGCTGTCGGAGCACGAGGACGTGCGGGAGTTCTACCAGAACAAGTACAAATATCTGCTGGTGGACGAGTATCAGGACACCAGTGTGGCTCAGTTCCGGCTCGTGAGCCTGCTCACCGGCCCGGAGAAAAACATCTGCGTCGTGGGCGACGACGACCAGAGCATCTACCGCTTCCGTGGCGCGACCATTGAGAACATCCTCAACTTCGAGCGCATCTATAAAGGCACCAGGACCATCCGACTCGAGCAGAATTACCGTTCTACGTCAAATATCCTGAATGCCGCCAACTGTGTCATCCAGCACAACACTGAGCGCAAGGGCAAGACCCTCTGGACGAAGAACGGCGAGGGCGACAAGGTGCAGGTCTATACCGCCGAGAACGAGCAGGACGAGGCCAGCCATATCGCGGACGTCATCGGCCAGCACCTCAAAGAGGGCGGACATCTGGCCGACCACGCCATCCTCTACCGGATGAACGCCCAGTCGGCCCCCATCGAAAGCTACTTCACTCGTGCGGGCATCCCGCATAAGATCGTGGGCGGCCAGCGCTTCAATGACCGCAAGGAAGTCAAGGACATCCACTCCTATATGTCCATCGTGGCGAACCCCCGGGACGATGTCCGACTTCGTCGGATCATCAACGAGCCTGCGCGCAAAATCGGTGCGACGACCATCGAAGTCATCGCGGATTTGGCGGCTCAGCAGGGCATCAGTATGCTGGATGTCATCTCCCATGCCGACCAGTACGCCAAGCTCAGCCGCGCCATCGCGCCGCTGTTCAAGTTCTGGGACATCTACCAGAAACTGCAGGAATCGCTGGAAACGAAGACGCTGGATGAGTTCGCCTCCGATGTCATCGAGATCACCGGCTACCGCGCCATGCTGGAAGCCGACGCCGCCAAGGGTCACGAGGATGCCGCCGACCGTCTGCAGAACCTCGGCCAGCTGGTCAACAACGTCAAGAGCTACTGCGACCAGCACGGCGAAGAGGCCTCGCTGGAAGGCTATCTGGAGGACATCGCCCTCATCAGCGACATCGACAGCTACAACGAGAGCGCCGACCAGGTGGTGCTGATGACCATCCACTCGGCCAAGGGCCTTGAGTTTCCCTATGTATTCCTCATTGGCATGGAAGAGGGCGTCTTCCCCAGTGAGATGAGCAAGTATTCCGAGGCTGACCTCGAAGAGGAGCGCCGCCTGGCCTATGTGGGTATCACCCGCGCCAAGAAGGAGCTTTACATCTCCAACAGCGTCACCCGGATGCTCTATGGCCGCACCCAGCGCAACGAGCCCAGCCGCTTCCTCCGGGAAATCGAGCCGGAGTACATCGAAGAGACCCGCAGCCCGGTGCTGGAACAGCGCTCCCGTCTGGGCGGCTGGGGCAGCGGTTACGGCAGCGATACCGTGCCGGGCGGTGCGTCGGGCTACTCCGGCCCCTCCGGCTGGGGGCGTGCGGCCTCCGGTTACGGCTCGGGCTATGGCAGCCGCGGCGGCTATCTGAATAAAGAATATAACGCACCAATGTCCAATAACCGAGGCTTTGGCTCCGATTACGCGGGCCGGGGAAGTGCTTCGTCGGGTCATGGCGGCTGCGACTCCGGTTCGGGAAGCAGCGGCTTCGGCTCTGGCTATGGCCGTCCGGCAGCGCCCAAAGCGCCGGTCAAACCCGCAGGCGGCGGCGTGACCTCTTCGCCCCGTCCGGCAGCGGCATCCACCGGCCCAAAGCACTATGAGCCGGGCGACATCGTGGAGCACAAGGTCTTCGGGCGCGGCAAGGTGCTGAAAGTCAAGCCCGCCGCCGGCGACCAGATCGTGGAGATCAGCTTCGAGAAGGTGGGCGTGAAGAAGACTATGGCCAACTTTGCGCCCCTTGTGAAGATAACGACGGAGGAATGAGAAAAAATGATGACTGTCCGATTGATAGCACATACGCCGGAGCCGGAGAAGGTCGTGGCGGCCGCGGCGAAGCTCTGCTACTCCGACGCCCACATCACCGACCTGCTGGACGGGCTGGATGAGGAAAAGACTGCCCGCTTCCTGACTATGCTCAGCGATTTGGGCCACGCCAGCCCCATCGAGCACGCAAGCTTCACCTTCGGCATCGAGGGAGTCAGCCGTACCCTGCTGGCTCAGATCACCCGCCACCGCATCGCGTCCTTCAGCGTCCAGAGTCAGCGGTACGTCCGTCTGGACGATTTCCGCTACGTCATCCCGCCCGAGATCGAGGCCATCCCCGAGGCAAAGGCGGCGTTCATCGAGAGCATGAACGAGGACGCCAGGCGCTACCTCGACCTCGTGCAGAAGCTGGAAGACGGTCACACCGCCCGCCTGATGGCCGAGGGTCTGCCTGAAAAGCAGGCCCGGGCCAAGGCTTCCAAGCAGGCCAACGAGGACGCTCGCTTTGTCCTGCCCAACGCCTGCGAGACCAAGATGGTGGTGACCATGAACGCCCGCAGCCTGCAGAACTTCTTCCACCTGCGCTGCTGCAGCCGCGCCCAGTGGGAGATACGGCAGCTGGCCGAAGAGATGCTGCGGCTGGTCTACCCGGTGGCACCCCATATCTTCCGCACCGCCGGCCCGGCCTGCGTGTCCGGCCCCTGCCCGGAAGGCAAGATGTGCTGCGGCCGCACCGCCGAAGTCCGCGCCCAGTACGCCGCGCTGAAAGGGGAGAAGGCAGAATGAGCAAGGGCAGGCTTCTTGTCATCGAAGGGCTGGACGGTTCCGGCAAGGCTACCCAGGCAAAGCTGCTGGCCTCCCATCTGGCCGAGAGCGGCTGCAAGGTGATGGAGATCACCTTTCCGGACTACGAGAGCGATTCCAGTGCGCTGGTAAAGATGTACCTCTCCGGCCAGTTCGGCGACAAACCCGACGACGTCAACCCTTATGCGGCGTCCAGCTTCTATGCGGTGGACCGGTACGCCAGCTATAAGACCAGGTGGGGCAGCTTCTACGAGGCGGGCGGCATCGTCATCGCCGACCGCTACACCACGTCGAACGCGGTCCATCAGTGCTCCAAGCTCCCGCCGGAGCAGTGGGACGATTTCCTCCGCTGGGCCTTTGACTACGAATACAGGCTGCTGGGCCTGCCCGCACCGGACGCTGTGGTGTACTTACAGGTAGACCCCGCCGTGAGCCAGAAGCTCATGACCGGCCGCTACCACGGCGACGAGAGCAGAAAGGACGTCCACGAAAAGGACATCGAATATCTGGCCCGCAGCCGCCGTGCCGCCGAGTACTGCGCAGAGCATCTGGGCTGGGCCACCGTCCATTGCACGGAAAATGGAGCCATGCGCACCATCGAGGATATTCAGGCCGAGGTGCGGGCGCTGGCGGAAAAAGAACTCGGATAACCGCGAAAATGGGAGGGATACTATCAATGTATCGTTTGATGCAGCCGTCGGATGAGGCGGCAGTCGTGGCACTGTGGCAGAAAGAACGCGGCGACAGCGCCGAGTTCATCAAGACTGCTCTGGAAAAGTTCGCCGGGGCGGAAAATATCTACGTCGCTGAGGAAAATGACGAGATAGTCGCTGCGGCGCTGGCGGTCCCCGTCACCCTCAAGGGACGCAGCGGCAGTTACCTCTACGGCCTCTGCGGGCAGGGAAGCCTGCTTCTGGCAGGACTCGTGGACTATCTCTGTGCGCAGCAGAAGCTGCGGGGCGCGGGCTTCACCGTGGCCGTTCCGGCCGGACAGGAGCAGGCCGCGCTGCTGGAAAACAAGGGTTTCCAGCGGGCTTTTGCCCTCCGCTGCCTGCCCCGGGAGGTGTCCCGCAACCTGTGGAGTCAGGCGGAATTCGACTCCGTGACGGCCCGCAAGCTCTGTGAGCTGCGGGAGCGCTTCTATCCCGATACCGTCCAGTTCCCGCCGGAGCGGATGGCCGTCGTGCTGACCGACCTCTACGCCCGGGGCGCTACCATCGTATCCAGCGAGAAGGGCTACGGCATCTACTTCCGCCGGGAGGACACCCTCTATTTTGTGGAGCTGATGGCCGAAGACGACCGCTCCGCCGAGGTGCTGATGGAAGCGGCCCGGGAGAAGGAAGTCATCGTGGAGCGCGCCGTCATCACAGTGGGTGCGGCTCAGAACCTTTTCCTCGGCGAAGGCACCCGGCAGGACTACGGCATGATACGGTTCGACGCGGAGCCTTTCGACGTGGAAGAAAGCTATATGCGGCTGATGATGGAAAGCTGAACGGAATGGTAAAGGAGTGTGTACATGGCACACGATGCAAAACATAGAAAAAGCAGAAAAGGCGGCGCAGCGAAAATGATTCTGATCGTGCTGCTGATCCTGGTACTGGCGGCGGGCGGCTGTCTGCTGGCCATCCGAAAAGAGATCAACGGCAGTGCTTCCGCTGGCGAACCGGTGAGTGTGAGCATCCAGCAGGGCAGCGGCGTGGCAGCCATCGCCCAGAAGCTCAAGACGGCGGGCGTCATCAAGTACCCCCACGTCTTCCGCTGGTATGCAGGCAAACAGGGCGCGGCAGGCAAGCTCCAATACGGTGAGTTCGACCTCGCCCCCGGCAGCTCCTACGACGACATCATCGAGGCACTTTCCGCCTACGCGAAGGCCGACAGTGTCCGGCTGACCTTCCCCGAGGGTACGACGGCCATCGCCATTGCGAAAAAAATGGAAGACGCCGGGCTGTGCAGCGCCGAGGACTTCCTCAAGGAGGCCAACACCGGTGATTTCAGCCAGTACAGGTTCTGGCAGTACGTCCCCGACGACAAGGACGCCCCGGACCGCTTCCTCAAGTGCGAGGGTTATCTTTTCCCGGATACCTACGATTTCCTGAAGGATGACACCGTCCATCATTACGTTGAGACGTTCTATTCTCACTTCGACAAGCAGATCACCGATGAGATGTATGCCGAGATGGAAAAGCAGGGAATGACCCTCTCCGAGGTGGTCACTCTGGCGTCCTTCGTGCAGGAGGAGGCCGGCAACGATCAGGACGATAATGTGGCGCAGGTGTTCCGCAACCGTCTGGCCGAGGGTTCACCCTACCCCAAACTGCAGAGCAACACCTCCAGCTACGTCCAGAGCGACGCTGACAACAACTACCTCTGGAACTGGGTCGCGCCCTACTACGGCGGCTGGGACAGCATCCCGGAGAACATTCTGGAAGCCTACGACACCTACGCCTGCACCGGCCTCTCCGCCGGCCCGATTTCCAACCCCGGCATCGCGGCCATCCGTGCGGCGCTTGACCCGCAGCCCGACGATGAGGCGAAGGACGCCTATTTCTTCGTCACGGACCTTGCCGGTCACTACTACTACGCCCGCACCTACGCAGACCACCAGAAAAACTGCGATGAGGCGGCTAAAGTTAATAAAAGTATGAAGTAAAAGAGGAATACCATGTTACAGATACCGGAACTTCTGGCCCCGGCAGGCGACCTCGAGCGCCTGCGGTATGCCATCAACTACGGCGCGGACGCCGTTTACTGCGCTCTGCCCGAGTTCGGGATGCGCTCTGCACCCACCAACTTCACCCCGGAGCAGCTGAGCGAGGGCGTCATCTATGCCCACGCCCGGGGCCGCAAGGTCTACCTGACCATGAACACCCTGCCCACCAACGAGGAGGCTGACCGTCTGCCTCAGGCCATCAAGGACGCTGCCGCCGCCGGTGTGGACGCCTTCATCGTGGCCGACCTCGGCGTGTTGGACGCCTGCAAGACGTTCGCGCCCGACATCGACGTCCATATGTCCACCCAGACCGGCATTACCAACTGGGCCGCTGCCCGCGCCGCCTACAATATGGGCGCGAAGCGGGTGGTGCTGGCCCGGGAGATGACCCTGCAGGACATCGCCACCCTCCGCGACAAGACCCCGCCGGAGCTGGAAATTGAGGCTTTCGTCCACGGCGCCATGTGCATGAGCGTCTCGGGCCGCTGCCTGCTCTCCAACTACATGGCAGGCCGCGACGCAAACCGCGGCCAGTGCG
>OLVZ01003290.1_pt1 | contig 10782 bp, 6 predicted proteins | sample 1673341 | NCBI WGS metagenome assembly OLVZ01 (sample SAMEA3178944, study PRJEB25190) | human gut metagenome | biome: human gut; feature: human-associated habitat; material: faeces | place: Austria | collected 2013
GCAGGCGGCGGAGCGCGGCGTGGAGCTGGAGCTGACGCCCAGGCGGCTGACGGAGTGCATTTTCTCGATGCCGAGGACGAGCAGTACCGCAAGATACTTCAGGCGGCAAAGAAATTCTCCGATGCCGACCGCGGCTGCCCGATCTTCTTCCGCACGACCGATGAGATGCTCAAGGAGTTTGACTATCTCGGCGACGAGGTCGCGCACGAGGTCGTTGTCAAAAATCCGCGTGCCATTGCCGATATGGTCGATGATATCGAGCTTCTGCCCAAGGATCTGTTCCCGCCGAAGATCGAGAACTCTGCGCGTGACCTGCGCGATCTTGTCTACGGCAAAATGACAGATATTTATGGAGAGAATCCGCCGGAGATAGTAAAATCGCGCGTCGATACCGAGCTTACTACGATACTTGACCATAACTATGACGTTATCTACATGTCCGCCCAGAAGCTTGTTCAGAACTCGCTTGAGCATGGCTACCTCGTCGGCTCGCGTGGCTCTGTTGGCTCGTCTATCGTGGCATACATGTCCGGCATTACCGAGGTCAATTCGCTTCCGCCGCACTATGTCTGCCCCAAATGCAAGCATTCCGAATTCATAACCGACGGCTCATACGGCTGCGGCGCGGACATGCCTCCGAAAAATTGCCCCGAGTGCGGAACGCTTATGCGGCAGGACGGTTTTGATATCCCGTTTGAGACCTTCCTCGGCTTCCCGGGAAATGAAAAAACGCCCGATATCGACCTTAACTTCTCCGGTGAATATCAGGCGCAGGCACATAAATACACCGAAGAGCTTTTTGGCTCGGACCACGTTTTCCGCGCCGGAACGATAGGCACTCTTGCCGAGAAAACGGCCTACGGCTATGTAAAAAAATATCTCGAGGAGCGTGGGATCAAGGTCACAAAGGTCGAGGAAAACCGCCTTGCCAAGGGCCTTGTCGGCGTTAAGCGCACAACAGGCCAGCACCCCGGCGGCCTTGTCGTCATACCGCAGGACATGGACGTTACCGACTTTTGCCCGGTGCAGCATCCGGCGGACGATCCCAAGAGCGGGATAATAACGACGCATTTTGAATATCACTGCATGGAGTCAAACCTCCTGAAGCTCGACGAGCTTGGCCACGATGACCCGACCATGATCCGCATGCTCGAGGATGCAACGGGCGTAAACGCGCGTGAGATATTGCTGTCAGACCCCGATACAATGAAAATATTCACAACGCCCACCGTGCTCGGACTTCCGGATGACGACGATATCATCGGCAAAACCGGCAGCATCGGCATACCCGAGTTCGGCACCGGCTTTACGCGCCAGATGCTCGTCGATACGCAGCCTACGCAGTTTGATACACTCGTTCGTCTGTCAGGCTTTTCACACGGCACCGACGTTTGGGCCGGCAATATCCGCGACCTTATCGTTAACGGTATCGCAACCGTTAACGAGACCGTCGGCTGTCGAGACGATATCATGCTCTACCTCATTCAAAAGGGCATGGAGCCGTCGCTTGCATTTAAAACGATGGAGGCCGTGCGTAAGGGCAAGGTCAAAAAAAGCGGCGAGTTCCCGGGCGATGCCGAGGCGCAGATGCGCGCGCTCGATGTGCCGGAGTGGTATATCGAGTCATGCCGCAAGATCGCGTATCTTTTCCCGAAGGCGCATGCTGTTGCGTATGTCATGATGGCGTTCAGGATCGCATGGTTCAAGGTTCATGAGCCTTTGGCATTTTACAGCGCGTATTTCTACCGCCGCAGTCAGAAAAACAGCTTCGACGCTGAAATGATGACTGCCGGGCTTGACGAAGTGCGCCGCAAGATATATGATCTGCGTCAGAAAGAAGACGCGACCGCCAACGAGGACAGTATTCTGACAACGCTTGAATCGGTTTACGAGTTTTACATGCGCGGCTTTGAATTTGCGCCGATCGACCTTTATGAGTCGAGCGCGACGAAGTTCAAAATAACCGAGGACGGAAAGCTGCGTCCGCCGTTTGTCGCAATCGCAGGCCTCGGTGAAACTGCCGCCGAGGATCTTGAAAACTGCGCCAAGCCCGGACATACTTATATATCGATCGAGGAGGTCAGCGCTGCCTGCCCCAAGGTAAGTACGACCCACCTTGAAATACTGCGCCGCATGGGCGCGTTCGGCGAAATGCCGGAGAGCTCGCAGATAAACCTCTTTGAAGGCTTCTGATGACTCAAACCGAAACCGAAACAGATAGAAGGTGTTTCAAATAAAAATATTCAGCTCAAAATCGACGAAAGGGCATTTGGATAAAGGCTCAGCAATGAAAAACGAAGATACCGAGCCTAAGCAGAAAAAAACTCGGGATAAGAAGAAAATACTAAAAGTAATAATCGCTATTCTTCTCGTGCTCACCGCAATTTACAACTTCGTTGTCTACACAAGCGTTCCTGCGATCAAAAATCTGCGCGATGCTTACATAGAAACCGCCATGTCGACCATGACCCACCAGTGGCTTGCCCAGTGGGTGTTCCCGGAGAGTATAATCGATGAGGTCATGGACAAGGTCAGAGCCGAGCGTGCGGCTCAGATAGGCATTGAAAGCAAGTGGAACGAGGATAAGGAAGAAAAGAGCAAAGAGACAATATATGATATGTTCGATGAGCTTGATGAGGCTTCGTTCGAGGCATACCTCAAAGAAAACTCGGCCGTCAACAGGCGCAACTGGCGAGATATCCGCATAAATGAAGCCGGCCTTGACGATGAGGGGACGAGCATAATGACAAAGCAGGGAGATCAGGTGCTTGCTGTCGATGCAAAAAATGAGATACTGCTTGTTCGTGTGAAAGGCTCGGGATATCAGGGTGTACTGGCAATACTCAAAGATCCTTCCGCTCTGCGCTGCTGCCCGGCGGAAAACCTCGGGCTTTACGGCGAATTCCTGGGCGACCTTGTGCCGAGATGCAACGGTGTGCTCGGCGTAAATGCCAGCGGCTTTTCCGACTATAAGGGCGTTGGAAACGGCGGCAAGGTCAAGGGCTACACTATGTGCAGCGGCGAGGAGTTTGGCAAGCATTTTGACAACAGCCGTAAACGTCTCGAGCTTAGAAACGACGATAAGATCTATATAGTGGATGCGAGTACCGAAACCAATCCCGAAACGCGTGATGCGGTCGAGTTCAGACCGGCGCTTATAATTGACGGCAACAGCCTTATCGGCGAGCAGTCGGCATTCCGCTCTATCCAGCCGCGAACTGTCGTCGGCCAGTCAAAAGACGGCGACATTCTACTGCTCGTTATTGAGGGCAGACTTGTAGGACGCTCATTGGGCATCGGTCTGCCGGACTGCACCGCGATCATGAACAGATACGATGCATATCAGGCGATGAACATGGACGGCGGCACAAGCTCTGTCATGTGGTATGACGGAGAGTATATAACAAAGTGCTCAAACCCCGTTATCCAGAGCCGTTATCTGCCTAACGCGTGGGTATACGGAAACGCTGCATAGTACGGAACATTTTTATAGATAAACCGTCTTATTACCACCCCCCAACAGAAAGAAGGCATTTTCCATAAAAATATTCAGCTCAAAATCGACAAGGCATACTGCTGCGCCGACGCAGGCAAAAGCAAGACCGGCACCCAAAAAAGCCGCTGCGCCAAAAGCTGCGGCGCGTGTAAAGCTGGAGCCTGTTCGCGAGACCGTTAACGTCACTGCGGCGGAGGACAGGGTACGCAAAGTCAAAAAGAAGAAAAAGGCCGCAAAGCGCAGAAAGGGCTTTATCGTGTTTTTCTGCATAATTGCTGTTCTTGCAGGACTTTATACCTTTGTCGTTTATACGAACGTGCCGTTTATAAAAAATTTGCGTGATGCTTACATAGAGACTGCCATGCAGACGATGAGTCACCATTGGCTGGCCGAGCTGTTTTTCCCCGATGACGTTATTGCCGACGTAATGAGCCGGGTAGACAACGCGACCGAGAAGCAGCAGGGCATTGAAAGCGAGTGGAAGCACAAGGTCGAGGAAAAAGACGACGGCAGCTTCTATGAGCTTTTTGACGAGATAGACAAGTCATCACTTGAATCATATCTAAAATCGCATCCGGAGTATGACAAGAAATCTCTCATGGAGCTTGACATAAACGAGGCCGGACTTGACGATGACGGAACAACAATACAGACAAAGCAGGGCGACCAGGTGCTCGCGATAAACGCGAAAAAAGGAGTGCTGCTTGTACGCATAAAAGGCTCGGGATACCAGGGCGTTCTTGCGATACTCAAGGACTCGTCAAAAATGCGCTGCTGTGCCGCTGCGCATATCGGCGGCTATGGTGAGCTGCTTGAGGATTTTGTGCCCAGATGCAATGGCATCATCGGCGTAAACGCCAGCGGATTTTACGATCCCGAAGGCGTCGGAAACGGCGGAACGGTTGACGGCCTTGCCGTATGTGAAGGCAAGGAGTATGGATATCACGTCACTTACGGCAGAAAGCGCATGGAGTTCAGAACCGACGATAAGATGTACATCGTTGATGCGGACACGAGCGTTGCCTCAAACGTCCGCGACGCGGTCGAGTTTTCGCCGGCGCTGATAGTTGACGGCAAGGCACTTATCGACGAGCAGTCGGGCTTCCGCTCGATCCAGCCGCGCACCGTTATTGCTCAGGCATCCGACGGCGATGTTATGATGCTCGTTATAGAGGGACGTCTGGTCGGCCGCTCGCTTGGTATCGGCCTGCCGGACTGCACGGAGATCCTGCTCGGATACGACGCGTATCAGGCAATGAACATGGACGGCGGCACAAGCTCTGTGATGTGGTATGACGGCGAGTATGTGACAAAATGCTCGAACCCGGCCATAACCTGCCGCTATATGCCGAATGCATGGATATACGGCTGACATTTCAAAAAACCGCGCCCGACGCGGTTTTTTTGCCGTTATATATCTAATGTAGGTTTGACAAATTATAATAATATGATATAAATTAAGTTTTATGGAAAAGATAAGCTCAAGAAAAAACAGAATAATATGCCATATGCGTGCAGTTGCGTCAGACCCGGCATACCGCAGCGAGGTCGGACAATTCATATGCGACGGAGAAAAAACACTTCGGGAAGCGCTGGAATACGGGGCGGAGATCGTGCAGGTGCTGTGGCGTGAGGGAGCGCATACCGAGGAGCTTCCGGCGGAAATCGAGCAGTATTGCGCACCGGCTGATCTCGTCGAATACGCATCGCCCCTGAAATCAGGTCCCGGCCCTGTGTTTACGGTGAAAATTCCGCAGCAAAGCCGCGATGAGCGCATAATGCGCGCCATAGTTATCGAAACTCTTCAGGATCCAGGAAATGTCGGAACGATAATAAGAAGTGCTAACGCATTTGACATTGATGCCGTTATCATGGTCGGCGCGTGTGCGGATCTGTATAACCCCAAGACCGTGCGCGCAAGCATGGGTGCGATATTCCGGCAAAGAGTGCTGAAAATGAGCATTAAAGAGCTTGACGAATTTACGAGGAGGCAGTGCCTTCCGCTTTTCGGCGCGGCGCTGAGCGATAAGGCAGCCGACATCCGAAATGCCGAGCTTCACAGAAGTGCCGTTGCCATCGGCAGCGAGGGCAGGGGACTCAGCCGAGAGCTTCTCGACATATGCGGCGGAGAGCTTATAATCCCGATGAACTCGCACTCTGAGTCGTTAAACGCGGCGATCGCCGCATCCGTTATTATGTGGGAAATGTCGAGGTAGCGTATGAACGACGTTATTTACTGGCTGTGGCTGTCAACTTCGCCGCGCATTGGCCCGAGGGCGATAACCTCGCTTCTTAAATACTACGGAAGCCCCGAAGAAATGTACTTTTCCCCGGTGGGCGAGATAACGCGACTTTTGCCGCGCAATATCGAAGGCGCGGAGGAGCTTGAAAAGCGCGATCTTGACGAGGCAAAGCGTATATTTGAAAAATGCGATAACACGGGCATCGACGTTGTCACCATGAACGAGGATATCTACCCCGAGCGCCTTAGAAATATTCATCTTCCTCCGGCAGTTATATATGTAAAAGGAAAGCTGCCCGACATTGACGCCGAGCCTGCCATAGCCGTTATCGGCACGCGCAAGGCAACGCCGTATGGGATCAAAATGGGCATGCGTATGGGCTATGAGATAGCAAAATGCGGCGCGACGGTCATATCCGGGCTTACGATGGGGATAGACTCAGCAGCGGCAGAGGGTGCTCTTCTTGCCGACGGCAGGGTGATAGGCGTGCTCGGACTTCCGCATGAGCTGGATAAAAGCCGCTTTTCGCAGGATGTTGTCATGCACGGCGCTCTCGTGAGCGAATATGCGCCCGGCACCAAGCCCTACGGCTCGTTTTTCAGGGCAAGAAATCGCATAACAAGCGGACTGTCGCTTGGAGTTGCGGTTATCGAAGCACCGCTCAAGAGCGGTACCCGGCTTTTCGTAAACGAGGCTGCCGATCAGGGCAAGGAGATATTCGCCGTCCCGGGAAATGCCGATCAGCCCAATTGTGAGGGGACAAACCTGCTGATAAAAGAAGGTGCAAAGCCTGTTACAAACGGCTGGGAGGTAGTCAGCGAGTTTGCAGCTCTTTATCCGGGAAAGGTGAGAAAAGTTGAATTTGAAATGCCTTCGGGAGTGATACCGAAGGCCGATAGCGCTCCGCGAAAAGAGCCCCGTGCCGAAAAAAGGGCGAAAAAAGTTGTTGACAAGGCACCCGACGCGGCTTATATTGACTTGCAGAAACAATTGGAAAGCTTAAGCCCGAGTCAGCTGAAGATAATCGGAGCAATGGATGAAGCTTCGATTCATGTTGACACGATCATTGAGCGCAGCGGACTTGCACCGGCAAAAGTGCTTGCCGAGCTTACGCTGCTGCAGATCAAGGGATATGTTCGGCAGGAGACGGGCAAGCGCTTTACTTTAAATATTAAGATGAAATGAGGATACCCGATGCCCAGTGCAAAAAAGAATCTGGTCATAGTCGAGTCACCGGCCAAGGCCAAGACGATCGAGAAATATCTCGGAACCGATTACAAAGTTGTTGCGTCCATGGGACACTTGCGCGATCTGCCCAAGAGCACCCTCGGAATTGATATAGAAAACGATTTTGAGCCGAAGTATATCCCTGTGAAGGATCACAAGGAGATCATTGACGAGCTAAAGAAGCTCAGCAAAAACGCAAAAACCGTCTACCTTGCAACCGACCCGGACCGCGAGGGAGAAGCAATATCGTGGCATTTAAAAGAGCTGCTTGCGCTTTCCGACGAAAGAGCAAGACGCGTCACATTCAACGAGATAACCAAAAAAGTAGTTACCGACAGCATCAATAAGCCCCGTGATATCGACAATAATCTTGTCGATGCCCAGCAGGCGCGCAGACTGCTCGACCGCCTTGTTGGCTATAAGCTCTCGCCGCTGCTTTGGAAAAAGATCCGCCGCGGCCTTTCGGCAGGCAGAGTGCAGTCTGTTGCAACGCGCATGGTCGTTGACCGAGAAAACGAGATACGAAGCTTTAACAGCGAGGAATACTGGCTGCTTGACGCCATGCTCGAGAGCGAGGGCGAAGCAAAGTTCACGGCTCGTTTCTACGGAAAAGACGATAAGAAGCTCGAGCTTAAATCCGAGGACGAGGTAAACACCGTAATCAACGCAACAAAGGATGCGCCGTTTAAGGTGAAAACGGTCAAGCGCGGCAAAAAGCACCGCAGCCCGTCACCTCCGTTTATCACATCGACCCTCCAGCAGGAGGCAAGCCGCCGACTCGGCATGACGCCGCGCCGCACCATGTCGATCGCGCAGCAGCTTTACGAAGGCGTTGATATCAAAGGCTACGGCACCGTCGGCCTTATAACCTACATGCGAACCGACTCCCTGCGCCTTTCCGACGAGGCGCTTATGGCAGCGAAAAACTATATAATCGACCACTACGGGCAGGAATACTACCACGGCTCGTTCCGCGTGTTTAAAACCAAATCCGGCGCGCAGGACGCGCACGAGGCTATCCGTCCGACAAATATTGAGCTTAGTCCCGACGTTGTGCGAAAGGATCTTACTAACGAGCAGTATCGCCTTTATCGTCTGATCTGGGGCCGCTTTACCGCGTGCCAGATGGCAAATGCAGTGTATGATAACGTCGTTGTCGATGTCGATTCGGCAGGCTATGTGTTCCGCGCCAACTACTCCGAGATGCGTTTTGCCGGCTATACGGCGGTGTACGAGGAGGGTAAGGATGAAGAAAGCGACGAGCCGCGCAGCAAGCTGCCGTCTCTTGAGGAGGGAGAGCAGGTCTTTCTCGAAAAAATGCTCCCCGAGCAGCAATTTACTCAGCCCCCTGCACGGTATACCGAGGCTACGCTCATCCGCGCAATGGAGGAAAAGGGCATCGGCCGTCCTTCGACCTATGCTCCGACTATATCGACGATAACCTCGCATGAGTACGTCGTCAAGGACGGCAAATACCTCAAACCCACAAATCTCGGCGAGATCGTTACCCAGCTTATGGAGGAGCGCTTCCCCGATATCGTCGATCTTAAATTCACAAACCACATGGAAGAGGAGCTTGACGAGGTCGAAAGCGGCAAGCTCTATTGGAAGGAGCTGCTGCGCAGCTTTTACGGCGATTTCAGCACCGAGCTTGAAGAGGCCGAAAAGGCGCTTGACGGCGTTAGGATCAAGGTGCCCGACGAGCTGAGCGACGAATACTGCGATGTCTGCGGCCGCCAGATGGTCGTTAAATCCGGCCGCTTCGGCCGTTTCCTCGCATGCCCGGCTTACCCCGAGTGCAGCTTCACAAAGCCCATAGTTATCGAAATGCCCGGCAAATGCCCCAAGTGCGGCAGCAGAATTTTGAAGCGCACATCGAAAAAGGGCAACACCTACTACGCCTGTGAGCGCGGCGCCGACTGCCCGTGGAGAGGCACGGCTGCCGACGGCAGCGAGATCAAGGGCTTCATGACCTGGTATGTGCCGACAAAGGATAATTGCCCGAGCTGCGGCAAAACGCTCTTTAAGCCCAGCGGACGCGGCAGACAGAAAGCGTTCTGCATAAACGAGGATTGCCCGGAGTTCGTGCCCGAGGATAAGCGCGGCTATAAGAAGAAAGCCGCTGCCGAGAGCAAGGACGAGGATAAAAAGACCGCCGAAAAGAAGCCGGCGGCGAAAAAGAAAACTACAGCAAAAAAGGCCAAGGAATAAATTATGAATGAGGTCACAGTCCTCGGAGCGGGGCTCGCGGGCAGCGAATGTGCCTGGCAGCTTGCCAAGAGGGGAATAAAGGTCCGGCTTTATGAAATGAAGCCGGCAAAGATGACTCCTGCGCACACATCCGAATATTTTGCCGAGCTTGTTTGCTCAAACTCGCTGCGAAGCGATGAGCTTACCAATGCCGTCGGCCTTTTGAAGGCCGAGATGCGCAAAATGGGCTCGCTTATCATGGAAAGTGCGGATGCAAACAAGGTCGCTGCCGGCGGCGCGCTTGCCGTTGACAGAGAGGGCTTTGCGCGATACATAACCGAAAAGCTTGCCTCGTGCGATAATATCGAGATAGTACCCGAGGAAGCAATGGAGTTTCCTGACGGGGAGTGCATCGTTGCAACGGGGCCTTTAACGAGCGACGCGCTTGCAGATAAGATCGCTTCCCTGTGCGGCGGCGAGGGACTGCATTTTTACGATGCCGTCGCGCCTATCGTAACGCTTGAGAGTGTTGACATGGAAAGCGCGTTTTTCGCATCGCGCTACGATAAGGGCACGGCGGATTATGTAAACTGCCCGATGGACGAAGCCGAGTACAAAGCATTTGTCCGCGAGCTTTGCGCGGCGAAGGAGGCGGCCGTCCACGGCTTTGACGACGGCGGCGTTTTTGAAGGCTGCATGCCGGTCGAGGTCATGGCTCGCCGCGGAGAGGATACTCTGCGCTACGGCCCGATGAAGCCTGTCGGCCTGCGCGATCCGCGCACGGGGCACGAAAATTACGCCGTTGTGCAGCTGCGGCGCGATAATGCTGACGGAACGCTGTATAACATCGTCGGCTTCCAGACTCATCTCACATGGGGCGAGCAGAAGCGCGTGTTTTCAATGATACCGGCGCTGAAAAATGCCGAATTTGTCCGCTACGGTGTAATGCACCGCAATACATATCTCAACAGCCCAAAACTGCTTGACAGATACTACAGATTCAGAGCCGAGCCTCGACTGAGCTTTGCCGGACAGATGACCGGTGTAGAAGGCTATGTGGAATCTGCAGCATCAGGGATTGTAGCGGCATGGAGTGTCATGGCCAGAATTCATGGGGTGGAACCTGAGGCATTTCCTAAAGAAACAGCTATGGGGGCCCTCATGTGGTATATCAGCCATTATGATGGAAAGAACTTCCAGCCCATGAATGTGAATTTCGGACTGATTCCTTCGCTGGCTAAACGGGTACCAAAGAAGGAAAAGAATCAGAAGCTGGCAGAAAGAGCACTGCATTCGCTGACACAGTTTATTGCAGATTACAGCGAATCCATTAAAAATGCATAACAGATTGCTGTAAAGTATGACAGTAAAAAGGACGGTTGAAGTAAACCGTCCTTTTTGCATGGTGGAGAAACCACAGATGCGAAAATTGAGTGTGCAAGTGACGAATAAAACTGCAAGCTGGCAAGGCAGGTGGCCTGAAGTCTGAAGAAAATTTTTTATGATTTTCGTGTCTCATGGTAATTCTTCTCCATGCTTTCAATTCTCTGCCCCTTCAATTCTCACACCTGTCTTTTCCGCGTTGGTGGAAATACCTGCATATGAAAATAAATGGCAAAAATGATA
>OLVZ01003304.1_pt1 | contig 10753 bp, 11 predicted proteins | sample 1673341 | NCBI WGS metagenome assembly OLVZ01 (sample SAMEA3178944, study PRJEB25190) | human gut metagenome | biome: human gut; feature: human-associated habitat; material: faeces | place: Austria | collected 2013
ATCACCCTGACGGACAATCCGTACGTCATTCTGGTGCTCATCGGGCTTCTGCTGCTGTTCCTCGGGATGTTCATGGAAACCCTCGCCACCATCGTCATCCTCGCGCCTATTTTCCTGCCCCTGATCACCAAGGTCGGCATCGATCCCGTGTTCTTCGGCATCTTCTGGGTCATCACCAACGAGGTGGCGCTGCTTTCGCCGCCGCTGGGGGTGAACCTGTTCATTGCCCAAAACCTGTCGGGCATCAGCTTCGAGCGGGTGGCCAAGGGCGCTTTCCCCTACATGATGCTGATCATCTGTTTCATCATAATGCTGATCCTGTGGCAGGATCTGCCCTTGTGGCTTCCGCGCCTGACGGGGCAATACTAGTTTGATAGGGAGTTCGGATATGTCTGAAAAGGACTTTGACCTGATTTGTATCGGCCGGTCGTGCGTGGATCTCTACAGCGGCGAATTCGGCGTCCCGCTGGAGCGGGCCATGACCTTTACCAAATCCGTGGGCGGAAGCCCCATGAACATCGCCATCGGCACGTCCCGGCTCGGCCTGCGGGTGGGCGCGATCACCGGCGTGGGGCAGGAAGACAACGGCCGTTACCTCAAGTGGCAGCTCTCCTGCGAAGGCGTGGACGTCAGCGCCGTGAAGACCGATCCCAAGCGGCTCACCGCGATGGTGCTCCTGAGCATCCGGGGCGACAACGACTTCCCGCTCATCCAGTACCGGGAAAACTGCGCCGACATGGGCCTGACCGCCGAGGACATCGATCCGGACTATCTGGCCCGGGCCGGGGCCGTACTGGTGACGGGCACGCACCTCTCGCGCGGGGGCGTGCGGTCCGCGACCATGAAGGTGCTTGAAACCGCGAAGCGCCTCGGCCTCAAGTGCATCCTCGACATCGACTTCCGCCCCAACTTGTGGGGATTGCAGGGGCACGACGCCGGGTCCAGCCGCTGGGCCGAGGCGTCCGAGCAGGTGACCTCCGAATACAAGAAAGTCCTTCCGTACTTCGACCTCATTGTGGGTACGGAGGAGGAATTCTTCATCGCGGGCATCAAGATTATCGGCTCCTTCATCATCCTGTGCGGGGTCAACGTGTGGCTTACCTTGATTATGTTCACCATCGTGCCCTTCATCGTCCTCGCGGCGGTGTATTTCAACCGCAAGATGAAAGAGCAGTTCCGCATCCAGCGCGTCCAGCTGGGCGAAATCAACGCCCAGGTGGAGGACAGCCTTTTGGGCGTGCGGGTTGTCAAGTCCTTTGCCAACGAGGAGCTGGAGAAGGAGAAGTTCGAAAAGGGCAACCAGATCTTTTACAACGTCAAGCGCCACCGGTACTTCTACATGGGCGGCTTTGAGGCCTCCAACCGGCTGTTCGACGGCCTGATGAACCTGCTGGTGCTGGTGGCGGGAGCCGTCTGGCCGCTGGCGTTCCGCCCTATGAGTAAATGGGGAAAGCGGAAAAAGTGAGAAAATAAAACAGCTGTAAGGCAGAGTTACCTTACAGCTGTTTTTCTTGTGAAGAAATATATTTCTCGATTACTCCGGAGGTTCGATTGCCCTAAAATGGGCAATTTTGCTGGCGGAACCAATCAAGGGACACGGATCAGAAACCATTGAATTTTATTTCCTTGCGATTTTCGACCCGTAAACGGGAAACTTGTGTTCTGTTTACACGGATTCCCCCTATTAAGGCATCTGCTTGCATAAACTCCTCTATCAAGACTTCTGCTTGCGGCTCACTTGGCTGCTCGTCGATGGAAGGGAAAGCTTTCAGGGAGCACCTTCGCCGGCAGGGCTGGTGGTTTCCGCATCCAAAGAAAAAACATCCCCGGCGCAGCTGTACCGGGGATGTTTTTTTATGGGTGAATAGGGGGAAGGGACGGCTTAGAAGCAGCCCTGCTCCATCATGGCTTCCGCCACCTTCTTGAAGCCTGCGATATTGGCACCGGCCACCAGATCGTAGCCCAGACCGTATTCCTCAGCGGCCTCGGCAGACACCTGATGGATGGTCTTCATCATCTTATGCAGCTGGGCATCCACCTCCTCGGCGGTCCAGACCAGACGCTCGGAGTTCTGTGCCATCTCCAGAGCGGAGACGCCCACGCCGCCGGCATTGACGGCCTTGGAGGGGGCCACGATCATATGCTTCTGGGCCCGCAGGAAGTTCAGAGCGTCGTTGGTGGTGGGCATATTGGCCACCTCGATGTAGTACTTCACGCCGGAGGCGGCGATCTTTTCGGCAGAATCCATGCGGACATCGTTCTGCATGGCAGAGGGCATATTCACATCCACGTCCGTGGCGCCCCAGTGCTTGGCACCGGCCACGAACTCGCAGCCGAAGTGGTCGGCGTAGGGCTTGCAGTGCATGGGATCCTTGGCACGCATCTCCAGAATGAAGTTCAGCTTCTCCTCGGTGTTGATGCCGTCGGGATCGTGGACATAGCCGTCGGGGCCGGACATATAGGTGACCTTGGCACCCAGCTCAGTGGCCTTCTTCATGATGCCCCAAGCCACGTTGCCGTAGCCGGACAAGGCGATGCGCTTGCCCTCGATGGTGTCGCCCTCGTGCTTGAGGACCTCCTGCAGATAGTAGACAGCGCCGTAGCCGGTGGCCTCCGGGCGGATCAGGGAGCCGCCGTAGCTGAGGCCCTTGCCGGTGAGGACGCCGTTCTCCCAAGCGCCCTTCAGGCGGCGATACTGGCCGAACAGGTAGCCGATCTCACGGCCGCCCACACCCATGTCACCGGCGGGGACGTCCACGTCCGGCCCGATGTAGCGGTACAGAGCCGTCATGAAGCTCTGGCAGAAGCGCATGACCTCGGCGTCGGACTTGCCGGCGGGATCAAAGTCGGAGCCGCCCTTGGCGCCGCCGATGGGCAGGCCCGTCAGGCTGTTTTTGAAGGTCTGCTCGAAGGCCAAGAACTTGATGATGCCTTCGTAGACGTTCTTCTGGAACCGCAGGCCGCCCTTGTAGGGGCCGATGGCCCCGTTGAACTGGCAGCGCCAGCCACGGTTGGTATGCCACTGGCCATTGTCGTCGCACCACACCACCCGGAAGGTGAACATACGCTCGGGCTCCACCATACGGCCCAGCAGATCTACCTTCTCATACTCAGGGTGCTTTTCGATGACCGGCTCGATGGAGGAGAAAACCTCCTCTACGGTCTGCACGAACTCCGGCTCGTTGCCGTGCTTTGTCCGAACGTTTTCCAAAACACTGGCCAGATATGCGTTCATAATTTGTTCCTCCTAAATCCTTGTTCCGTTACTTTCACAGGAAGAATGAACCCTGTTAAGGTCATGATAACACCAATTTCCGGTTCTCGCAAGGGGATCCGTGGGAAAAGAACGGGCGGGGGTTACTGAAAAATGCCGACGTTTTTTGTTTAAAACGTAAAAATTAGCTGAAAATTTATGAGAGCGCAAGAAAAAATATTAGAATGGAGAGAAACAGATGGGAGCGAAAAGCAGAAACTTTCATAAGCAGAAGTGCAGACGGATATTGACATTTGCCAAATTGCTTATATAATATACTATGGCTTGGCGAGTGCATCCAAGCGGTACTTAAAAACAAAGGCGTGCCGTCCGCCCAAAGGCGGCAGCCGGGGCGTGGCTGCGCCCGGCGGATTGGAGTTTCAAAGATGACCTATTCCATGACCGTGGCGGGCCTGCAGCGGGAACTTCCCATCTGCAAGGTTGCGGATGATCTGTATATCGGTGCATTCATCTGTTTCGGTGATGCGGAGCTGACGGTGGCCTGCGCCCGTGACCTGCTGAAGCTGGTGGAGAATGAGGAGTACGACTACCTCTTCACCGCCGAGGCCAAGAGCATTCCCCTGATCCACGAAATGGCCCGGCAGTCCGGCGCCAAGAAGTACTTCATCGCCCGGAAGGGCCCCAAGGCCTATATGCCCGATCCCATCCATGTGGAGGATCGCTCCATCACCACCGCCGGGGTGCAGAAGCTGTATCTGGGCCGGGACGACGCCGACATGATCCGTGGCAAGCGCATCGTGCTGATGGACGATGTGATCTCCACCGGCGGCAGCCTCCACGCCATGGAGGAGCTGGTGAAGCTGGCCGGCGGCATCGTGGTGGACCGCATCGCCGTGCTGGCCGAGGGCGACGCCCAGCAGCGCAAGGACATCCAGTATCTGGCTCCGCTGCCGGTGTTCAACGCCGACGGTACGGTGAAGTAAGAATAGCCTGTGAAAAGAGGGAGGACGCTGCGGCGTCCTCCCTCTTTTCAAGGGAAGATGTGATACCCCCCGGAGCCGAAGGCTCCGGGGGGGATCACGCTATGGGGAGGATGAGGAGGTCAGATATAACGCTGACTGGAGACATCGAACACACCACGGGTGGTGATCCGCAGAGAAGGAATCACCGGAAGGGCCATGAAGCTCAGGGTCATGAAGGGGTCGATGCCACGGGAGACGCCCAAACCGAAGGCCTCGTCCTTGGCATCCTCCAGAGCGCTGTTCACCATCACCAGACTGTCGTCGGACATGATGCCGGCGATGGACAGCGTCACCTCGCCCAGCACCTGACCGTTCTCCATGACGGTGATGCCGCCACGGTTCTCCACGATGCGGTTGGCGGCGGCGGCCATATCCTCGTCGGTGGCACCCACCACGATGATGTTGTGGCTGTCGTGGCTGATGGAGGTGGCTACGGCGCCACGCTTCAGGCCGTAGCCCTTGATGTAGCCCAAGCCGATGTGGTGGGTGTTCTTATGCCGCTCGATGACGGCGATCTTCAGAATGTCCTGCTCCGGGTCGGCGTGGTCGGCGTAGCCGGCATCCTGAGTGACGATCTCGCCGGGGATCATACCGATGACGGCATGGGGGCGGCCGTCGGAGAAGTCCTCCGCCGTCAGATGGGCCACATGGAAGGTGTCGTGAGCCCGCTTCACCAGATAGGGGTCGATCTCCGGGGCGGGGAAGTCCCGCAGCTGACCGTCGTACATGAGGACGCCACGTTTATAGACCATCTCGATCTCGAAGTGTTGGAAGTCGTCGATGATGACGAAGTCGCCCAAATAGCCGGGGGCAATGGCACCACGGTTGTTCAGCAGGAAGTACCGAGCGGCGTTGTGGCAGGCGGCCTTCACGGCAACGATGGGGTCGGCCCCCAGGGAGATAGCCTTTTTGACGATGTAGTCGATGTGGCCCTTTTCCAGCAGGTCGTTGGGGTGCTTGTCATCGGTGCAGAACATACAGCGATCCACGTACTGGCTGGTGAGCAGGGGCATGAGAGCCTCCAGATTCCGGGCGGCCGTACCCTCACGGATCATGATGTACTGGCCAAGACGCAGCTTATTCATGGCGTCCTCCATATCGGAGCACTCGTGGTCGGAGTAGACGCCGGCGGCGATGTAGGCGTTGAGATCCTTGCCGGAAAGGCCCGGCGCATGGCCGTCGATCTTCTTGTGGTGGGCCTGAGAGGCCACGATCTTCTCCACCACCTGACCGTCGCCGTTGACCACGCCCACATAGTTCATCATCTCCGCCAGTCCCTGCACACGGGGATGGTCATAGAAGGAGTCGATGGCACGGTAATCCAGATTGGCACCGGACTCGTCCAGCGGCGTGGCGGGGACGCAGGAGGGCAGCATGAAGCGCACGTCCACCGGCAGGTCCTCCGTGGCCTGCAGCATATACTCGATGCCGTCGGTACCCATGACGTTGGCGATCTCATGGGGGTCGGTGATGACGGTGGTGGTGCCGTGGGGCAGCACCGCCTTGGCAAACTCCGTGGGACTCACCAGAGAGCTCTCCAGATGGATGTGAGCGTCGATGAAGCCGGGCAGCACCAGCTTGCCGGACACGTCCACCTCCACCTTGCCGTGGTATTCGCCCATACCTACAATGAGGCCCTCTGCCACGGCGATGTCCCCGTGACACAGCTCATTGGAGAATACGTTGACGTAAGTGGCGTTTTTCAGCACCAGATCCGCCGGAGCCCGGCCCGCCGCCACGTCGATGACGTGGAGCTTCTTATTGAGCTTACGGTTGATCTTGCCGGCATAGCTTTCCTTGACAGACATAAACGGCTCCTTTCTCCCGCCTGGCGGGATGCGCTGGGTGGTATCTCTTTTATTGATATCTCATATTATCACAGCTTATAAGAGTTGTCCACAAAAATTTTTGTAAATTTTGCATTTTTCTTGACAGAGCCCACAGGAAAGGATACAATATCGATGTATGATATCGAATGACGATGAAGGAGGAGAGCTATGACAGGAAAAGCGGGCGCACCGCTGACGGAGGCCATGTTCTACGTGCTGATGGCGCTGCGGCGGGGAGAGCTGTGCGGCACGGAGATCGCCGCATGGGCGGAGCGGTGTACGGAAGGGCGGGTCCGTCTGGGGCCGGGGACGCTGTATACCATCTTGGGGCGTTTTCTGGAGGAGGGCTTCATTCAGGAGACGTCGGTGCAGGGACGGCAGCGGAACTATCGGTTGACGGAGAAGGGGCAGCAGGCGTACCGGAATGAACGGCTGCGTCTGCGGCTGTGTCTGGCGGATGCGGAAAGGGAGGATGCAGGGGAGAGACTATGACGGGAAAACTGAACGAACCACACGGGACAGAGCGCCGCTCTGTCCCGTGTGGTTTTCAGCTTTGCAGCGTGTCGGCAAAGCCCTGCGCAAAGAGACGGGCGGCGTAAAGGGCCTCGTCCAGCGAGTTGCCGGCGGCTCCTACCTCCAGCAGCATGGCGCCGGGGCTGACGAACTGGTTATAGCGGTAGTTCAGTATCGTAATGGGCCGCATGAGGGTAGGATAGTCGGCGCTGAGGTTCTGCTGAATGGCTATGGCCAGCTTCAGATTCTCCTGCCAGCCGTCGTATGCGTTGCCCATAATAAAACTCATCTGGGCGGCGTGGGGCTCCTCGGCGCTGACCAGCTTGTACTGGTTGCCGTCGGCGTCGGAGACGGCGTCCCGGTGGACATCCAGCACGAACACCAGAGAGGGGTATTTCTCCATGTAATCCTCCACGGAAGCCAGACTGTGGGGGTAGGCGTCGTTGTAGTCCGGCACGTCGTGAAGGGTGCGGTCGTGGAGGACGGAAATGCCACGCTCCGACAGGGCGGCGGCGATCTCGTCGCCTACCCGCACCACGTTGCAGGCATCGTTGTCGGTGCGGAAGCTGCCGGTGGGGGTGTATTCCTGCCCGGCGGGCATGGTGTAGGCCTCGCTGCCGTGGCTGTGGACGATGAGCACCTGCGGGCCGTCATCGGTGAGCTGGGCGGCAAAGCTGCCGTCGGAGAGAGCATCGGCATCCAGCTCCGTACCGGAGGAGTTTTTCAGATATACGCCGTTGACCACGGTGTACCCCTTGGAGGAGGTAGGAGCGGTGGTTTGGGCGGGGACACCGTTGTCGGCAAAGGTCAGGCCGTCGGTGAGGGAGGAAGCTGCGGAGGAGGGCGTATCCGGCGACTCCGGGGCCACAGGCTCCGGCGGATCTCTGGTCACACCGGCGGACAGCAGAGCTGCCACAGTGCTGCGGCCTGCCAGCAGCAGGGGGGACTGGGCCAGCGTCATTACCGTGACGGCGGACAGGGAGTCCAGACCGAAGAAGTCCCCCAGCTCCCAGCGCAGCGCCTGCTGGGGCAGGCGGCTGCCCTGCCGCAGCTGCTGGAGGGCTGCGGCGGCAGAATCGCTCCCGGCGGTGACGGCGGCGGCCCACAGAGTCAGCGCCGCCAGCAGCAGGGACAGGAATCGGCGTATATGGATCTGTTTCATTGGTATCACCTCACAGACAAGCCTATGCGGTGAAGGAGGGAAAGATGCAGGGGAGGGGAAGGATAATTTTTTTCAAGAGTCTTATTGACAAAATGAAACGACTGAATATTACACAGTAGTGTAAGGCAAACATACGGAGCGGGACATAGACACACAATATAAAAAGGGGGTGATAAAAAGGGTGTGCTGAATCTGTTCGTGCTGGCGCTGCTGCACAAGCGGGACTGCTGCGGGTACGAGATATCCGATGTCCTCTCACAGCACATCGACATAGCGGATGGGACGGTCTATCCGCTGCTGCGGAAGCTGAAGGCGGATGGGCTGCTGACCCACCCATTGGCAGGAGGAGAGCGGCAGGCCGCCCCGGAAGTATGACCAGCTCACGGAGCTGGGACGGGAGACCTGCCGGAGGGACCGGGAGGAATAGCTGAAGTTTGCACAGGCAGTCAAAGGGTTATTGGGGGATGGGTGTCTGACGAGAAATGAATTTGTCACGCAGCTGACGGCGGAGCTGCACAAGAGAAATGTTGCCGCTGCCGCCGATGTGGTGGAGGAATACCAGCAGCACTTTTCCTTTAAGCTGGCGGACGGGTACTCGGAGGAGGAGATCGCCGCACGGCTGGGAGACCCTGTGGCGCTGGCGGCACAGTTCGGTGGGGCGGAGGCCGGTGAGAAACGGCACTCTGCGGTGCTGACGCAGCTGTGGCTGGTGTGGGCGGACCTGTTCTTCGGAGCTTTTGCGGTGCTGCTGCTGTCCTTTGGCGTGGTGCCGACGGTGTTCGTGCTGCTGATCATCCGGGGCTTCTTCCGGAGGAATCAGGAGCAGTACCGAAAATTTGCCGCTGCGGGAACGTGGCGGGAGGCCATCGCCTGACGGGAGGGCTTACAGGGCCTCGAAGTGATACCGGGGCTTGCCAAGGCTCTTTTTTCCGTACTCAATGGCGGACGTGGGACAGTAGCAGATACAGGCCATGCAGTGGGTGCAGCCTTTGCCCCAGACGGGCCTGGCGTCCCGGAGGGTGACGCTGTTGGTGGGACAGCGGCGGACGCACTGGCCGCAGCCGGTGCAGGCCTCCGAAACGGTAAAGACGCTGGACTTGACGAAGCAGGCATAGAAGATGGGGTTCACCGGCCCGCTCATGAAGCGGTCATAGAGACGATCGTGGGGCGGGGGAAAGGGGCGGCCCTCCCGGACGGCGGCGATAGAACGGTCGATATCCGGCTGGGCCTTGGCCACGATGCGTCGGGCTTCCTCCGCCTGTGGAGCGTCAAACATGGCGATGTAGTTCTCCGGCATGATGATCTGGGCTGTCCCCATGTCCGTCAGGCCCTTGGTCTGACAGAGGGAGCGGTTATACCGGCTGGCGTGGCCGATCTCGCTGCCGCAGGTCATGATGAACCACACCTGCGCTGCGCCGGGGAACTCCGTCTCCAGCAGCCAGTCCCGCACCAGACGGGGGATGCGCCATGCGTAGGTAGGCGTGACGATCACAAGGCGCTCGTCCGTCTCCACGGGGGAGGTGTCGTGGGAGCGGATGCGGTCATTCATGCTCAGCAGCGATTGGTTCAGAGCCTCCGCCATGCGCTGGGCCACATATTTGCTGTTGCCGGTGCCGGAAAAATAGAGGATCATATGAAAACTCCTTCGCAGAATGTTTTTAACATTGTAGCAGTCGGGAGAAAAATGTGCAAGCAAGCGCCTGCACATTTTTTGTTGTCTTTTTGCGGGGGAATCGGTATAATTGAGGGAGGAAAGATAGCCGTATATTGTGATGACAACGTGGTACGGGTGAATGAAAGGGGCAGCCTTGGAACGTGTATCACAGGAAATCAACAGGAGGATGATGGTATGGATCCTTTTCTCGCAAGAACTATGGTTGAGAGCCTTAGCAAAGGAATTAACCCGCTCAGCGGCAGAGTGCTTCCACTGAATGACAGCTGCTCAAATGAGAAGATCCAAGATGCATTGATCGAAATTTTGGATCATTGCACGATCGAATCTAACGAACAGTACCTATTTCGTATTAAGCAAGAAAAGGTGCAGGAAAGAAAGCAGCGTAGGGAAGAGAATAGAAAAAAATATCCACGTTGTATGGAGTTTTGGAGTAAAGAAGAGGAGAGGCAACTTATCCAAATGCATCATAGAGGAGCTAATATCTACATGATTGCAAATGTTTTAAAACGGACGCCGACAGCTATTGAAAATCGCCTAAAGAAAATACAGGAGCGGCCGATTTACAGGAACAAGAAAAGTAGGTAGTAATTCATACGATCTAATGAAACAGGAGGTCAGAACCATGATATTTGTTTGCTATCCCAAGTGCAGCACCTGCCAGAAGGCGAAGCGGTGGCTGGATGAGCACCACATCAGCTATGAGCTGCGGGACATCAAGGAGGAGAACCCCGGCTATGAGGAGCTGGCTGCGTGGCATCAGCGCAGCGGGCTGCCGCTGAAGAGATTTTTCAACACCAGCGGGCTGCTGTATAAGTCCATGGGGCTGAAGGACAAGTTGCCGGGCATGAGCGAGGAGGAGATGTTGCAGCTTCTGGCCACGGATGGGATGCTGGTGAAGCGACCGCTGCTGGTGGGCGGCGATTTTGTTCTGGTGGGCTTCAAGGAGGCTCAGTGGGCGGAGCAGTTGGGGAAGCTGTAACGGCATAACGATTTTTCCGCATGACAGACGGCGAGGCGCTCCTTGGGATGGACTATGGTGTGGGCGCAGGCGGTGGACGCTGTGGAAGTGCTGCGTTACAATGGGAGAGCATCAGGAAAAGGGGGTGGGCAAGTGCTGAGACCACTCAAATACTTCCAGTCCGCGGTGCGGCTGTGCAGCTTTTCGCAGGCGATAGAGGAGAACTACCTCTCCCAGTCCGCCATCTCCCAGCAGATGCAGGCACTTGTCACCAACGATGAGCGTTACGCCGTCCAAGCCGCGTCTGCGGAGCCACTGGAAGAAGCTGACCCAGCTGGCCTTGTCCTCCTTCATGCCCTCGGCGGCGCCCAAAACCTCAC
>OLVZ01003316.1_pt1 | contig 10722 bp, 9 predicted proteins | sample 1673341 | NCBI WGS metagenome assembly OLVZ01 (sample SAMEA3178944, study PRJEB25190) | human gut metagenome | biome: human gut; feature: human-associated habitat; material: faeces | place: Austria | collected 2013
AGAAGATCGACGTGGACGACAACGGCGTCATCTCCGGCCTGTTCTAAGACGGCTCGAACAACGCGCTGCGTAAACGTATGGGGTCCCCGACCGACGGGTCGGGGACCTTTGATTAGGGGAGAGAGCGATCTCATTGGCAACGATTATTGACGGAAAAGCCCTGGCCGCTACGACGCGCGAACGTGCGGCTGCTGAGGTGACAAAGCTCGCCGCACAAGGCATCGCTTGCGGTCTGGCGGTGATCCTGGTCGGCGACGACCAGGGTTCTGCGACGTATGTGCGTGCAAAGCTGCGCGACTGCGAGCAATGCGGCATCCCCTCGAAAGACTACAAACTGCCTGCCGAGACCTCGCAAGAGGAGCTCATGGAGCTCGTTGGGCAACTGAATGCCGATAACGAGGTCGCGGGCATTTTGGTGCAGATGCCGTTGCCCAAGCACTTGGACGAGGAAGCTGTCGTTGCCGCCATCGATCCGAAGAAGGATGTCGACGGTTTTCATCCCGAGAACCTCGGCAAGCTCGTGCGCGGGCTGCCCGGCCTGCGTCCCTGTACGCCGGCGGGAATCATGGAGATGTTCGATGCCTATGACATCGACCCTGCTGGGAAGAACGCGGTTATCGTCGGTCGTTCTTCGATTGTGGGCAAGCCCATGTCGCTCATGCTGCTCGCGAAAAACGCGACGATTTCCGTTGCGCATTCACATACCGACCCACGTGAGCTGGCTCGTATTTGCCAAAGTGCGGACATTCTCGTTGCCGCGTGCGGTATTCCCAAGATGATCAAGGGCCCGTGGATCAAGCCCGGTGCCACTGTCATCGATGTCGGTATGGACCGCGATGAGAACGGTAAACTGTGCGGTGACGTGGACTTTGCCTCCGCGGAGCTGGTCGCTGGAGCCATCACGCCTGTTCCGGGTGGCGTTGGTCCCATGACGCGCGCCATGCTCATGAGCAATGTGGTGCTTGCCGCCAAGGCGCAACACGGGTTGTTGTAGCAGGACGTTACTGTTTGAAGGGCGGGGATTGGCATAGGCTGGTCCCCGTTTTGCATTGTGCTGAATGCAAGCGGGTTCAAGGTAATGCCTGTCTACTGTTCAGGTTAATGCGTATTGCGCTGCTGAAATCGAAAGCAAATCGAATCTAGACAGCCCGCTTGTTTGCCAAGAAAAAGGCGCCCTTGCGAGCGCCTCACTTGATGAACGTGCATTGCCTGACCTAAAGTCTGCCGCCTCGCTCTTGAGTTGTTAGGGCCTGCTAACCGATCTTGCGGACTTCGACTGCCTGGGTCTCACCGGGCTTTTTGCCAGGTCCAACCTCAAACTCGACGCGATCGCCCTCGTCGAGCGTGCGGTAACCGTCCATCTGGATGGCGCTGAAATGGACGAAAACATCGTTGCTCGAGCCGTTGATGGGCTCGTCGGGCGTGATGAATCCGAAGCCTTTTTCCTTGAAGAAGGACTTCTTGACTGTGCCGGTTGCCATGATGCACCTTTCTGTGTTCGCCCTCGTGATTAAGGGCGGGAGATGTATTTGCGATTGCGAATACGTATGCCATCGTACTCCGATAGGCTGGAGTGCTGTGGGAAAAACTCGATGGAAACAATTAGTCGATACGCGCCGTGTATGTCCGCATGGTTGGGTACACTGGACGCAGTGACCGAACAAGCAAGGAGGAGCTATGCCCTGTACCACGATTCTGGTTGGAAAAAAAGCAAGTTATGACGGGTCGACCATCGTCGCCCGTAACGAAGATTCTCCTAACGGGCTTTTCGAGCCGCAAAAAATGGCGGTGGTAAAACCCGAGGAGCAGCCGCGTACCTATGTTGGCAGGCACTCGCATCTTTCCCTTGATTTGCCGAACGATCCCATGCGTTACTCTTGCGTGCCCGATGCCGTTCCCGGCCATGGTCCATGGGCTGCCGCCGGTTTTAACGAGGCGAACGTGGGAATGAGCGCGACCGAAACGATTACGAGCAACGAGCGCGTGCTCGGTGCCGACCCGCTGGTGGATTACGTGCCCGCTAAGGGCGAGCCGGGCGATGTCGATTACGTTCCCGAGCAGATTGGCGGTTTGGGCGAGGAAGATTTCGTCACCGTCGTGCTTCCGTATATTCATTCCGCACGTGAGGGTGTTGAGCGTTTGGGCGCACTGCTTGAGCAGTACGGAACGTATGAGATGAACGGTATCGCGTTCTCCGATATCAACGAGATTTGGTGGCTCGAGACCATCGGTGGTCATCATTGGATTGCTAAGCGCGTGCCCGACGATGCGTACGTGACCATGCCCAATCAGCTCGGCATCGATTACTTCGACCTGTTGGATGCCGAGGGCGAGCAGGTTTCCCACATGGCGAGCTCCGACTTGCGCGCTTGGATGGAAGAGAACCACCTCAATCTCACCATGGTGAACGCCTTTGAGCAGGAGGAATTCTGCGATTCGGAACTTTGGGATGACGCCGACGAGTCCGAGGATGAAGAAGACGATTTCATCGCAATGAGCCTCGAGATCATGTCGGGCCTGCAAAAGGGCGACATTTTCAATCCGCGCGATGCATTCGGCTCCCATTCCGATTCCGACCATGTGTACAACACTCCGCGTGCCTGGTATATGCAGCGCTGCCTGAATCCGCACGATGGTTGGGATGGCCCGGACGCACTGTACACGCCCGAGTCGGATGATATTTCGTGGAGCCGCGTTCCTGAGCGCAAGGTGACTATCGAGGACGTGAAGTACGTCCTCTCGTCGCACTTCCAGGGTACGCCGTACGACTGCTATGGAACCAAGGGCACGCCCGCTACGCGCAGCGCCTACCGCCCCATTGGCGTCAATCGCAACAGCCAGCTCGCTGTGCTGCAGATTCGTCCTTATGTTCCCGCCGAGTTCGCTTGCGTGCAGTGGATGGCATTTGGCTCCAACGCGTTCAACGCCCTCGTGGCGCTCTATGCAAATGTCGATGAGTTCCCCGAGTATCTCTCCAACACTACAGCGCGTGTGAGCACCGAGAACTTCTATTGGGCAAATCGCCTGATTGCGGCTTTGGCCAATGCGCGTTTCTACGAGACGGGCGCAAAGATCGAGTCTTATCAGGAGAAGATTGGCGCACTGGGGCACAAGATGCTGCGTGAGACCGATTGCGCTGCGGCCGATGCAGAAGCGGGAGAGGTTTCCGCGTTGCTCGCTCAGGCAAATGCCGCGATGTGCGATACGCTCAAGACCGAGACCGACAAGCTGCTCGACCAGGTTCTGTACATCACGAGTTGCGCGATGAAGAACGGCTTTGCGATGTCGGATAACGAGCGCTAAGGCAAAGTGGCGAGTGCGGCGGCGCGGATATACCGTTCGCCGTCGCACTGTTACGATGTGCAGCCTCGGGTACAAGGACATCAATGCAACAAGGCTTGCCGGGTGCCGGTATTCGCAAAGGCACATGCAAGCCATTAGAGGAGGCATCTATGGCCACTAAGTTTGAAGAGCTCATCAATGGCATGGTGAATGTTGGGTTTGGAGTTGCCGCAACTGCAGCCGAGATGACCCATGACGCGCTGGAGGACTTCGCCGAAAAGGGCGAGCAGGTACGCAAGGACAAGCAGACCCCCGATTTTGCCCGCTCGGTATCGGATGCATTCGAGCAGGCAGGCGGTACGTTCTCCGAGGTTACCGAACGCTTGAGCCAGAAGGGCGAGACCACAGCGGAGCGTGTGCTCGACGAGTTGATTCTCGCTCGCGTCCGCGCACTCACCAAGAGCGAGCGCGTCGCCTTCATGGCGCACGTTCGCGACCTTGTCGATTCCGTTGACGACAACACCGTCACGGTTGAAGTGACCGTTGAGGTAGAGGAAGAGTCCGGGGATGATTCCGCTGCCCAGGATGGTGCAGCAGAGGGCGTCGATTCGCCTGTCGAGGAGTAATCCGAGTAATCTGACATGACTGCCGAGAAGAACAAACATGAGGCGGGCGCGCGTCGCCCGCTTTCACCCGAGGAGACGGTTAACCTCGAGGGCGTGGAAGAGGAGCTCCAGAAGCTTTGGAGCCGTCGTAGCCGCGTGGCGGATGCGTTTCCCGAAGAGCCCGAGGTCATGGCTCCTTCTGAGGAGATTCAGCTCTCAGCGGCAGGTAGACGCAGGCGCATTGCCGAGATTATCAAAATCGCCTACAAATACGAGGTGTGGCACGATCTAACGCCTCGTCGCCTGCGTCGCATGCTCGAGGATCTGGGTCCTATGTTCGTGAAGATGGGGCAGATTCTCGCCAATCGTTCTGAGATTTTGCCGCAGGAATACTGCGACGAATTGAGCCATTTGCGCACCGAGGTCGATCCCGTTCCCTTTGCGGTGGTAAACGAGTGCCTGCGTACGGAATACGGCCGACCGCTCGATGAGATTTTCGAGCATATCGACCGTAAACCGCTGGGTAGCGCCTCACTTGCGCAGGTTCATCGCGGTCGCCTCGTCACCGGCGAAGACGTTGCAATCAAGGTGCAGCGCCCTGGCGCACAACAGGTCATGGCGCAGGATATCGATATCATGCGCTCCATCGTCCGCCACGCTTCGCATTTCGTGCGGACCGATCAGTTCGTGGACCTCAAAGACGTGGTCGAGGAGCTGTGGCAATCGTTTCGCGAAGAGACGAACTTCCTTATGGAGGCACGCAGCCTCGATGATTTCCATCGGTTCCATGAGGGAACGGGCTGTGTTTCCTGCCCGCGTTCGTATTTGGCGTACTGCACCGAGCACATCGTGGTCATGGATTACATCGACGGCATCTCGATTGCCGACCCCCAGTCGCTCGTTGCGGCGGGGTATGACCTGAAAGAAATCGGCGGCATTATCGTGGAGGACTATGCTACGCAGGTGCTCAACGACGGCTTCTTCCACGCCGATCCCCATGCAGGCAACATCATCGTCAAAGACGGCGTGGTGTATTTCATCGACCTCGGTATGGTCGGTCGTATGTCGAGCCATGACCGCGGCATCGTTAAAGACATGATCTTCTCCGTGGCGAGAGGGGACGTTCCCAAGCTCAAAGACTCGCTCATGCGCTTTGCCGTTACGCGCGGCGATTCGTCCGAGCTCGATCACTCGACGTTCCTTTCCGACCTCGATTTCATCGTGGCTGATTTTGCCGGTCTCGATTTGGCCGATCTGAATATCGGCGAGTTCCTGACCTCGATTATCAACCTGGCGCGTAAAAACGACGTTGAGCTTCCGAGTGTGGTGACGATGTTCGCGCGCGGCATGGTCACGCTCGAGGGTCTGCTGAGCGAATACATGCCCGACGTCAATATGATCGAGATCATCTCGCAACACATCGCAAACGAAAAAAGCAGCTTCGTGCGCATACAAGAGACGGCGCAGGAACTATCAAGTGCCAGCTTGCGTTCGCTGCGCGGTCAGCTCGAGATGGGCGAGCAGCTGGGTTTGGCTTCGCGTATGCTCACACGCGGGCAGCTTAAGATCAACACGCAGGTGCTCGGCTCTGAACAGGTGCTTCGCCACGTTGGCGGAATCGTGGACCGTCTTTCGATGTCCATTGTGATTGCAGGCTTGTTTATCGGTTCCTCGGTGGTGTATTACGCCAAAATCGAGCCGGTTATCTTCGGTATCCCCGTTATCGGTTTTTTGGGATACGCGAGCGCGCTGATTCTTGCGTTGGGTTTGGGTCGCGAGATTTGGCGCAACAGCCACAGCAAGCGGTAACGATTTTCGGTCACAGCGGGACGGTTTGGTTCCTCGGGCGTCTCTCAATGTTGTTTCTTGCTCTATTTCTTTTTAAATGAAGCAAGAAAACACATTCAAGAGCATATGGCTGCTTACGAGAAGTTTCTATGCCTGATTGCAGCGAGACTGTGCGAAGCGTTATGCTCGGGATTGCAAAAAAGAAAAGCAATTGTGACCAAAAGACCGAATAGAGAGGTTGATGCGTCGGTGATATTGTCGCTTGCGCCCATGGAGGGTATTACGGGGCATGTGTTCCGCAGAGTACATGCGGAGTGTTTTGGTGCGCTCGACCGTTATTACACGCCTTTTCTCACCCCTTTGAAGGTGGGGGACTCGTTTGGCGGATGCGACCGCGATGAAATCGATCCTGCGAACAATCGGGGTTTGGATGTTGTTCCGCAGTTGCTTACCAAGGACGCCGATGACTTTCTTCGGGCAGCCCGCTCGCTTGCCGACATGGGTTACAAGGAAGTCAATTTGAACCTCGGGTGCCCCTCGGGGACGGTTGTGGCAAAGGGGAAGGGGTCTGGCTTTCTCCGCAATCTCGAAGACCTTGATGTGTTCCTAGGGGAGATTTGCGAAAAGTCTCCTATCCCCGTTTCGGTTAAGACGCGGATCGGCGTTACCGACGATGGGGAATACGAGCAAATACTCAAGACGTTTCTTCGGCATAACATTGTTGAACTCATTGTCCATCCGCGTGTCCAGAAGGACCGATATGAGGGCAAACCACGATGGGAGACGTATGGCAGGACACTGCGGGAAGCGCCGTTTCCCGTGGCCTACAACGGCGATGTCTTCTGTCTCGCCGACTTGGATGCTTTCGTTCAGGCATATCCCGAAACCCATCATGTGATGCTGGGCAGGGGGATTCTTGCGAATCCGGCGCTTGCACGCATGATTAACGGTGGTTCCGCTGCAACTCGTGAAGAGCTCAGGTATTTCCACGACAAGCTGTTCGGTGCGTATTTGGACGAGATGGGCGGCAACGCGGTGTTCCGCATGAAGGAGTGGTGGTTCTACGCCAAGTTTGCCTTTGCCGAGCCGCTTGCAGTGCATAGGGCGGTGAGGAAGGTTCGCAAGGTCGGAGAATACGAGGCGGCAGTCGAACGCATCTTCTGCAACATGCCGCTTGCCGAACAGGCGATTTTTCGGGCGTAAAGATAAACTAGCCCTCTGCTACCGAAGTCGTGCAGCAGCAGGCTAGAACGTGGCGCAGATGATTTCCGCGTCCACGGTGATGTGGGAGAGTGCAGCGAGGTCGAGTGTATCAAGATTAACGCCGAACGAGACGGGGCTCATGCGCGCAAGATCGACGGCGTCTTCCGGTGTAACGGGAGAAGTGCGGGTGACGCGCGTGCGCTGCACGATGCGCATATGGCGTTCAAGATGTTCGGCAACACCGTGGTCTGTGAATTCCGTCTTGCGAAGCTGTGATCCTGCAAGTTCGCGCAGCTCGTGCATGTGTTGAGGCGCTGGAATCACCTTGACGAGCATGCCGCCGGGTTTAAGCACTCGCTGGAATTCCGCGTAGTTCGCGGGTGTGAATACGTTGAGAATCACATCCGCCTGCGCAGGGCGAACGGGAATGTGAGCCAGGTCGGCAACGAGCCAGCGCACCGGACCTCCACCGCGGGCAGCGCACCGAATGCCCTCGCGTGCGATGTCGAACCCGATGACTGTGCAGCCCATTGCGGCGCAGAGCGCTTTGGCATAGGAGCCCTCACCGCACCCTGCATCGAGGATCACGGCGTTGCGGGGCAGTTCCCGCAGTGCATCAATGATGCCCTCGCTCACCACGTTGTAGTAGCCGTGCTCCATGACGCTCTGTCGGCTGGAGAAGAACGCCTCGTCATAACCCTTGTGCGGCGCCTGCTGGGGGCACAGGTTGAGAAAACCTTTGGCGGAGATGGCAAAGTCGTGTCCATTTTCACAGGCAACCGAAGCCTCGCGTGCATGAAGCGCGTGTCCGCAAATGGGACATTGCAACAGCGGCGCGATAGCGAGGTGCTTTTGGATGCCGGGGCGAGCCATGGGAGCTACAGCACCTTCTCGAATACCAGGCGCTCGGGGTCAATCTCGCCAGGGTAGGGCAGCGTGATGGCGCCGCAGTGCGTGTAACCGCGCTTGGCAATGAGGCCCTGCATGGGGAGGTTGTTCCGATGTGTGTCGATACGCATGCTCTCGCAACCATGTTCGCGCGCTAGACGCTCGCATTCCGAGAACATGAACGTCATGACTCCCTGGTGAGCTGCGCTCGCGCTCACGGCGCAGCGGTGGATAACCGCGTAGCGCGCATCAACGGAAGTGGAATCGGTGAGCCATTCGCCATCAAGGGCGTCGTAGGTAGTGTCGCCGCCAAACGTCAGCGCGAGCGTACCCACGACGGCTCCGGTCTCGCTTTCCGCCACATAGCCCACGCCGTGCTCGATGTCCTCAGCGACGTCGATGCGATTGGGATATTCGCCTTGCCACTGAGGCACGTTGAGGGCATGGAGTGCGGCCTTGCCGTCACGGAGCACGAGTTCAGCAGTTAGAACGTCATCTTTTGTCGTTTTTCGCATCACGAGGGACATAGTATCTCCTTGGAGCTAGCTAGAAACGTAAGCAACCGCACTACACAACTCTTGGGAGATAGCACGGTTGCTTGGACAATCAATACGGATCGGCGCCGATGTTGCATTCAGCGAATTTTTGGGTTATTCCAAATCCGCGTTTACTGCAGGCGCTAAAACTGCGACGGATGCTTGGCGAAGAAGTCGAAGCGCGGGGGCAGCGGCTTGACCGCGTGCTCGCCGGGCTTCTCGCCCAGGCTCTCGACCAGCTCGTCACACGTATCGAAGATGTGTGACCAGTTGAAGAACACCTCCGGGGCCACGTTGAAATGCTCGCAAATCTGTTCGCAGCCTGCGGGAACGATGCCGTGCATGAGCACAGCGCCCACGCGCAGAGCGTGGAATGCATCCACCAGCGCCTGCGTCATCGCCGCGTCGTCCTCAGCATTTTTGGCCGCCTTGGACGCATCGCTCCAACGCTTGTTGGCAGCGCGCAGGAATTCGTCGCATACGGCGAGCGCATGATGCAGCTCAAAGGTGTACCTGCTCAAACGACAGGATTGCCTTTTCCGCCTCCCCGACGACCTCGGCAGAAGGCGTACCTGCGGGAATGCAGCCCGTACGATAGGGCGCGGTGTCGCCGTCCTTGGGTGCGATACCGTAGAAGCACGAGCGTGCGAGACGGTTGAACACGCCGGTGAGCATGGCGCCCTCTTTGAGCGCCGGGTCGATGACGCGCTTGTCATCGCGAGCGAGCAGCGCGGAACCGTCGGGGTTCTTGCCCGTTTCACGCAGGTCAAACGCCTTGGGAGAGAAGCTCACCGGTTTTTCGCCCAAACCGAGCGAGAGCCAGTGGGCGCGCAGCTGTTCGGGGGTGTAGTGGTCGAGAAGCTCGGATGCCAGCGGCGGGGGGGTCTGCGAGCTGGAGCTGGCCTTTTTGCCCATGTATAGGATGTGGTAGTTGGCCGCAACCGTGCTTTGCCGCATGCCCCAATTTAGAGCCTCCCAGAGCGCCGTTTGGGCGATGCAGTAGAAATAGATGTTGTCCTGGCCGATGAACTGGTACGCCTTGGCGTCCTCGGAGCACCACCAGTCGCGCCAGTCTAGGCTGGAATGCGTATAGCTGGGCTCGGGGATGATGTCGCTTGCGGGTTCGCCCGATGCAGCGGCGTCCTCGATCGCGGAGGTGGGAACACCCTCAGAGGCACCTGCGTTTCCAAGTTTCTTCGCATCGCGCGCGAGCACGGTGCGCGTGAAGCTGATAGGCGCCCACAGGCTTTCCGGCCACACCCAGCAGGTGAGGTCGGTGCAGCCGCAGTCGTTGGGAACGGGCACGCCCCACTCGACGTTTCCGGTGATGCGGAACGGCACGAGCGCCTTGCCGGAACGGAAGCGCACGCCGCCGCGATTGAGCACCTCATGGGCCTCGTCGCGCTCTTTCCAGCTGGGAAAGGTCACCGTAAACGAGCTCTTGTTGCCCTCCGGCTCTTCAACGGTATGCTCGGGCAGTTCGCCCTCGATCGCGTCGAATGCCTCGCGGAATTTGTTTTGGATGTAGAGCTGGGCGGGGTTGAGCCACTCCTCCATGGTTTTCGACACCACGGAGCGCACGGTGGGATCGGCTTCGAGCTCGGCGGTGTACTCCTTGAGATAGTCGAGGTAGGCGGGCAGGTCAAAGTACAGGTTGTCGACCGGAACGAGTTCGGGCGTCTCGCCGGTGAGCTGGCTTTTGGGTGCGATGAGCTCCTCGGGCTCGAATTGATGGCCGAGGTCACATTCATCGGCGTAAGCCTTCTCAGACTTGCAGCCCTGGATGGGGCAGCGGCCGATGACCTGGCGACCGTTGAGGAACTGTTGCGCCGATGCGTCGTAGAACTGCTTGGTGGACATCTTGGTGAGCACGCCGCGTTCCTGCAGGCGGTGCAGGATCTCGCTTGTCGTACGCTCATGCACGTGGACCGACGGCTCGATTGCGCTGCCGGCGTAGATGTCGCACGAAACACCGAAGCTCGCGAGGTCGGTTGCCTGGCTGTCGTGATTCTCCTGCACGTAATCGGAGATGTGCTTGGCGTAACCGCCGTTTTCGTGGCGCTTGCGGTATCCCTCCATGATGGGGGAACCGTAGCAGTCGGTGCCGGAGACGAAGATCACGTTCTCGCGACCCAGACGGTCGCGCAGGAAGCGCGCATAGAAGTCTGCCGGGATAAAAACGCCGCCCACATGGCCAAAATGCAGGCCCTTATTGCCGTAGGGCATGCCCGCGGTAACGACGGCGCGCTTGGGCCAGGCGGGGCGATCTGCTCGGTTGGGCGTGGTTGCCATAGAGTCTCCTTCAAAACGGAATAGGGACGAATGACGCCGATGCGAGACGGACCGCTCGGCGATTGCATGCGTATGCACACGGGCCGTTGCCCGATGCAATCTCACATTATCGCACAGCTGTCCGCACG
>OLVZ01003319.1_pt1 | contig 10703 bp, 9 predicted proteins | sample 1673341 | NCBI WGS metagenome assembly OLVZ01 (sample SAMEA3178944, study PRJEB25190) | human gut metagenome | biome: human gut; feature: human-associated habitat; material: faeces | place: Austria | collected 2013
TTTGATGCCGTAGTTCATGTAAGACATTACCGCACCGGTTCTGCACCAGCCGGTCTGTACTTCATCAATCAGAAGCAGCATGTCGTTCTCATCACAGAACTTCCGGAGTCCCTGCATGAACTCTTTCGTTGCCGGATGAACACCGCCTTCGCCCTGTACCGGCTCAACCATGATGGCAATGGTGTTTTCGGTACATGCATCTTTGAAGGCCTGCAGATCATTGTACGGTGCGTAGGAGAATCCGTAGGTCATCGGTCCGAATCCAACCTGGCATCCGTTGCCCGGCTGACCGGTTGCAGACATGGCACCGAAGGTTCTTCCATGGAAGCCCATCTTTGCGGTTACGATGTGGTATTATTTTAAACCCATCCGGGAATTGCCGACCGGAGTATTTCTCGATGCCGTACTTTCTTGCCATTTTGATCATGGCCTCGTTCGCCTCGGTACCGGAGTTCTGATAGAAGATCTTGTCCATGCCGATGGTCTCGCAGACTTTCTCAGCAAGCAGTGCCTGCGGGATGGTGTATGGATAGTTGAAGGTATGCATGATATCGTCGAGCTGCTCTTTTGCTGCTGCAACAACTTTCGGGTTTCTGTTTCCGGCGTTGTTTACGGCGATTCCTGCGTAAAAGTCAAGATACGGCGTTCCGTTTTCGTCGTACATGTACATCCCCTCTGCGGTTTCTGCAAGGAAATCGAAACGCTCGTAGGTCTCGATCATGTACTTGTTTACTTTGTCTTTGATGTCCTGAACCGTTAATCCTGTGTCTTTTAATCTCATAGTGTTATCCTCCCATAGCGTTGAAAAGATTTTTTAAATAAAAAACAAAAAAGCAAAGACTACTCGTTGGTAAGCGTCTTTGCTTTGTTTTTCGTTTATTATTTTGTACAACCATACAATAGCACCACTCCCTATATTTGTCAATTACTTTTTTTTAAAAAGTTTTTTATTTTTATTTTTTTTTAACACCCGCTTTTTCTATTTTTTTTGATGTTTTTTCGTCTTCCGCCGTATTTTTTTCATATCCGTTGTTTTTTATTCTGATGTTCCAGCGGATTTCTGTCCATTATATTGAACAGTTCATTCAAAAAAAGAAAGCCTGTTATTCTGCGGCTTTTAGTGATAGTCGAGAAAGAAACACATGCAGCTCGTCTTCTCCGTCCCTCTGTTGCGGTAGATGTGGGTCTGGTCTGTCTCGAAACGGAATGCCTGCTTCAGGTGGATCTCATGCTCTTTTCCATTGCACTCCACGGTCATCACGCCGTCTGTCACCACCAGGTACTCTCTTGTTTTCTCTCCGTGGCCGCCGCTCACATACGTTCCGCCCGGTTCGATGTCGATACGGTAGATTTCCACAAGCCGCGTGTCTTCATACGGAAAGCACGTCCACACAGTGTACTGCCCCTCCAGCTCTTTCGTCGGAACCAGATCCTCCGGTGTCACAAGATAACTATCCACCAGCGGCGTTGCAATCAGCTCCTGAAATTCAATCCGCAGGCCGCTCGTAATCTTCCCGAGCACGCCAAGCGACGGGTTCGCCGTTCCCTTTTCGATCTGCGAGAGCATACTCTTGCTGACCCCGGTCTGCTCTGAGGCCTGGTCGAGACTCATCCCTTTCGACTGCCGGATCCGTTTCAGATTGACTGCCACATTTTCTGTCAGATAATCCATGTTCTTCCACCTGCCTTTCTTCGTATTTCGCTCATTGTAGCACACCTTCCTCCGATATTCCAGTGAATATTTTTAAACTTTCTGCCGCCTTTCCCCGCTTCGCCTTTCTTTTCTTCCTTTATCCGCCCGGGTTTCAGGCGCTTTTCTCTGCCTTTCCCAGGAAAAGCGCCCTTCCGCCGGATTTGTATTTTTGTCAGACCTTTTCCATCCGCATCTGCCGCAGAATCTTCTTTTCCATCCGCGACACCTGCACCTGCGAAATCCCCAGTTTTCCGGCGATCTGCGCCTGCGTCATGTCCTGAAAATAGCGCATGTAGATGAGCTGCCGCTCCTTCGCGGGCAGTCGTCCCAACAGCTCTTCCAAGAAAATCCGGTTCAGCAGCTTTTCCTGCCCGTTCTCTTTTTCCGGAATGCGGTCCATCAGAGAAATATCGTGGTTTTCCCCCTGATAGATGGTCTTCTGCAGCGATTCCACCTCCGCGCCGGACTCCATCGCCTCCACGATTTCTTCCACGGTAACATCAAGCTCCCCCGCTATCTCCGCCAGCGTCGGATCGCGCCCGTTCTCCCGCTCCAGCCGCTCCCGCACCGCATACGCTTTCCACGCCAGTTCCCGGATCGGGCGGCTCACCTTCACCATCCCCTCCGACCGCAGAAACCGCCGGATCTCCCCCGCAATCATCGGAACCGCATACGTCGAAAAACAGACTTCAAACGAAGGATCAAATTTATCAATCGCCTTCAACAGCCCAATGCTCCCGATCTGGCACAGATCCTCCATCTCCACCCCGCGGTTTGCAAACCGCCTCACCATGCTCCAGACCAGTCCCATATTTTCCTCTGCCAGTGTATCCCTTGCCGCTTTATCCCCTTCGTGTGCCTTTTCGATCAGGGCAAGCGTATGTTCCATGCATTCTGACTCCTATGACTTCCGATCCGGCCCTTACATTTCCGGATGCACACCGATTTTCCGTTTCATCACCACTTCCGTCCCCCATCCCGGATGCGACCTTACTTCCAGCTCATCCATAAACGCCTCCATAAACGAAAACCCCATCCCCGACCGCTCCAGCTCCGGGCAGGTCGTAAACATCGGCTCCATCGCCTTCTCCACATTTTCAATCCCGACGCCGGTATCTTTTACCGTCACCTGAAACACCTTCTCCTCCAGATCCAGCACACACTTCATCTGAATTTTCCCTTTTTCCTGCCGGTATCCGTGAATCATCGCATTCGTAACCGCCTCCGAAATCGCCGTCTTGACATCCGCCACTTCCTCCACCGTCGGATTCAGCTGCGCCAGAAACGCCGCCGCAGACACCCGCGCAAAACTCTCATTGCAGGGACGGCTCTCAAATTCCAGCGTCATCGTATTCCACCGCATCTTCTCTTCTGTTTTCATCCTTTCTCGCATCATCCCATTCCCCTTTCTGCCCACTCCCCGTCCAAAACCTACTTCCACGTCTTCTCCTCTTCCACCTCAATCACCCGCGTCACCCCCGACATCACCAGAATCCTCCGCATCCGCTCTCCCACATGCACCGCTCTCACCTTCCCGCCAATCAGCTCCATCTCCCGAAACCTCCCCATCACCAGTCCAATCCCCGAACTGTCCATAAACACCGTCTTCCGAAAATCAAACACCACCTCCCTCACATTCCTCTCCACCAAAATCTCCCCCGCCTCCTCCCGAAGCCGGTCAGCCACAAAATGATCCACCTCTTCCGGAAGCCGAATCGTCATCACCGCATCCTTCACCCAAACACGATTATCCATTTCCCATCCTCCCTCTTTCCTGTCATAAAATAAAAAACACAAAAGATTTTTCGCCGTAAAGCGAATTTCATCTTTTGTGTTTTATCTTCTCACTTTTATACTTTTTTGCCCTTCGTCCCACGCACCCTCCGCGTAGTCAGTGGTATCAGCCCGACGAAACAGCGCCGCATCTCCTGCGGCATTCTGCCCCGTGGGCGTCCGTCCTCACTATTCCTCCGTCTTCACAGTCCCCCCCAGCGCCTCAATCTGCTGCTCGGCCTTAGTAGCCTTCTGGGTTCCCGGGAACTTATCGATGATCTCCTGGAACACCAAAATCGCATTATCGGTATCCCCACTCAGCCGATACGCATGCGCCAGATAGTTAAGCACCGTATAGTCACTGTCGTTGATATTCTTAGCCTTCGAAAGCTTATCAATCGCCTCAGTGTAATTCGCATCGTCAAATGCATTCACACCCGACTGCGAAAGCTCCTGGAACATAGACGACTGCATGCTCTTGTAAATAGTGTCATACACAGCCTTTGCGTCCACAGAAAGCACCTCCGGGTTGACCTCGGTCAGTGCGTTTGTTGCGTTGCTCGTGTTGCCCTGCTGCTGCGCTTCCACAGCCTTTAGAAGGTTCTCGTAGGAAGCCGCCGTATCCTGTGCCGTCTGGATCTGCTGCTGCGCAGAAGCCGTCGTTTCGTTCAGAGAATCCACCTGGCTCTGGAGCTGGTTCAGCTGGGCCTCCTGGCTCGCCATCTTGCCGCTGTATTCCACAACCTTCTCGTCCGCCTGCCGGTTAATTCGCTGCGTATTCGCAGGCCCGATCAGGAACCACACAACCAGTGCGCCAAGCACCAGCCCAATACCGATATTCAGCATCGTTGCCGCTGTAGACGTCTCGCGGAACGTCGGCGGAATAATCACCGTATCCCCGCTTACCACACGCTCACGCTCGTCCTCGCGCTGCTCCTCCGTGCGCTCCCTGCGGCCGAACCGCCGCGGCTCCAGCGACGTCTGCGTACCCGTCTGGAAATCAACCTCCTTCAGGAAACGAAGCGTCGTCGAGTTCGTCTTGTCAATTTTCGCCGCCTTTTTCAGAATCTTCCGCGCTTTCTCATACTCACCCTTGTGAATATAAATCAGCGCCAGCAGATGATATCCCTTGATCAGCTTCGGATTCTGGTTCAGAATCTTGCGCAGCTGGATCGCAGCCACATCCTCATTGTTCTCGCGGCAGCATTTCAGCGCACTGTTGTATTTCTTGATCGTCTGATTGATCATATCCAGCTTCGCCTGCTCCGCCTGCAGCGTCGCAATATACTCCGTCGCCACATTATTCTCCGACATAATATTCTTGCTGATGATCCACTCACTTAACGCCGCAACCGCTTCACCCGTCTCAAAATAGACAAGGCCTAACAAGTTCCGCGCATGGATGTTGTATTTGTTAAACTTCAGACTCCGCCGCAGCATATCGATCGCTCCGGAAAGATCCCGGATCTCTGCCTTGTCGAGGCCCAGATTGTAGTACATATTCGAAAGAGAAAAACATTTTCTCTGTACTCTCAGGTTAAAACCACAGTTGGGACAGATCTCCATTCCGACGTCCACAACCGATTTACAATTCATACAGTTCATTCCGGCACCTTACTCTTCCTTTTCCGCTTCTGTCTCGTTTTCCTGTTCCGGCTTGTCGTTTTTCATCATTTCTTTCAAAATGTCGATCACATCCGTCAGATCACGGCTGTAAATCGCATCCTCCACCTCGTCCACATCGAGACATGGTTTAAACTTCTTCAGTTCTTCTTCGTAATTTAACATAAACAAAAAATTCCTTCCTGTATTCGCTAACCATTCCGCTTTGCAAGATATGCTTTCAGTTCGCCCGCCAGATACAGAGAACCCACGCAGAACAGCATGCCGCTGCCCTTTTTGCCCAGTGCCTTCTCATACGCTGCCCCGATCTCCGGTTCCGCGCAGACATCCGTGCATCCTGCTTTTCTGAAGTCCTCTGCAAGCACTTCCGCCGGTACGACGCGGCTTCCGTCGATCTGCGTTGCAACAACATGGGACGGATGGATGCCCTCGCAGATTTCACCGATCATCTCATGATAGTGCTTGTCTGCAACTGCCGTGAACAGAATCGTGATCTCGTTTTCTTTCGCAAAATAGCCTGCCGTACTGACAAACTGTGCAATGCCGTCCTCGTTGTGCGCGCCGTCGATGATGACGCCCGGCGCAGCCATTTCCATACGGCACGGCCATTTGATCTTCGAAAGGCCTTCCGCAAGCACGTTCTTAGGAATGTCGTGCACGTCCTGCAGAATATGCATCGTGTAGAACGCAAGGCTTGCATTCATCATCTGGTATTTTGCCACGTACGGAATCGCAAGCTCTGCTTTTTCGCCGCCCGGGTATGCAAAGGTAAAGGTGATGCCCTCGCGGCTCTGTGTTTTCATCTCATAGAACGACGGCTCCATCGGCCATGCCGGGCTTCCCATCTCTTTCGCCTTTGCGGCAATGACAGAAGCCGGACCTGGCTGGCTGGCGTCGTAGATCACCGGGACACCGGCTTTGATGATGCCGGCTTTCTCTCCCGCAATCGCCTCGAGGGTGTCGCCGAGATACTCGGTGTGGTCGCGGCTGATGGACGTGATGATGCATGCCAGCGGCTTTTCGACCACATTTGTCGCATCCAGCCGTCCGCCAAGGCCGGTCTCCATGACCAGGTATTCCACGCCGGCTTCTTTGAAAATCAGCATTCCCATCAGGAACAGCGTCTCAAAATAGCTCGGATGGCCTTCGCCCTCCGCCTCGTATTCTTTGGCTGCTTTTTCCACTTTGAGAAATGCGTCGAGAAACTGCTCATCCGACACATCTTCCCCGTTGATCTGGAACCGCTCGTTGATGCGTACAAGGTGCGGGGAGGTAAAAAGTCCTGTCTTTTTGCCGCCTGCAAGCAGCATCGCATTCAAGTACGCGCAGACGCTTCCCTTTCCGTTCGTGCCCGCCACATGGATAATTTTGATCCCTTCCTGCGGATTCCCAAGGCGCGAAAGAAGCTCCCTCGTATGTTCCGGCGGATGCTTCACCGTAAATTTCGGTATTGTTTCGATATAATCAACTGCTTCTGTATAATTCACTTTATTTCACCATTCTTCAGTATTTTAGGGCTGCTTTCAAACCCTAGTACATCGTTTCGTAAATAACTATACCAATCACGCAGGATGCAGATTCGAGTGTGCAGGTATAAAAATGTAGGCGTAGCGGGCTACGCCGAGGCTTTTATGCCTGTGCAATCGGATTTGCAGACAAGTGAGTGGTATAGTTATTTCGAAAACGATGTACTAGTATCATTATAATCGAGTGACCGGATATGTCCATAGCAATTTTCAAAATTTTGTCCCGACTTTTCGACTTTCCCCGTAAAAAGATACAGTGGGACGTCAAAATCCGCCCCACTGTATGATCTTTCGGACACTCTTTTTAATTCTGCAGACCGCCGTCTTCGGCCGGTTTATCGCTGTTTTCTGTTTTTGACGGCTCAATCTTGTCGCCTTCGCCCTCCGGCGCACCGGACGGCGCTGCCGTCAGTTCATCCTGCGGCGCAGTGCTCGTATTGGCATTTTCCTGCGTCACATCTGTTTTCGTGCTGTCCGGGTTCGGCATCGGCGTCGGTGTAGATACCGTTTTTGGCTCTTCATACATCATCGGCTCTGTCCTTGTCAGCACCTTCTTCGTCGAGCTGTTGCTCTGCTGCGCGATTGTAATCTGATCACCGTCTTCCAGGGTCAGACTATGCACCATCAGAATCGACGGGCTGACATAAACGGTATCCTGTATCTCCTCGTTGACTTCCACACGGCTCGATGCCGTAAAGTTTTCTCCGTAAAAATACCAGGTATCTTCTCCGGATTTTTCGATTCGTTCCAGTGTTACCGGCAGAGCACCCATCTGCAGCTTCACACGCTCATACGGTGTCTCTCCGTCTTCTCCGTAAACGTACCGTTTTCCATACAGCATATCATACTGCAGCACCTCGAGATCCACCTGATAATTCTTCGTATTCCGTCTCGTCTGATGATACCGGAAAATGGTTCCGTCATGAATTCCCACACGGTTCATAACCTCTGCTGCAATCTGGTAGGAAGCAATGTTTTCCTGTTTCCTTTTCAGTCCCATGTTATCCCAGATCACGTATTCGGTCTGATACAGATAGCGGTTCTCCAGATCTTCTACTTTCAGTCCCATCGTTGGCAGATGGTCCCCGTACATCACAAGTACCACCGGCTCCGGATAATCCGCAAGCTTTGTCGTCAGCTCTTTGACAAATATGTCCATCTCATGAATCTGATTTACATAATATTCCCAGGAGTAATTATTTTTTTCCCGGTCTTCCGCGCCTGTCACTGTAATCTCCGGATCGTCAAGCACCGGCTCTGTCGGATAATCACCGTGGCCCTGTACCGAAATCGTATAGATATAATCCGGTTCGTCTGTCGCATCGAGCGTTTTTATGATCTCTTTTGTCAGAATATGGTCTTTTACCCATCCTGTCGCCGTCACATCCGAGATATCCGGCATATATTCCTCCGAGGTAAAGGTATCAAAACCAAGACGCGAGAACACACTTCTTCTGGAATAGAAGTTTGCTTCATTGTTGTGGATCGCATGGGTCGCATAGCCAAGATTCTTTAAAACATACGGCGCACTCTCACACGTCTCCTCTGAAAGCACCGATTTGTACGGATACTCACCCGCTCCGAAATACCGGAGGCTCATGCCGGAAATAGTTTCAAACTCTGTGTTTGCTGTTCCGGCTCCCACCACCGGCACACGGAGATAACCGGAAGAATAATCCTTCATCAGCTGCCGGTAATACGGGATCGGGTCCTCGGAAATGTTGAGGAAATTAACCAGCTCCGGATCGAAAAAGGACTCCAGCTGCAAAAAGATAATATTCGGTTTTACCGTATCATCCTCTTTTTGTTCGCCTTCACTCGTCTCAATCTGTTTCACGAGCTGTTCGGAATAGCCGTTCGGCTCTGAAATTCCCGTATCAAACAGGGTGACTGCCAGACAGTACGGATAGCCGTAATCCTGGTAGGCAAATGCGATGTTGACGAAATAGCTGGAAAGCACACGCTTTGCAAGCGCCAGATTCGTTGCTCCCGTAAAGAGTACAATTACCAGAGCAATCAACGGCACATTCAGATACCAGCGGATTTTCCCCTGAAATTTCGGTCCTTTGATCCAGACCCATACAAAAAATGCCAATAATGCCACAAGAGCTGCCGCAACGAGGATCATGGTACCTTTCGACAGATACTTCGTCACGACCTTGGCACCATCGCTTAAGTTCCGCAAATCCGGCCCGGTAAACGGTGTGACGCGGTTCGCCAGAATCACACCGTTGATGATACCGAGCAGCAGCCAGAAACAGCTCATGATGAGCCGCACCAGCACACGTCTGCGGAACAGATAAACTACCATAAAAGTAGTGAAGATCAAAAATGCATTGTACAAAAAGACCCATGGGCTTTCCACCATGTAGCTCCACGCTGCCGCAAGCGAATGGCGGGAAAATGCTTCAATCACCAGGTACAGAATACAGCACCCCAGAGCCTGCAGCGGCAACGAGAGCCAGTTGCAGACTTTCACTACGGTTTCCTTGTTTCCATGCAGTTTTCTTTCTTTATTCATTTATTTTTTCAGCTGCTCCAATCTTGTCTGAACCTGCTCCATCATCTGCTGATAGTTCGCCAGTTTTTCTTTCTCTGCCTGAACTTTTGCTTCCGGAGCTTTGTTGATAAAGTTCGGGTTGCCAAGCATGCCGTTGGAACGTGCGATCTCTTTTGTCAGACGCTCTTCCTCTTTCGTAAGGCGGGCGATCTCTTTTTCCAGGTCAACCAGCTCGGCAAACGGAATGTAGATCGTTGCCTGCGGGATCACTGCGGATACCGCATCGTCTGCGATGCCGGCTTTGTCTGCCTGTACGTGAACTTCGCTTGCTCCTGCCAGAGTTCCGAAGAATACAGCACCGTTTTTGAAGGTTTCCTGTACAGCAGCATCTTCCGTTACAACGAATACGCTTGCCTTCTTTGACGGCGGTACATTCATGCTGGTGCGGACACCACGGATGCTTCTTACCGCCTCTTTCATCATCTCAACGGCTGCCTCATCCTCTGCGTATGCAAAGTCTTCGGTCTCTTTCGGCCATGCGGCGATCATGATGGAATCCTCGTCCGGATTCAGTGTGCAGTAGATTTCCTCTGTGATGAACGGCATAAACGGATGCAGCAGCTTTAATGCATTGCCAAGAACGGTTTTTAAGGTCCACAGTGCAGCGCCCTTCGTCTCGTCGGTCTCGCTGTACAGACGCGGTTTTACCATCTCGATGTACCAGTCGCAGAACTCCTCCCAGATAAAGTCGTAAACCTTCTGTACGGCGATACCGAGCTCGTAGCGGTCCATGTTGTCCGTTACTTCCGTTGCCAGCGTGTTTACCTTAGAAAGAATCCATTTATCTGCCAGTGTCAGTTTGTCTTTTGGCATTTCAGACGGAACTTCTGCTTTTTCCAGGTTCATCATGATGAACCTGGAAGCGTTCCATACTTTGTTTGCGAAGTTACGGCTGGCTTCTACACGCTCCCAGTAGAAACGCATATCGTTTCCAGGTGCATTACCGGTCATCAAAGTCAGACGGAGAGCATCTGCACCGTATTTGTCAATGACTTCGAGCGGATCGATACCGTTTCCGAGGGATTTACTCATCTTGCGTCCCTGGGAATCACGAACGAGTCCGTGGATCAGTACGTGGTGGAACGGAACCTGTTTGGTCTGCTCCAGTGCGGAGAATACCATACGGATAACCCAGAAGAAGATGATGTCGTATCCGGTTACGAGTACGTCGGTCGGATAGAAGTAATCAAATTCCGGTGTTTTCTCCGGCCATCCTAACGTGGAGAACGGCCACAGCGCAGAACTGAACCAGGTGTCCAGGGTATCCGGGTCCTGGATGAGATGGGTGCTGCCGCATTTCGGGCATTTTTCCGGCATTCCGCCTCTTACAACGGTGATCTCGCCGCAGTCATCACAGGTGTAAGCCGGGATGCGGTGGCCCCACCAGAGCTGACGGGAAATACACCAGTCATGGATGTTATTCAGCCAGTTCTGATAAATTTTGCTGAAGCGGTCCGGGATGAAGTTTACTTCGCCGTTCTTCTCTGCTTCGCTGGCAGCTTTTGCCATATCTGCCATTTTTACAAAC
>OLVZ01003327.1_pt1 | contig 10684 bp, 8 predicted proteins | sample 1673341 | NCBI WGS metagenome assembly OLVZ01 (sample SAMEA3178944, study PRJEB25190) | human gut metagenome | biome: human gut; feature: human-associated habitat; material: faeces | place: Austria | collected 2013
CCATGTTCGGCGGCGACCGCGCCCGCAAGGAGAACCTCGTGGAGTACGGATTCCGACTCCCGGCGGCCAAGGACAACCGTCCGGTGACCTTCGCCGAGTTCGAGCAGTTGCAGGGCACGTCGATCTACGTGAGCGCCACGCCCGCCGACTACGAACTGATGAAGAGCGAAGGCGTGATCGTCGAACAGCTGATCCGCCCCACGGGGCTGGTCGACCCGCCGCTCGAGGTGCGCGTCACAGCCAACCAGATCGACGACCTGCTGGAGGAGATCGACAAGCGCGTGAAAGACGACGACAAGGTGCTCGTGACGACCATCACCAAACGCATGGCCGAGGAACTTTCGAAATATTTCGACCGGGTGGGCGTGCGCAACCGTTACATCCACTCGGACGTGGATACGCTGGAACGCATCCAGATTCTGGAAGACCTGCGGGCCGGAATGTTCGACGTGCTGGTGGGCGTGAACCTGCTGCGCGAAGGCCTCGACCTGCCCGAAGTGGCGCTGGTGGCGATCCTCGACGCCGACAAGGAGGGGTTCCTGCGCAACGTGCGGTCGCTGACGCAGATCGCGGGACGCGCCGCGCGCCATTCACAGGGCAACGTGATCCTCTATGCCGACACCTGCACCGACTCCATGCGCTTCGCCATCGAGCAGAGCAACCGCCGGCGCGAGAAACAGGTGCGCTACAACATGGAGCACGGCATGCTGCCGCGCCGGGCGCAGAAGAGCGGCACGGGGCAAAGCACCCTGCTCTCCGCGCGCACCGACGTCCCGGAAATAGCGGCGAGCTACCCGCTCGCCGAAGACCACTACATGGCCGCCGCGGACGTACAGAGAACCTATGCCGCAAGCGAGAACATCGACACGCTGATCGACAAGGCGCGCGAAGACATGGAACGTGCGGCCAAATCGCTCGACTTCCTCGCCGCCGCGAAATTCCGCGACAGGATGTACGAACTGCAGAAACTCAAGGAGGAGAACCGGAAAGGCTGACACGCCCGGCCCCGCGGTTATTCGCGGACGGCGTTGCGAAAGGTGAAATACTTGGCAGCCAGATAGCTGTACACCATCGTCCCCAGCGAGGCCATCATTTGCGAAGGCGTCGCCCAAAACCCGCACAACTCGACGAAGAATTTCAGGAAGAGATAATTGACCACCACCGAGCCGGCGACGGAGAGGAGGTAGCGGAAAAGCTGCGTCCCCGTGGCAAGCGGCGAACGGCGGAAAGCCACGTGGCGGTTCAGCCAAAACCCGGTGAAAAAGGTCAGCGGAAAAACAATCAGCATCGCCGCGACATGCGGGGAAACCGCGATGAACCCGAGGTCGAGCAGCTCCTTGTCGAGCACGAAATTATAGAGCAGGAAATAGCACCCCCAGCCGAAAACCACGTTCGCGCCGCCGCAAACGGCATAACGGAACGTCTGGCGCGGCAATAACGCAGAAACAGGCCGGCGGTAGAACCAGTCGATGAAACGGATTATCAGCTCGGAAAGACGCATCAACGGGCAGTGTAAGTCCACAGCCCGGGGAAACGGTCGCTATAATTACGGATGAACAACGTACATGCCTCCGCATCGGGCGCCTCGAAAGGTGAAACCATGAATTTATTGCCGAAACGGTAGACCCCGCAGCGTACCGATGCATCCCTGGCTTCGGCATCCGCGGCGGCACGGGCCGCATTTTCCGGCGTACTGAAAACCCCCAGCACGACATACCGGTGTCCCGAAACGAGCGATGCAGGCTCCGCGGAGGCCCTTGCCGCCGGCCCCGGACGCTGTCCGGAAGGTCTGGCATCCGCACGGGTTACAGCTGCATCCGTACGGTCACCGGCGCTATCCGCCGTCCCGGCCGCCCCCGCAGCACTGCTCCCGGCAACGTCGGTTTCCGCAGCCTTCGTTCCCGCAACTGCCGTCGCAGTCCCGTCGTCCGTCACACCGGCCGTCGCGGACGAAGCGGCGGGAATCCCCGCATCCGCGGCGGGCAAGGTGCGCGCAACTTCGGCGGCCGCACCGGGTTCCGGAATATCGGAAGAATTGATGCGCAGGAATTCGGCACCGCCGAAACCCGCCGCAATCACGATCGCCGCGATGCCGACCCACAGCGCCCAGTCCAACCGGCGGGCAGGCTTGATCCGCACGGGCTCGTGTCCCTGCGGGTTCAGCAGCCTGTCGAACGCGGGTGCAAGCGTAAAATTCTTGAATTTGAGCACGCCGACGCCCTCTATGGTCAGCACGTCGCCCTCGCGCGTGCGGGAAAGCCAGCGGTCGTAAACATCCTGAGCTCCGGCAGCGTCGCAGTGCAGCGTACGTGCCAGTTCATCGGCAAGCGATACCCCCTGCTGCTGCGAAGAGAAGGATACCACGCGGCAGGGAGGAAGGACTGTACGTTTGGAAAGCCGCCTGGCACCGCGCCGCTCGACAAAGAGCGACCCTACGCCAGGCAGGAACACCCCGCTGCCGGCGGCAAGCAGGTTGCCGACAAGGCGGTTCACTTCATCGACCATCGGGTAATTGCTCATCGTTTCTTCTTTTTTGGAGTCGCTGCCGGGGCTTTCGGCACCGGAGCGGGGGAAACTTCGGGCCCGGACACACCCCGGTAAATCATGTAAATACCCAGCACGATAAACGGAATGCTCAGCCATTGCCCCATATCGAGCACCCATCCCTGTTCGAACGCCTCCTGCTCGGTCTTGATGAACTCGATGAAGAAGCGCGTCAGGAAAATCCCGAGCAGCCCGATGCCGAACAGGATGCCCGGACGGCGCCGCGCGATGTCCTTCGCATAATAGAGCCAGCAAAGGATGCCGAAGGTGATCAGGTAGCAGAGCGCCTCGTAAATCTGGGTCGGGTGTACCGCCGCGGGGGCGAACTCGTTCACCCACTTGGCCGAGCGGACGAATTCGAATCCCCACGGCAGGGTCGTGGCCATGCCGAAGATCTCCGAATTGAACAGGTTGCCCAGCCGTACGACGGCACCGCCGATGCCCACCGCGATCATGATGCGGTCGAGCGACCAGATATAGGGCAGCTTGTTCTTGCGCGAGAACAGCCAGAGGCCGATCAAGAGGCCGATGGCGGCGCCGTGGCTGGCCATGCCGCCGTCCCGGAAACCCGTGATGATCGTCCACGGCTTGCTGAGGTATTCCATCGGGTCGTAGAAGAGGCAGTGCCCCAGCCGCGCCCCGATGATCGTCGCCAGAGTGCCATATATAAAAATCGACTCGGAGACCTTCGGCGGAAGCCCCTCGCGCTTGCAGAAGTTATCGAAAAACTTGGCGCCGATCAGGATTGCCAGCGCCCACATCAATCCGTAATAGCGGATGTCGAGCGACCCGATGGAGAAGAACACCGGATCGAAATTCCAAACGATGCTTAACGGTCGTATCATTTATTCAGTTCTTGCAGGTTGACTTTTTTGAGCGTAAACGAGAAGGTACTCCCCACGCCCGGTTCGCTGCGCACGCTGATGCGTTCGCCGTGCGCTTCGATGATATGCTTCACAATCGCCAGGCCGAGCCCCGTACCGCCCTGCTCGCGCGAGCGCCCCTTGTCGGTACGATAGAATCGCTCGAAGACGCGGGGCAAATCCTCCTTACTGATTCCCAATCCGTTATCCTCCACCTCGACAAGTATTTTGTCGAGCATGTCGCGAAAATGGACGCGCGTCAAACCGCCCTCCTTCCCGTAGCGGATCGAGTTGATGACGAGGTTCACGATGACCTGACCGATGTAATGTTTGTCGGCCAGCACCCAAAACGGCGAGGGAAGGTTGTCGGCGCCCTTGATCGAAATCCGGATGCCTTTTTTGTCGGCCTCCATCTCGGCCTGCTCGGCGATCTCCTTCGTCAGCGCCACGATGTCGAACTTCTCCATTTCGAGGCGGTTCATGTTGCTCTCCAGCTTGGAGATGGTATCCAGGTCGTTGACGATATTGATCAGGCGGTCGATGCTCTTCTCGGCCCGCTCGAGGTATTTGCGGTTGATGAGCTCGTCCTCCAGGCCTCCGTCGAGCAGTGTCGAGATATACCCCTGGATATTGAAGATCGGGGTTTTGAGCTCGTGCGCCACGTTGCCCAGGTACTGTTTGCGGAACTGCTCAGTCTCCTTGAGGCGGGCGATCTCCTTGTCGTTCGTATCCGCCCACGCCGTGAGTTCCTCGCCGATATTCTCGACGTGCTTGTCCTTCAGCTCGGAGAAAATCTCGTGCGTATGCACGTCGCGCGAAAGCACGATGGAATAGATCGGTTTGAGCTTGTAAGCCACATACTTGCGGATGATGAACAGCGCCACGAGCGCCACGACGACAAAGACGGCGCCGCAGACGCACAGCGTCACCCACCACACCGCATCGAGCAGCGTCATCGTCCCGGCCACAATGGCCGTTGCGAGGAGCGCGATCCACAGCGATGCGCCCTCTTTGGTTTTGATGTATACCATAAGGCTTACTTCGTATAATTTTGCATGAGACGGGCGATGTACTTGCCCACGATGTCGAATTCGAGGTTCACGACCGAACCCACGCCGATGCGGCAGAAGTTCGTATGCTCGAACGTATAGGGAATGATCGCCACGCGGAACGACGACTCCTTCGAGTCGCAGACCGTCAGGCTCACGCCATTGACCGTCACCGACCCTTTCTCCACGGTACAGAGCCCACCGCCCTGCGGTTCGTAGGCGAACGTATAGTACCAGCTGCCGTCGGCGTCCTCGCGGGCCGTGCATACGGCCGTCTGGTCGACATGCCCCTGGACGATATGCCCGTCGAGCAGCGCATCGGGTTTCATCGAGCGTTCGAGGTTCACCAGATCGCCCACAGCCAGCAGGCCGAGGTTGCTCCTGTCGAGCGTCTCCTTCATCGCCGTGACCGTATACGTATCATCGCGGATGTCCACAACTGTCAAACATACGCCGTTATGTGCTATACTCTGGTCGATTTTCAACTCGCGGCAAAAGTCCGCGCGCAGCGTAAAATCCTTATTCTGACGGTCGGTACGGATGTCCACGACCTCCGCCATGCGTTCCACGATCCCTGAAAACATATTCTCAACTGTTTATTATCAATTTGCCTTTAACTTTATACACCGAGCTTATATCACTGACATTCAGAATTATGTCGTCATAATTTTCCCGATCGCCGGCCACCAGGCGGAGTTTGTCCTCCCCGTCGGCGAGCCGAACTATCCGCAAAGTTACAATTTTTCGGCTGACAATCACATATTCCCCCCCGGGAATAATTGCATCCCGGTCGACGGCCTTCAGCAAGACCACCGCACCCGGCGGCAAGGCGTCCCCCATGGCACGTCCCATGTAACACATGGCAAGGTCGCACTCACCCGCCTGCGGGATGACCAGGCTGCTCTCAGCCTCGAGGTGGGTGACGTGCGCGATGGCCTGTTCGACATCCACATTATAAAAAGGTATCTGGGCGCCGCGCAGTTTCCCGTCCGCGAACATCTGCCCCTCCCCCGTCAGCAGCCACAATTTATCCACCTGCGGGAATTTGGAGACGATGCGGTCGGCCACGTCGAGCGAAATGCCGTTGTTACCGCGTTTAATCTGGTAGAGGTTTTCGCCGCGTGCAAGCCCGATATGGCGGGCGAAGTAGTTGGTTGACATGTTCGCCCATTTGATTACGGCTTCGATCCTCTGCCAATTATTCTGCTTTTCTCGCATTTTATTAGTAAAAATTAAAAAAAATTTGCATCTTTGCACTCCCGGTCCCGTAGTTCAATGGATAGAATATAAGATTCCGGTTCTTACGATATGGGTTCGATTCCCGTCGGGACTACAAAGGCACAAGTGCACAGATTGCTGCACTTGTGCTTTTTTGTTAGCGTCAATTCACAATCTTTTATTCAACAAAAATAAGAACAAATTTTCATTAGTCAATAAAAAATAGCATAATTAAGCCACAAAATAACACATTCGGACAGATCACAAAAAAGTCCGTATCGCTTCGGGTACGGACTTCTCCAAGTCGTATTTCACGTCCCAGGGACGTGCAAACAGGATATATCAGTTGAATGTCAGAATGAAAGGCGCACTCCGAGACGGAGGGTCAGCGACAGGGAAGAATCGGTGCGCGATGTACGCAGGGTGGTTTCCGTAAAGTAGTGCGAAACCTCGGGCTCAAAGTAAAGCCCGACATAATTGCCGAGGCGGTACTGTGCCCCGACGGCCCCGGCCACCGACCACTGTACTTTGGGTTCGTCGACGGATTTGGAGCCGAACTTGGCGGACACGCATTTCTCGAGCATACCGCCTGCGCCCACGTACATCGAGAAACGCCCGGTTTCGAGGAACTGCCAGTTCAGGCGCAGGGGAACCCCGATGAAGTGAAGCTTTTGGCTGATATCCTCGCCGCCGGACTGCATGCTCACGTCCGACCATAACAACGTATAGTTCACACCGCTTTCGAGCGACAACCCGTACGCGAACTCCTTGCGCACCGAAAGGCCGAAGCTGAGCGGCTGATGGTGGCGGAACGAATAATCCTCGTAATTGTATTTCAATTGCGCCATCGTGCCGTTGGTACCGCCTACAAATATGTCGGACATCACCAGATTGGGGCCGACACCGCCCGACGCCCCCGATGATCCGGTCACACCGCCTGCGGCGAAGAGCGAAACCGAAGTCTTGCGCCGGGGACGCCTGTATTCCTGCACGCCATCGGCCAGGTAATCGTACGTGCCCGGGTATTTGCGGGGCTGAACGGCCTGCCCGGCAGCCTCTTCTCCCGGGTTCCCGTCCGTGGCGGACGCCTGCCCGGCGACTGCCGCACGCACGGCCGGCCGCGTGCCGTCCGCCGCGGCATCCCCGGTAGCGGCAGCCGCTGCGGAGGCCTTTCCGGAAGCCTCGCTCCCTGCCACCGCATTTTCCGCAACCGAATTACCGGTGTCGGCGTTTGCAGCAACCGCCTCCCCGGCGGGCGCAGCTCCGGACGTCAAAGCCGCTGCACGGCCGTCCTCGAAGCCCCGCATATCGGCGGCGGCAAGGGCATCCCGTCCCGGTGCAATCCCGGGAGCCGTCCCCGCACCGGGCTCCTCGCCCGGCAGCGCCGCAGCCCGCACGGCCTCTTCGGTCGGAACGGCTGCGCGGAGCGTCCCCGCGAGCGTCCCTTCACCGTCTCCCGCCGGTGTCCCATCGACCTGCGCCATGTCCGCAGCAGAGCTGCCGCTGTCCGTCGCCGTTGCAATAACAAACCCTTTATCCCCTAAATCCCGGTTTTCATGCAGCAGGTATCCCCCACCACCCAGGAAAATCAGCACAGCGGCGGCAGCGGCAGCAATCCGCGGCCAATGGCTACGCAACACGGAGATACGCGGGTGAGGCCCGAGCTCGCGCTCCAGCCGCGCCCAGCCGTCGGCCGGAGGTGTCACCTCGGTGCCCCGGAGCGCACTCCGCATTACGTCTGTCCAGTCTTTATTTTGTTTCATAATTTAATGTGTCTCCATATAGGCCCCTATTCTGCGGGCCAGCAGTGCCCGCGCGCGGAATAACTGCGACGAGGAACTTTTTTCGTTGATCCCCAGCATCTGCGCGATGTCGCGGTGCGAATAGCCTTCGATGCAGTAGAGGTTGAACACCGTACGGTAACCGTCAGGCAATTCGCTGACGAACCCCATCAGCACGTCGCGCGGAATACGCGCCACTTCCGACGGGTCGGGCTCCGGGATGTCGGGCAACTGCCTTCCGTCGTCGAGCACCGTCATGCTCAGTTTGTTCCGGCTGCGGAGCCATTCGAGCGCCACGTTCACCGTGATCCGTTCCATCCAGGCACGCAGGGAACCGGGGCCGCGGTAGGAAAAACGGTCGAAAGCACCGTAAATCTTCAGGAACGCATCGTGCATCAGGTCTTCGGCGGTAGACCGGTCGCCCGAATAGCGGAGGCAGACGGCCAACAGACGGCCTGCATAACGGTCATACAGCTCACGACGGGCCGCATTATCCCCTTTTCTGCACCCCTCGGCCAGTATCTGCTCCTCCATTCCCATATTTGCGTTCATCTTATAAACGGTGTAGCCATCAAAAGACTGCACGGCACCCGAAAATTTTTATGCCCATGCAGTATTCCGCCCCGCCCTGCATTTAATTAGTGAAGATAACGCAAAAATAATTATAAATATGAAAAGATTCGGATTATTTCTTCTCGTGACCATGGCTGCGGCCATTTTCACCTCCTGCAACGATTCGGACGGGGACTACCCCAGGCTTTCGGCTTTCGCTTCGGTAAAGCCGCTCGAAAATAACGATTTCTATGTCGTTCTCGACGATGGCAAGACGGTGTACCCGGGCGACAAAAGCCGCATAGGCAGCTATAAGGCCGAGGAAGACCAGCGCGTCGTCATATATTTCAACCTGCTGAATAACAAAGTGGAAGGATACGATTACAACATGGCGCTCTATTACATACAGGACATCTACTCGGGCGGCACGAAAGTCGTGACCACCCAAGAGGAACTCGACGCGCTGGAAGACGACAAAACCAGCTTCAAGGAGGCATTCCTCAACAGCAATTACCTCAATGTCTGGGTCGGGTTCAATGCCTGTGACCTCACGAAACACACCTTCCTGCTGGTACGCAACAACGTGACGGAGATCGCTCCTGAATACACGGAAGAGGGGTACCTGAACCTCGAACTGCGCCGCGACGCCCACGGCGACGAAGGCGGATACAACTACGACCGTTATGTCTCGTTCAAGCTGGATTCCTTCAAGGAGGATCTCGAAGGCAAGAAAGGTATCATCCTGCGTGTGAACACCCGCATGAACGGGGTGAAATACATAAAGATCGGGCTGCCGCGTGAGCAATAGCCGGAGCTTCCGGCAGCGACCCCGGCCCGCATATCCTGCGGGCCGGATTTTTTTTCGCCCCGCCGCGGCAAAGTAGCACAAAATCGTTATCTTTGCAACATGTCAATCGTACGCAACACAGAGAGCGATCTCGAATTCGAAAACAAGATACGTCCGCAGGAGTTGGAAACCTTCTCCGGGCAGGACAAGATCGTCGACAACCTCCATATTTTCATCAAGGCGGCGCTCATGCGCGGCGATTCGCTCGACCACGTACTGCTGCACGGCCCCCCGGGACTGGGCAAGACGACGCTCGCGAACATCATCAGCAACGAGATGGGGGCTTCGCTGAAGATGACCTCGGGCCCGGTGCTCGACAAGCCGGGCGATCTGGCCGGTCTGCTGACGAACCTCGGCAGCGGCGACGTGCTGTTCATCGACGAGATTCACCGGCTCAGCCCGATCGTGGAGGAGTATCTGTACTCGGCCATGGAGGACTACAAGATCGATATCGTGCTCGACAAGGGGCCGAGCGCCCGCTCGATCCAGATCGAGCTGAATCCGTTCACGCTGATCGGGGCCACGACGCGCAGCGGGCTGCTGACCAGCCCGCTCAGGGCCCGTTTCGGCATACAGTGTCATCTGGAGTACTACGACAGCCGCGTACTGAGCGGCATCGTCCGCCGTTCGGCCTCGATCCTGAGCATTCCGATCGATGACGAGGCGGCCCGCGAGGTGGCTCTCCGCAGTCGGGGCACGCCTCGGATCGCCAACGCGCTGCTGCGCCGCGTGCGCGACTTCGCGATGGTCAAGGGTGGCGGCCGGATCGATCTGGAAATTACCCGCTATGCGCTGAATGCGCTGAATATCGATTCCCGCGGGCTCGACCGTATGGATAACAAGATTCTGCGCACGATCATCGACAAGTTCGGCGGCGGTCCGGTCGGGTTGGGTACGATCGCGACGGCCGTCAGCGAGGATACGGGGACGATAGAGGAAGTGTACGAGCCGTTCCTGATCAAGGAGGGCTTTCTGAAGCGTACCCCTCGCGGACGCGAAGCCACCGAATTGGCCTATACGCATTTGGGGCTCGTTCCTCCGGCATCCGAGCGGACGCTGTTCTGATGCTTTCCGCTCGCGCGGTTTTCGGTCCGGGGCAGGTCGAAACTCCGTCCGGAATCGTTTCGGGCGTGTCGGAAATTTCTTTCGTTTTGGGATGGCCTGGATGCCGTTCCTGCAATTTTACCCGCTTTTTGTTTCGTCGCGTCCGTCCGATGTGTTCGGGGGTGGCATGAAAAACCCGTAAGGCGCGCCTATCGTTTCGTCGCGGCATCCGTATTCGCCGTTCCGGCTCGGTCCGACGACCGCGCGATAAAGCGGGCCGAATCGTCGGTCTCCGTCGGCTCGTGACTCAGGGACCGTGCGACGGACGAATCTTCCGGGCCGGTTTCCCTATGTGCTTACCGTTCCGTTGATGTGTCGCCGTATTTCGGCAACGGACGAAAGACCGCCCGGGAGACGTTTGGCAACCGCCCGCGGCCGGAACATGGCTTTCTTTCGACTCGGACGACGGAGTCTTCGGCGGATTGCTGCCGTTCGTTTCCGGCGTTCCGGAACCGTTCGCCGTGTCAGGCCTCTCCTCCCGGGAAGCTCATGGCTTGTTTTATTTCGTCGGCAGACGAGCTGGGGATCGGGATCGGGCCGATCGAGTTTTCGTAGCGGGCGATGTTTTCGTGGAGCGAGAGCAGAAGCCGCTTGGCATGTTCGGGAGCCAGCACGATCCTACTCTTGACCCGGGCCTTGGGCAGGCCGGGCATGATCCGCACGAAGTCGAGCACGAATTCCGAGGTCGAGTGCGCGATGACGACCATGTTGGCGTATTGGCCTTCG
>OLVZ01003329.1_pt1 | contig 10676 bp, 20 predicted proteins | sample 1673341 | NCBI WGS metagenome assembly OLVZ01 (sample SAMEA3178944, study PRJEB25190) | human gut metagenome | biome: human gut; feature: human-associated habitat; material: faeces | place: Austria | collected 2013
TCATGCCGCTGTCAGATGCAGCCGGTCGGCTATGTCCAGCCCCGCAAGCCACGCAGCACATACGGCAATTCGCGGCCCTGCGCCTATGTGCCCGGCATGAAGGTGGTCTGATATGCGCTGGCCGAAACGACTTATCTGCCTGTGGCGCGATACGCGCTGCACGGTGCTGCGGCTGGGCCTCGAGGGAGGTTTAGTCGAGATAAACTACAAGGGCAAGAGCAAGACTGTGCCCGCGGAAGAAATAGAGATTATCAAGGAGGAGCGCAAATGATACTGTTTTGGTTTTGCCTGGCCGTCATGGGCGTGGTGTTCGCCGTCGGCGGCGCTGTCTCGGCGCTTATCTGGTTTGCCGACACGGCCGAGGCCGAGTGCGCAAAGCGGAGGCGGCAATGAAGAACTTCTACATAGCAATAACGTTCCTGTGCGCAGCGCTTATAGCGTTTCTCGTACTTATCGCCTGTGCGCTTACGGACAAGCCCGAAGAACCGCAGGCCGTGGCGCCGGAGGTCAACGCCGACGGGCTGTGCATCGTGACGGTGGTAAAAGCGCCGGAGCCGGAATACGAAATGTACTTTTCCGAGGCCGATGTTGTCGCTCTCGCCCGGATGCTTTACGGCGAGGCGCGGGGCTGCACGGTGGACAATCAGATGAAGTGCGTATGGTGCGTGCTGAATAGAGTCGACGATGCACGCTTTCCCGATACCATTATCGGCGTTGTGTCCGCGCCGGGGCAGTTTTACGGCTACAGCCCCGATTTCCCGGTGCTGGACAGGCTATACGCCGTTGCGCTGGACGTACTTACACGCTGGTCAATGGAAAAGCAGGGCGCGGAGGTTCAGCGGGAGCTGCCGAGCGGGTATCTGTGGTTCACCGGCGACGGCAAAACAAATCATTTCAGGGAGGGCTATTAAATGAAGATCATCATATGCATTGCGCTCGTGGCCGTTGCCTTCTTCATCGGCTGGAACGCCAAGGCGCTGCACACGCTGCACGCCATAGACAGGGTGCTGGACATGCTGTACAAGTCCATAACGGAAAAGGAAGAGCTGAGCGAGACCGAATTTTTCTATGTGCACGGTATGCTGCGCACGATAGATCTGCTGCAGGAGAAGAAATGACATGGAAAGAACACTGTATTTATGCTTTGCATGCGCCGCGGATATGGCCCAGGGCTATGACCTTGAGGAGCTGCCGGGGCAGCTGAAGAACGCAAGATGCGAAAAATGCGCCCGGAAAGCCTGGGGCGCGACATACCGCATAAAAGCAAAAAATAACCGCGGCACCACCGACCAAAGCCGTGCCACGGTTAAGTAAACGCAAATCCAAGAGGATCTGTGCTTTAAGAATAACACGGATCCTCCGCAAACACAATAGGAGGAATTATGAACAAATACATTGAAGCGGCTCTCGAAAGCTATGAGACGATAAAAACGGAACTCAAAAACTTCACAAGAGCCAACACGGACTTTGAGCTTGATATCGACGATGGCGGCTATCCGCTGGTGTTCACCTTCTCCCCGAGCGAGGATGCAGCACAGGAAAGTATGTTCGAGCCGGACGAAAACGGCGCTATCGGCTCTCTGCGCGTTATCTGCTCCAGCGCCGGAGCGGGCGTTGACCTGGGGCTTAAATGCCACATTCAGGCCGAGGTATTAAAAAAACTGCTCAGCCGCTGCCAGGTCTGCGCCGAGGCGAGCCTGCATGCATTCAAGGCCGGGAGGTGCGCGGACTATGAGTGAATGGACAGCTAAAGCAGCCGCCCGGCTTGAGGACGAATGCAAGAGCGGCAAGTTCGATAAGTACGGCAGCGCCATGAAGCAGGCCGTCAAAACGGCGCTTTTGGATTTTTGCCGGCAGGACGATGAATTTGCACAGGCGGTCGTGCAGGGCGGAAGCTTCACCGACTGCATGACGGCCGTCGGCAAAAAAGTCAAAAACGGCAGCATATCCGATCTCGATGCGTACTCCGCGGCCGTCGGCTTTTACTTTCCCGGAGCAAGGATCAGCTTTGAGATGCGCATTGAGCTGTGCGAGCATGACGGGGATGAGATATCAAGGGACAGTCTGCTTGTAGATCTGTCGGCATTTCTGTGAGGCGCGGCATGAGCGATTATGAAGCTATCCGCACCGAAGCGCCGCCGGCGCTCGAGGACTTCCCGAGCATTGAGGATACCGACTCGGTTATCCGGCAGGTCAACCGCCTGTTTGATCCCTATGTTTTCTTCGAGCGGCACAAGGACAGCATCGAGCTCTGGTGCTCATGCTGCTTAAAGCACGGAGAGATTGACATACCGCCGCGCACAGTGACGACGGTCGAATATGAGCTTTTATACAACAAGCACAACGAGCATGTTACCTGCCCGTATTGCGGGGCAAGGGCAACATACAAGAACGCCCGAAAGCTCGGCAAGAAAACCAGGCTGCCGCAGTACCTGCCTGTGGTCATGCTGGCAGAGAAGGACGGAGACCTTTACGCAAGAGCGTACTGGACGCGAAAAACCTATGCCACACTCGACGGCGCACCGGAGTTTTACCTTGTCGAGGGCTATTACTTCACGCCGGGCAGGGCCACGATGTACGCGCAAAGCTACAGCGGGTTCAAGCCGCACAGCGTCAGCGGCAGCTACGATCCGGTGCACAGGGTAGTGACCGAGCCGTTCACGGAGGGCAGCTACTACTGGTTCAGATACAAACCCTATGTCGTTCTCGGCCTTGACGCTATCGGAAAAAGCGCATTCAGATACTGCGGCTATGAGAGCTTTGAGCGCGGCATCGATGCGGTGTTGGGGCTGGAAACAGTCCGCACACGATACGACATGATGAAGTTTTTCGCGGCGGCGAGCATCTATCCCCGGCAGATAGAAATGCTGCTTAAAACAAACTGCGGCGAGCTGGTTGACGACCTTGTCCGCGGCCGGAAGAAAAACAGGGACATATTCGACTGGTCAAAGGACAACTATCTTGACGCCTTCGGCCTTTCAAAAACGGAAATGCGCGCATGGCGCGAGTCCGGCGCGGAGCTGGAGGCCATTGCGTGGTACAGAAGGCTGCGCCGCGCGGGACTATCCGAGAGCTTTGAGACGATTAAATACTTGGATGAGATGTGCCCGTACACATTCCCGATGAAGGATTTTGTCCGGCTGTGCTGCCGGGCAAGGGTAAAGCCCGCAAGGCTTGCCGCTTACCTTTCGCAGGGGCAGAAAGCCATTCCCGAAAATGAGATACAGACCTATAAGGACTATCTCGACATGGCCAAGGCTCTCGGCTGGGATATGAAAAATGACACTGTCAAGCTGCCGAAGAACCTGCACCGCCGACATGACGAGGCGGTGATCGAGATCAATATCAAGCTTGCCAACGAGGGCATCAAGCTTGCCGACGACAGCATAATAAAACGCCGCGCCAAGTACAACTTTGAGATGGGCGATTATCTGATACGCTGTGCAGTCAGCGCAAACGAGATCATCTGCGAGGGCAAGACCCTGCAGCACTGCGTGGGCGGTTATGCCCAGCGGCACATGTCCGGCGCTTTGACGATCTGCTTTCTACGGCGCAGGGATGCGCCGCACAAGAGCCTTTACACGATAGAAATGCAAGGCAACAGGCTCATGCAGATACACGGCTTTCAGAACGACCGCAACGCCGCAAATCCACGCACGACCATGGCGTGGATGATAAAGCCCTGGCTTGACTGGATAGCCAAGGGCAGCAAGCGCGACAAGGACGGCAAGCCCAGACTGCCGAAAAAGAAGGAGGCAAAAACAGCATGAACGAAATTCAGACCCAACGGACGCCGGATATTATCGGGGCAGAGATACGCGGCCTTACTCAGCAGGCCAAGACAATGACCCTGTGGTTCGGCATAGAGATCGGCCGGAGGCTCACGGAGGCAAAGGAAATGCTTGAGCACGGGCAGTGGCTTGCGTACCTGAAGGAGCAGACGGAGTTTTCACAGCCCTCGGCCTCGCGCCTTATGCGGCTTTACGATGAGTACGGAGCCAAGCAAACGAGCCTTTTCGGGGCTGAATTAAACTATTCAACGTTGAATAATTTGAGCATTTCCAATGCCTTGAGGCTGCTCGCCGTGCCGGAGGACGAGCGCGAGGAGTTTGCTTTGGAGCACGATGTTGAGCACATGTCGGCCAGGGAGCTTGACGAACTTATAAAGCAGCGCGACGAGGCCGAGCAGAGAGCGGCGAAGGCCGAGGAGCAGGTGCAGCAGGCCGCCGACGGGGCGGCGAAGGCCGACGAGCAGTATCAGAAGGCAAAGCAGGAGCTGCATCTTTTGCGGGAGAAGCTCGGCAACGCCGAGGCGCAGAAGGCCGCGGCGGAGAAGGAGCTCTCCGAGCTGAGAGATCGTCCCGTAGAGGTGGCCGTCGAAGTCGACGAAAAGGCAGTCGAGGAGGCTATCACTGCCGCCCGCGCCAAAAACGACGCCGAGTGGGCAGAGAAGATGGCAAAGGTCAAAAACGAGCTTTCCGAGGCCGGGCTCAAGGCCGAGAAGCTCAAGGCAAAAATAAAGAAGGCGGAGGAAAAGGCCGCGGCTTCGGCCGCCGAGCTCGAGAAGCTCAAAAAGTCTCAGACGCTTTCGGATCCGAACACCGCCGTTTTCAAGCAGATATTCGAGCAGGTGCAGGAGGATTTCAACAAGCTGCACGGCAGTCTTTTGAAGGTCAGGGCATCCGATCCCGACACGGCCGAGAAGCTTACCGCGGCGGTACGCGCCTTGGTTGACAAGATGCAGGGGGCGCTCAATGGGTAGCTGCGCCGGCTGCGAATACCTTGGATTTGAGCGCTTTCGGAGCGGGTACACGGCGGCGCGGTGCTTTGCGCCGCTGGCGCCGCCCTGGGGTAACGGCCGCATTATAGGAAACCCCACGCCGAGACTGCTGCCCGAAAAAATTGAGCGCCCGAAGTGGTGCGAGAAGGAGGACCGAGAATGAAAAGCAATATAAAACCTTTATTTTATATGAAGTGCTGGCTTGAGATGAAAATCTTTCTTACGGAAGTCGTGCGCGACGATGCAGAAGGATATCCATATGCCCAAGACATACTTGAACTTATGCGAGCTATAGAACTGAAAATGGAGGGCGAAGATGGCACAAGCAAATAAGACGGGCAAACCCATCTCGACAGAAATCTTAGATTTTCTCGAATGGTTTTCAGCAGAAACACCCAACGAATACGAAAAAGGCATAGAAACAGGCTTGCGCATTGCGCAGACGATTGCCGAAAGCGTAGAGCGAAGAGGCGAGGAGGACTGACAATGGCTGAATACATTGATCGAGCGGTGTGTCTGTCAGTTTTGCGTGCAAAAGCAAACATGGCGGTTTTAATGGACGCTGCCCCGTATTTTGAAAAAAGCGGCGCAGATGTTGGAGAAACTGCCCGCCGCTGATGTCGCGCCGGTGGTGCGGTGCAAGGACTGCGAATACAGCTACGAGGATATTGATGGGTTAACTTGTGTATATGGCCCGTGTGTAGATTGCACTGTGCCGGAGGACTTCTATTGCAAGTACGGAGAAAGGAATACAGAAACATGAAAAAGCTCATTGAAAAGCTGCGCCTGTGGCTTATACGGAGGCTTGACGCGGTGCCGATGGACGAGCACACGGAGCTGTGCCGGGAGGGTATAAGCCTGCTGCAAAGGCTCGAGCGGCAGGAGGCCGAGCAGAAGCGGCTCACGGAGCGCTTCCGGTACGCTATACGCGAGATATGCCGCCGGAGCGAGAACACCTATTACGACTGGTGTTGCGACGTATGCTGCATGCGCGGCGAGAATTGCAGGGCAAACGGCTGGTGCAGCAGCTTCTGGCCGGGAAAGGTCAGGAAAAATGCCTGAATATTTCAACTGCCTTTACTGCGGCAAGCCCGCGGTCAGAAATTCCTCGCGGCAGATATACTGCCCTCGCTGCCGAGCTGAGCGGGATACTGCGTCTAAGCGTGAGGCCGCGCGCCGCAGCAATGAGAAACGCGCAGAGCTTCGGCGGGCTATGGTATCGCTCGATGCGCCGATGATCAACTGCGCCGGCTGCGGCGTGCTGACGGTCGGCGGCCACAACCGCAAATACTGCCCGGCATGCGCGAAGAAGCGCGCCAAGGAGAGAATGGAAGCGGCCAACGCCGGGCGGTACAGGTACACACCCAACAAGAAGCCGCAGGCCGAGGAAAGGCATTACACGCGGCCGCGCCGCACGGGGCTGCTGTTCGATCTCGGCGGCAAGGAGCTTTCCGAGGTAGCGCTGGAGGCCAAGACGCTGGGCATGTCGTACGGGGAATACACCTCGGCCTGCTTCGGCGGCACGATAGAAAGGAAGCTTGCCATGCAGGGTGTCAGCCGCGAGGCCGCGGGACACATGATAGCAAACGCCAAGCGCAAAAAAACTCTCGCCAAAAAGAAAAAAGCCGATTCCGCCCCTTAACGGGGCGGTCGGTTGAGATATGCAGGACGGCATAATTAAGGGCAAAGGCAACGGCGTTATCGACCTGACGGAGGATATGCTAAGAGTAATGATCTTCTGTCAGCGCATTATGGAGGGCAAGTAAATGAACGCACCGGATAAAATCACTGAGATCAAGGGCGCCGCGACTGCGGTTGCGGCAATCATCACCGGCATAATAGGCTGGGCAGGCTGGGCGGTAATGCTGTTTCTCGCGCTTGTCATCATCGACTGGACAACGGGCTCGTGCGCCGCGAAGAAGGCCGGAGACTGGAACAGCGCAAGATCCCGCGAGGGACGCTGGCACAAGGTCGGCGAGATAGTCGCAGTAGTAGCTGCGTTCATGTGCGATTTAGCATTGAAGATAGGCATGCAGGGGCTCGGCATAACGCTGCCGATTGACTATGAAACGCTGTTCGGGCCCTTAGTCACAATGTGGTACATATTCACGGAAATAGGCTCAATCGCCGAGAATGCGCAGGCATTGGGCGCGCCTGTGCCCGACTGGCTGACGAGCGGAATCAAAAAGCTCAAGGACAAGACCGATGATATTGGGGGGCAATCATAATAGCAGGTAGTTTTGCGCACTCAGGATAGCTTAACTTGATTTACGATAATTTAAGCAATGTGTTTTACTCAACCTCCGAAGAGCCTTTCTTCGGGGGTTTTATAATAATCGCAAAGGGGCTAACCAGACGGTCCTGAGGCAAATGAATTGTATTTATTATCAAAAATTATAGATATGTAGTTGTACAAACTCGAAAAAACTAAGCTCACTTAGATTGTTTTATTATTAATTCTATGATAGGATATAAATAAGATAGAGAGGGATGGATCACAATGAAATTACTGTCGCCAAAGCAAAAGCAATGGATGCTTAGCAAAAGTCGAAAACGAATTCGGGAATTGTCAAGGAGGAAAAGACACACTCGACGGAAACACTTGGCGCGTACTAAGTATGATGCAAATAGCAATAGCCATAGACTTGTTGCTCCCGCCGTACTCAGCATCGATCGAAATCCATCTGAAACTTTGGAGTATTTTTCTGCTGCCCTGCATACAGCATCTTCGTGCTTGCCAAAGCAAAGCATATATTTTGATTTAAAGGCGATAGAATATATTTCTGCTGATGCGATTATGTATATAATAGCTCTTGTCAACAACGTAAAAAGAGTGAATCGCTTAAGAATTCGCTGCGAAGGAAATCTTCCGGCGGCAAGCTCTGCACGGAGCGTTATTGAAGACGTTGGCTTCTATGAGTATGTATCCGGCTTAAAGCCCACACGAGAAGAAGACTCGGCAAAACGTTTTAAAATCACATCAGGAAAGGATGTTGACGGAGCAGTAATAGGAAAGATATGTGATTTCGTAAATGAATGCGCAAAGTCACAAGGTAAGTTATTAACTAAGAGGCTCTACCCGATTATAATGGAGTTAATGACAAATACTCGCCAGCATGCTTACAGAAAAGAAAGCGGGCAAATGAATGATAACTGGTATATATACGCAGAGAACAAAAGTGATTCAATAGAATTTGTGTTTTTAGACACAGGATTAGGTATTCCAAGCACTATACGAAAAAACTTTTTTGAAAAGATTAAAGTGCTGTCATTGGCAAATGATGCATCTTTCATTGCCTCAGCCTTAAAAGGTGCGTTTAGAACAGAAACTGAGCAGTCACACAGAGGAAAAGGTTTGCCTGAAATATATAAAGATTCAAAGGCAGGGAGAATTTCAGAATTAACTGTTGTTTCTGGCAATGGAAAATGTGTTGTTGGGGATAATGGAATCATAGAGGAGGCCCTTCTTCCTGTATCATTTGTTGGCACATTGGTGTGCTGGAAATTTTTAAAGCAAGGAGCTGAGCAAACATGAAGATTAAAATATCTAAAGATTATAGCAAAACCCCAGGAGGAAGATTTAAAAGTGAAGGTGCATATTCAGGCGAAGACTTTCGAGAATCAATTCTTTTTCCTAAATATAACGAAGCCAAAAAAGCCGGGGATACTCTTATTGTTGATTTGGACGGTGGTTATGGGTATGGATCATCTTTTTTAGAAGAAGCATTTGGAGGTTTGGCAAGAAAATTGCATGACAAGTCCATTCTTAATAACATCAAAATTATTTCTGATGAAGAGCCGCGACTTATAGATGATATAAAAAAATACATTGAAGAAGCTTTGTAAGTTAGCTGAGGGCGATTTTATGAGAGATAAAATATCCTTAAAGACAAAGATAGCTTTAATTATTATAACCATAATCGTAATTTCAGCCGCTGGATATTGCCTTGTTACAAACCCAAAGCAGTTTTTAGAACTATCCCTGACTTCAATAATCAACTGGGCTATAGCAATTTTTGTTTCTTTTTTGTTGGTGCAGAGGCAAACTGATCGACGGAACCAAAAAGAAGCCATAATACGCATTCTTTCGTGTATCCAGCAGTTAGTTAATGATCCCGCTGCGTGGGAAATTGCTGATGAAACATACCAAGCCGAATTAACGATGAGGAAACGGAAAATAAGTAATTTAATAAACATTCTAGAGGAAGAATCTAAAGCATTCAACATTGGTAAAGATGTGATCTTTATTAAAGATAAATTCACTGAATATGCCGACTTTATGGGCAACCATATTTCTGACCTAGATTATTTAAAACGTAGCAAACTCGAGTTGCAAAGACCGCTTGATTTAATATACTGCAAAATCTTTGAAACTCAAATGACATTATATAGATAAAGAGAGAGCTTGGCAGATGTCAAGCGCTCTCTTTGTTTGATTAGAACGTCGCCGAGAATGCGCAGGCACTAGGCGCACCTGTGCCCGATTGGCTGACGAGCGGAATCAAAAAGCTCAAGGACAAGACCGATGATATCGGGAACAAGTGAATAGAAAAACAGCCCTCGGCAGATTCGTCGAGGGCGTGCTACCTTTATTTACTTAATCCACTTACCGATACGCTTCACGCCAGTTGTGGTTAGGCCACACACGATACCAATGCGTAAAAGTCGGTTTGCATATAGATGCATATAGATTACCGAAATTTGGGCGGATACTTAAATTCAAAGCGTGCAAGTGCAATTCTCTTTATTAATATCAAATTTAACTGCTTTATGTATTTCGCACTAAAACCCAGTAAAACAAGTCTTGATTTTCTCTGCAAAATAGTATATTATAAATAAGCTTATATCATAAAGTTGTTGCTTTTAGTCAACGATAAGGCGATAATGTGATATAGGTCTCCTATGGCCTCTTCAGACGACGTGACAGATGGCTGAAGAGGCCTGCTTATTTTATTGTTTTTCCATAAAAAGCTCCATGAGGAGAGTCAAGACACCTACTACCAGCTGAAAAACCGCAATTTCAAGGCTAAGAACGTTAAGCTCATGATCACTGAAGCTGAAAACGTGCCCAACGTTAAGTGTGGTGAATGTCGCTATAAACCAACATATCACGGCTATTGTTGCTATTATATATGCTGCATTTTTGCGCAAAAAAACAGTCCCCCCTTTTTCTTTCGTCCAAGTTTAGTCAGGAGGATCCTATGCCACATATCGCACTTATAAGCATACACCTAGGGCCTGCTTTCGTCAATTGCCTATCCTTTCAAAAAACATGGTTGGAAGTTGGTGAATATATAGAATTTCGTGCATGCCCTTGACTTTTCATGTTTTTTTAATATATAATTAGCTATTGCTTCTTAGATCTCTCGGCAGGTAATACCGAGAGATTTAATTGTTTATATAGCCAAAGTAGCATCTCTACAATTTTAAACTCAAATTCTTTATTCCTTCTTCTTAATTAGATTTAATTCATAGTTCATTTGAGCCCGAAATGGAACCCCAAAACAGCTTGGAGCCCCGGTTTTTGCCCTATTTATCGGGCTCCAAAGCGTATTTTTGAGTAACACTGCATTGATATGAAAAAACCTTGTAGTCATTGAAACTACAAGGTTTTTTCGCATTTTGTGTTGGTGCTCCAGCGGGGATTCGAACCCCGGACACCCTGCTTAAAAGGCAGGTGCTCTGCCTACTGAGCTACTGGGGCATGTCTGGCTGGGATGGCGGGACTCGAACCCACTATATCAGAGTCAAAGTCTGAGGTGTTACCATTACACTACATCCCACCATCTAAAATCTATTCTATTGTACACAGAGACCGGGCTTTTGTCCGGCCTCTGTGACTTGTGGGGTGGGTAAAGGGACTCGAACCCTCGACACCCGGAACCACAATCCGGTG
>OLVZ01003331.1_pt1 | contig 10673 bp, 6 predicted proteins | sample 1673341 | NCBI WGS metagenome assembly OLVZ01 (sample SAMEA3178944, study PRJEB25190) | human gut metagenome | biome: human gut; feature: human-associated habitat; material: faeces | place: Austria | collected 2013
AGCTTCAGCTACACCTACTCTCTCGGCAGCGGCCTGCAATACAGCCGCACTGAGGGCAAAAACAGCGCCGGTCTACAGCGCGCGAACGTACTGACATACTCGCCGAACACCGGTGTAACGCCCATCATGGTCTACGCCGATGAGCAGCTGTACGGCAGCAAGGCCACTATCACAAACGCGGTGAAATATCTGCAGAATCAGGGTAAAACCGTGCTTGGCGGCACGAATGCAGACTTTTTCGTTATGTCCACCGGCATCCCGATCGGTCTGGTCATCGACAGCGGCGAGCTCATTTCGTCCGATGCCTGGCAGTATGCGGTCGGCTTCAAGAAGGACGGCACAGCTGTCCTCGGCCGCCCGACTATGGGCATCCGCGTGAGCGGCAAGAGCGGCACGGTCAACGTATCCTACTTCAACAAGACGCGTACGACGGCTGGCGCGTACCTGCTCGATCACAACTACGATGACTCGACGCACTTTGCAGCCAAGGGCACGAGCATTATCCTCGAGCGCGTGGATGATACACCGGTCAAGGTCAACGGCTCGGTCAAGCTCAAGGTCGTAAACAAGGGCACGGGCAGCAGTCCCATTACGATCACAAAAAACCAGATGGTGCTCACCAAGTCGGACGGCGCAAATGTGCCCTCGTGGGTGGATTTCGAGGTTGGCGAGGAAGTCACGCTGTCCATCGCATCGAATGACAGCAATTGGAGCGACGTGCAGTACGCAGTCGGCGGCAAGCTGCTGATGGACAACAGTACGATCACGACCGACGGCATCGACGCAGGCTCGACCCGCAGAGCACGCAGCGCAGTCGGTGTGAAGGCGGACGGCACGGTTGTTCTGTATGAAATCGACGGCAATCAGTCCTCGTACAGCATCGGTCTGACGGCGGCAGAACTCGGTCAGGAGCTGAAGGATCTCGGCTGTGTCCGCGCCATCTGTCTGGATGGCGGCGGCTCCTCCGCGATGGCGATCCGCAATCCCGGCGAGAGCACCGCAGCATTGATCTCCCAGCCGTCGGACGGCTCGCAGCGCGCGTGCGCCAACTACATTTTCTTTGTGAACAACATCGCGTCGGACGGCGTGACGGCTCATGCTGTGCTCACGCCCAGCCACCGCTATGTGCTCCCGGGCGGAAGTACCTGGTTCTCGGTCAAGGGTGCAGATGCGTCTTACGCCTCGGCGGACGCACCGACCGACCTCAGCTACACGGTGAATGATGAGCTGGGCACGGTCTCCGGCCAAACCTTCACCGCAGGCAGCAAGGCCGGTCGCGCGATCATTACCGGCTCAAACGGCGCGGTTTCCGGCTCGATGAACGTGTGCATCACCACCGGTGTGGACTCGATCGCACTGCAGAGCGGCGGCAAAGCGCTCAGCTCTATCTCGGTCAAACCGGGCCAGAGCATCAACGTAGATGCGCTCGCGTATCACCTCGGTCATACGATGGGCGCTGCGGATTCCTGCTTCAAGTGGAGCGTGTCCGGCGATGTCGGTGCGGTAAATGCGGACGGCGTGTTCACTGCGGGCAGCCGGATGGCCTCCGGCACGCTCACCTGCTCGTATGGCGGCGTAAGCAAGTCCATTTCGGTCAATGTCGGCATGGGCGACGCGCAGAGCGCTCATACCGTTGCGGATTTTGAAAGCGGTCTGAACAATCTGACCGCATCGGACGGCGTAACGCTCTCGCGGGTAACGGATTACACCTCGGTGGCGCGCGGCACCGGTTCGCTCAAGGCGATGTGGAACGGCACCGGTACGGACGGCTTTACGATTTCCGTTCCGGCGGCTGATGCTTCGAGCATGAAGCACCTGACACTGTGGGCGCACAGCAGGAACACGGCAGGCACGCTCACGGCGGTGTTTGCCGACGCGGAAGGCAATGAGCTGACCGCTCCCCTGTCCGCTGCAACCGGCAACAGCTGGAAACAGCTGACGGCAAGCGTGCCGGACGGCGCACAGCAGTTCACCGGTCTGCGGTTTGACAAATCCGGCGCAGGCTCCGGCGGCTCGGCGCTGTACCTCGACCAGATCGTACTGAGCGCAGATCATGCGGTGACGAATACGGATGCGCCGTCGGTCAAGCTGAATACGACCTCGGCAACGGTCAGCATCGGCACAAATGCCGCGCTTTCCGGCACTGCCACCATGGAAAACGGCAAATATCCGGTCCGCGCAAGCAATATTGCGGTCAAGGTGGACGGCAAAGCCGTTTCCGGTGCAGCTGTGATGAGCGGCTCGACCATGACCATTACAACCGGCACGCTGTCTGCCGGTACGCATACCGTAACTGCCGACGTGTCCGATGATGCAGGCAACCGCACGCGTGTTTGTGCGACCGTAACCGCCGGTTCGGCATCCAACGTGTTCGCGGACACCGCGTCGCATTGGGCGAACGGCTATGCTTCCCTGCTGAGCACACGCGGCATCATGAAGGGCGAAACCGCAAACGGCAGCACCTATTTCCGCCCGAACCGCAACCTGACCCGTCAGGAGTTCGCGGTGACGATGGCGCGTCTGCTGAATCTGGATACCTCCAGCACCTCCGGCACGCTCGGCTTCGCCGATGAGGACAGTATTCCGAGCTGGGCGCGCGGCGCAGTTGCCGCAGCTTCGCGTGCAAACATTATGAACGGCTCGGGCAGCAACGGTAAGCTGTACTTCAACCCGCAGGCCACCATGACGCGTGCTGAGGTTATGACGGTCATCGGCCGCTGCCTGCCGCGCGGCTATGCGGCGGTCAGCCTGAATTATACGGACGCGTCCGTGATTCCGTCGTGGGCGACCGAGCAAGTCAAGACCTGCGTTTCCGCCGGTGTCATCGGCGGTTACTCGGATGGTACCATCCGACCGAACGGCAATATCACCCGCGGTGAGATTGCGAAAATTCTGGCTCTGTTCTGATAGCTGTCGCACAACCGCAGTTTTACAACAACACCCGTCAAGAAAAATCTTGACGGGTGTTGAGACTGTCGAAAAACTTCGTTTTTCCGACAATCTGTGTTTTGACTTCGCAAAACACGGACGTCCGAAAGTTCCCGTGCGGAAACTTTCTCCCTCTTAAAGTATCAAAACCGAGGTACACGCCCCCGGTTTTGATATATTTGCTTCTCAAATATTATTTCATGCGCGCTGCCGCGCGGCAACGTCAACATCACGAAAACGAACTTTATTGACCGACTGAACACCCGTCAAGAAAAATCTTGACGGGTGTTTTCTTATGCCTTTTCAGTTTTCTTCGGAAGCAGCAAGCCAATCAGCAGACCGACCGCAGCCGGAATCAGCCAGCCGAAGCCGAGTGCGTTCAGCGGCAGTGCCCGCAGCAGCGGCGACACGACCGGAATCGGGAATGCCGCGGCAATGCTCTGCACCGCAGTAAAGGCAATGCAGAGGCGGTAAACCGCACCGTGTTTCTCCGGCTTCGGGAGAAACGACAGCACGATCAGCACGATAGCGACCGGATAAATCGCGTTCAGCACCGGCGTGGACAGACGGATAATACCCGCCAGACCGATATTCGAAATAATCATGCTGGCCGCAGCAAAGAACGCCGCAATGGCCGGATACGGAATACGCGGCAGCAGCTCATGGAAATACTGACCGACGCAGGCAATCAGGCCGACACAGGTATTAAAGCATGCAATGACGAAAATTGCGGCAAGCAGCACCTGCCCGACCGGGCCAAACAGACCTCTGGCAATATTACTCAGCGTGTCCGCGCCAGTCGAGCCGCCCGGCCATGCCGCGCCGGACAGTGCGCCAACGTGCGTCAGCATCGCGTAAACCAGAAGCAGCATTGCGCCTGCAATCCAGCCTGCACGGATGGTGCTGCGGCGCACCTGCTGTTCGTCCTCGATACCGTAATCCCGAATATTCAGCGCGATAACCGCGCCGAAGTTGAGTGCCGCCAGTGTATCCATTGTCTGGTAGCCATTCAGAATGCCCGTCAGGCCCGGCAGCGAAGTGTAGGCTGCGGTCGGCACGCCGTAATGCTCTGCCACCGGATGAAACAGGCAGCCGAAAAACAGCACGAAAATCAGTATGATCAGCGTCGGACACAGAATGCGTCCGAGCCAGCTTGTCAGCTTTTCCGGGTGCAGTGCAACGAAAAACGCTGCCGCAAAGAACACGATAGAGTAAATCAGCTGCCGCATTGCATCTCCGCCAATGAGCGGCGCGAGCATTTGGAACGATGTGCTCGCCGTGCGCGGGATGGCCAGACACGGACCGATCGACAGGTAAACCAGCAGCGCAAATACCTGCGCAAATCGCGGATGCACACGCCCGGCCAGCTCGGACAGCCCGCCTGCACGCGCGACAGCGATCACGCCAATAACCGGCAGACCGATCGCGCTGACCGCAAATCCGACAAAGGCCAGCCACGCGTCAGCGCCCGCCTGTGCACCGAGATACGGCGGGAAAATCAGGTTTCCGGCGCCGAAAAACATGGAAAACAGCGTAAAGCCTACCAGAAGCAGGCTCCTTCGGTTTAACTTTTGCATAGCAGTTCTCCCCTTCCTTATGAATAGTGAAAGCGCCATCATCGCGGGACAATGGCGCTCGGGTTTGCATCCGAGTCAGATGCGTTTGCTCATTTTTTCGCTGTATTCTGCGCGGTAAGCCTCGAATGTGCCGTTATCGAGTGCGTCGCGGATTTCCTGCATGAGGTGGTTGTAGAACCACAGATTGTGCATGACGAGCAGCCGCTGAGACAGCATTTCACCGCTCTTGAGCAGGTGGCGCAGATAAGCGCGGCTGAACCGCTGACAGGTCGGGCACTGACAGCCTTCTTCAATCGGGCGGTCATCGGTCTGGTACTTGGCATTCATAATGTTCAGGATGCCGTTATGCGTGAACAGATGACCGTGACGCGCGTTGCGGGTCGGCATAACGCAGTCGAAGAAATCAATGCCGCGAGCGACACCTTCAATAATGTTGCTCGGCGTGCCGACACCCATCAGGTAGCGCGGCTTATGCTCGGGCGCATGCGGCAGAACAACATCGAGAATATGGTACATGACCTCGGTGCTTTCACCGACGGCAAGACCGCCGATGGCATAACCCGGCAGATCCAGCTCCGCAATTGCCTGCATATGCTCGATACGCAGGTCGTCATAAGTGCCGCCCTGATTGATGCCGAACAGCAGCTGGTGCGGGTTTACCGTATCCGGAAGCGTGTTCAGACGGTCAAGCTCGGTTTTACAGCGTTTGAGCCAGCGCGTGGTACGGTCAATGGAGTTTTTAACATACTCACGCGGCGCAGGGTTCTCGATACACTCGTCGAACGCCATCGCAATGTCCGAGCCGAGGTTGGACTGGATGCGCATGCTCTCCTCCGGTCCCATGAAAATCTTGCGGCCGTCAACGTGCGAGTGAAAGGTTACGCCTTCCTCCTTGATCTTGCGCAGGGTCGCCAGCGAAAATACCTGAAAGCCGCCGGAGTCGGTCAGCATCGGACCGTCCCAGCGCATGAATTTGTGCAGACCGCCCATTTGCTTGACGATCTGGTCGCCCGGACGGACGTGCAGATGATAGGTGTTCGACAGCTCAATCTGGCAGCCAAGCTCCTTGAGATCGAACGCGTCAACCGCACCCTTGATGGCACCCGCTGTGCCGACATTCTGGAATACCGGCGTCTGTACCACGCCATGTGCCGTGCAGAACTCGCCGCGGCGGGCGCGGCCCTCGGTTTTGATTAGGTTAAATTTTCCGATTTCCATAATTCCCTCTTATCCTGTTTCATTAGTACAAAAGCATCGAATCGCCGAACGAGAAGAAACGATATTCTTCCTTAATGGCTTCCTGATACGCGTTCATGACCATTTCTCGTGTTGCAAATGCCGAAATCAGCATCATCAGTGTGCTCTCCGGCAGATGGAAGTTGGTCACAAGATGATCGACTGCCTTGAACTTATAGCCCGGATAGATGAAAATATCCGTCCAGCCGGACTGTGCGCGCACGGTACCGTCGTCAGCCGCGATGGTCTCCAGCGTGCGGGTAGCTGTTGTGCCGACCGCCCAGATCTTGCCGCCTGCGGCACGCGTATCGTTGATGATCCCCGCGGTCTCTTCGTCCATGATATAATACTCGGAGTGCATGATGTGGTCGGTGATCTCATCCTCCTTGACCGGGCGGAACGTACCCAGACCGACATGCAGCGTCACGAACGCCAGTTTTACTCCCTTGGCTTTCAGCGCGTCAAGCAGCTCGGTCGTGAAGTGCAGGCCGGCGGTCGGTGCAGCTGCAGAGCCCGGTGTTTTGGAGTAAACCGTCTGGTAGCGTTCGGGATCATCCAGCTTTTCCTTGATATACGGCGGCAGCGGCATGGTGCCGAGCTTGTCGAGGATTTCCAGGAAAATGCCCTCATAGTGGAAGCGGATCAGGCGGTTGCCGTCCGGCTGAACAGCCTCGACGGTTGCGGTCAGCAGGCCGTCACCGAAGGTCAGCTCTACACCGGTGCGGGTCTTTTTGCCCGGACGCGTCAGGCATTCCCACAGGCCGTCGCCTTTGTCGGTCAGCAGCAGCACCTCGATCGGCGTAACATGGCCGACAGCGTGACCCATCAGCCGCGCCGGAATGACACGGGAATTGTTGAACACCATGCAGTCGCCCGGCTGAACGTACTCCAGCAGATCGCGGAAATGACGGTGTGTCACCGAGCCGTCCCTGCGGTCGAGCACCATCAGGCGGGACGCGTCGCGCTGCTCCAGCGGATGCTGGGCAATCAGGCGTTCGGGTAAATCAAAATAAAAATCGCTTTTCTTCATCACAAAGGCAAGGACGCTTTTAAGACAATATCGCCTAAGCGCCCCTGCCGTTTTTCCTCCCTTGCGTGTTGATTTTACAGATTACTCGGCAATCTCAATGCCGGTAAAGTAGAATTTCAGAATCTGGTCATAGGTGAAGCCCTTCTGCGCCATTGCGTAAGCACCCCACTGACTCATGCCGACGCTGTGTCCCCAGCCGGAGCCGTTGAACGTATAGCCGGTCGGATTGGTAACGGTCGGCGTGGTATTCGAGCCGGTATTGCTCGAATTACCGCTGTTTGCATCCTCATCATCACCGGAATAGTCACTTGTGGTTTTGACAAGCACAGTGCTGCTTGCGTTGTCAAAATCAACGTCAAAGCCAATCGCCTTGCCGATATCGCGCAGCTTGTAGTAGTTGTTGCCGTTGATGATGTAGCCGTCCAGTGCGATCTTCTCGCCGTCGAGCACGATCGTCGAGGTGGATTTGCCGATTTTCTCCACCGCCGTGGACGAATCCGCAAGCTCACCGCCAACGGTCTCATACGCCGTGCCGGAGGTCAGCAGAATGCGTTCATTCTCCTTATCCCAACGGACGTTGAACTGACCTTTGGTGCCGCTCAGCAGATACGCAATGTCACGCAGTTTGAAGTAATTGTTGCCGTACTGCGTGCCGTTTACAATGTAATAGCCCTGCGGAGATACGGTTTTGCCGTTGACCTTGACGTTATGCGTCGAAGCCTTGACCTGCAGACTGGTCTTGTTGCCCGAGCCGCCGACCGGCGTGATCGTGTAGCGAATGCTCTTGAGACCGAACACTGTGCGGACGCTGCTCCTGGAAATCGTAACCGATTTGCCGCTCGTATCCGTCACGGTGACTTCGTTTACGTTATCGGTCGCGGTGCGCTTTGTGACCTGCACATTTGCTACCTTGCCGATGGAGTAGCCTGCGGCATTCACCTTCTGCTGAATCTCATCTGCGGTGAGCGTCACCGTCCACTTGTCCTTGTTCGGGTCCTCATACGGGTCAGCCTTGCCCTTGAGATACGCGTAATCGCCGCCCCAGACGTTCGCTGCGTCCTCGGTTGCGCCGCCGTCCGACGAATAAAAGTAACCGATGACCGAGCTGCCGTTGTACGACAGCGTTTCACCCTTGGTGGCGTTCACTGCGGCATCCGAGGCCTCGGTCGCGCGGTTGGCGCCCAGATACACCTGACAGTTCGTGGTGTTGCACAGATCGTAATCACTGCCGTGCTTGTGTGTGCCGAGTGCAAACGAACGAGCACACACTGCCTGCGCCTTCTGCGCTTCGGCAGGCCAGTCCGGGTCAATCTCGTACGGCAGCACGCCCTTCACATAATCCTCCACACCCACATAGTTTATAACAGTGATGCTGCCGTTCGATGCACGGCGGTACACAAAATCGCCGTACCACTTGTAGCCCTTGAACCACGTCAGCGTGCTGTTCGGACGAATGGCGATATGGTCTGCACCCGCTGCGGACGTATACAGCACCGAGCCGCTGTCGGTATCGCTGACCTGAAAGGCATTGTTCACCAGCTTGACGGTCAGCGCACTGCTCGTGATCGACTTGCTGCCGGAGAACGCGGTGCCGCTGACGGTGCCGACCGTGTAGCCGGTCCTGTAGCCGCTGACGTTCTCGAGCTGCGGTGCAGCAAAGGTGGAAGCGCCGCTGATCGTCAGACCGACACGCAGGCGTGTATCGCTGCTCGCTGCATGTGCCGGAACAGCACCGATGCAGGTGACTGTCATCACGGCGCAAAGCAGCATGGATAACAGCTTTTTCATTTTTATCAACTCCTGTTTTATTTTTTATCCTTGTTTCGCCTTGTTCTTATTGACAAACTCAAGGGTATATTCTAAAATAAAAAGCGAAAGTATCACTACAGATAGAGGTGCGGTTTTCATCAGTACCGGTTGGAAGGGTCCGCAGACCCGATAATCACCCGGGAAAGGGACCTCCGCCGAAGCCGGTGCTTGTTGCGGAAAGGCCGTGCTGGACGCCGTCGGAAAATATCCCAGCGTCTGTCATCAGCGGAAACGCCGGTGGAGAGCTATTCTGTTTAGAGCGCAGCGGTTTGTTCCGCTCCCTCTATTATAGTATAGATCATACCGGTTTTCAACCGGTATTTTTCTTTTGAGGTAACTCCGCACGATTCGTCTGCGGCACTTTGCGGAAAATTGCTCTTGCCGAATCATCCGAAGTCGCCTCTGGATATTCTTTCTGTATGTTTTTCATCACATAATTTCTTTGTTAGAATACCTTTTGGAAGGATTTGATAAACATGAAGCAGTACAAAGTAGGCATCGTCGGCGCGACCGGTATGGTAGGTCAGCGCTTCACCCTGCTGCTGGAAAACCACCCGTGGTTCGATGTCGTAGCACTCGCTGCATCCGGCCGAAACAAGGGCAAGACCTATGCCGAGGCTTGTGAGGGCCGCTGGAAGATGACCGTTCCGATGCCCGACAAGTACAAGGACATGGTTATGTACGACGCAACTGCCGACGCAGAGGAGATCGCCTCCAAGGTTGATTTTATCTTCTGCGCAGTAGATATGAAGAAGGACGAGATCCGCGCCCTTGAGGAGAAGTACGCAAAGCTCGAGTGCCCGGTTTGCTCCAACAACTCCGCTCACCGCGGTACCCCGGACGTTCCGATGATCATCCCGGAGATCAACGCTGACCATGCCGAGATCATTCCGGCACAGCGCAAGCGCCTGGGCACCAAGCGCGGCTTTATCGCCGTTAAGTCCAACTGCTCGATCCAGTCCTACGTTCCGGCGCTGTCCGCTCTGATGGACTTTGAGCCGACCGAGGTTTCCGTCTGCACCTATCAGGCAATCTCCGGTGCCGGCAAGACCTTTGAGACCTGGCCCGAGATGGTAGACAACGTTATTCCGTACATTGGCGGCGAGGAAGAGAAGAGCGAGAAGGAGCCGATGAAGATCTGGGGCCACATCGAGGGCGACCACATCGAGCCCGCGACCACTCCGGTTATTTCCGCACAGTGCCTGCGCGTTGCATGCTCTGACGGTCACATGGCTGCCGCTTCGGTCAAGTTTAAGAACAAGCCGAGCAAGGAAGTTATGATCGAGCGCTGGAACAACTTCAAGGGCCGCGCACAGGAGCTGAACCTGCCGTCCGCTCCGGAGCACTACCTTACTTACTTCGAAGAGGATAACCGTCCGCAGACTAAGCTGGACCGCAACCTCGAGAATGGTATGGGTGTTTCCATCGGTCGTCTGCGTGAAGATACCATCTTTGATTACAAGTTTGTCAGCCTGTCGCACAACACTCTGCGCGGCGCAGCAGGCGGCGCTGTTCTGATGGCAGAGCTGCTTTGCGCCGAGGGCTATATGGACCGTTAAGGAGGTCACCGTTTTATTATGAAGAAGCCTGTTTTTACCGGTGCTGCGGTTGCTATTATCACGCCGTTCAAGTCCACCGGTGAGGTCGATTATGAGGAATTCGGCAAGATTATCGACCACCAGATTGCACACGGCACGGATGCCATCGTTGTCTGCGGCACCACCGGCGAGGCATCTGCCCTGCACGATAAGGAGCACCGCGAAGCACTGGCATGGTGCTGCGAGTATGTCAACCACCGTGTTCCGGTCATTGCCGGCACGGGTTCCAACGACACCGCATACGCCATTGAGCTGACCAAGTTTGCAGCTGAATGCGGCGCAGATGCCGGTCTGTCGGTTACGCCGTACTATAACAAGACTACGCAGCGCGGCCTGATCGCACACTACACCGCAATCGCAGACTGCTGCGATCTTCCGATCGTTCTGTACAACGTGCCGAGCCGTACCGGCGTTTCCTTCACCGCCGATACCCTGTATGAGTCCAGCAACAGAATGTCCTCTTTATCTACATAAGGCCGTGTAAGCCATAAAGAG
>OLVZ01003335.1_pt1 | contig 10662 bp, 9 predicted proteins | sample 1673341 | NCBI WGS metagenome assembly OLVZ01 (sample SAMEA3178944, study PRJEB25190) | human gut metagenome | biome: human gut; feature: human-associated habitat; material: faeces | place: Austria | collected 2013
CCAGGGGCGCGGCCTCCGCCAGCGAGCGGCTGAGCAACAGCCTGGCCGCCAGCTCGGCGTTGCCCAGCCTTCCGGCGGCGTTGATGCGCGGGGCTATCGTAAAGCCGACGGTGGTGGCGTTCATGCGCTTGGCGCTGCCGCCGCACTCGTCCAGCAGCGCGGCCACGCCGGGTCTCGGCCGCTTATCCAGCTGCTCCAGCCCGCGCCGGACTATGTACCTGTTCTCGCCCGTGAGCGGCATGACGTCGGCCACTGTGCCGGCGGCTATCAGGTCGGCATAGCGCTCCAGCAGGCTCTCCGCGCCGCCCTCGACGGCGCACAGCAGCTTGAACGCCACGCCCACCCCGGCCAGGCCCTTGTTGGCATAGGGGCAGTCGGGACGCTTGGGGTCTACCACGGCCAGCGCGTCGGGCAGCGAGCCTGCGGCGCACTCGTGGTGGTCGGTTATGATGAGGTCAAGGCCCAGCTCCTTTGCGCGGCCGGCCTCATTTACCGCGGTGATGCCGCAGTCCACGGTTATGACCAGCGTGGCGCCGCGGGATTTTATCGTATCCAGCGCAGCGCTGTTCAGGCCGTAGCCCTCCTCCAGCCGGTCGGGTATGTACGGGACGCAGGTGAGTCCCTGCTCGCGCAGCCAGCTGGTGACCAGGCAGGCGGCGGTTATTCCGTCCACGTCATAGTCGCCGTACACGGCGACGGTCTCGCGCCTGTCTATGGCCTCTCGGATTCGCGCCACGGCCTTGGGCATGTCCGCCATAGTCTCCGGCGGGTAGAGCAGCTCCTCCCCGCCATATATGAACTCTCGCGCCGACTCAGGCTCGGTTATCCCCCGCCGCGCCAGCATGGCCGCGAGCAGGGGCGTGAACCCCGCCGACACCAGCGCCTGCGGAACCTCCGGCTCCGCACACGGTATTATCCAGTTGCAATACTTCATCTCAGGCACCCGTATCTCAAGCAAGCTTAATATTATATCAGTATATTATACCCACTGACGGCACCAATATCAAGTGGTTTTCTCCGCGCCGCGCCTTGACACGTCCGTCCGGGAATGGTAACATTACAGTGCCCATCTTGCCGGTGTGGTGGAACTGGCAGACACCTGGGACTTAAAATCCCATATCCGTAAAGGATGTACGGGTTCGAACCCCGTCACCGGCACCACGTCGTCGCGGACTGCGTATCGTTCGCGACGACGATTATTCGTTCCGAATAAACGCCATCTCTCACTCACTTCGTCGCTCCTCCTTTCCAAATTGAACCCGCTGCGCTGGGCTTCAATTTGGGTTTTTTATTTTTTGCGGACTGCGTATCGTTCGCGACGGCGTTTTTTCGTTCCGAATAAACGCCATCTCTCACTCACTCCGTCGCTCCTCCTTTCCAAATTGAACCCACTTCGCTGGGCTTCAATTTGGGTTTTCTTTTGCAAAGTCCGCTCAACTTCGTTTCCGGCATAAGCCAGAGGCTTTTGCCGAAAACTGCGCTCACTACCTTGCGCCTCCTCTCAAATCCGAAGCACTTTGGCTTCGGATTTGGTTTTTTCTTTTGCGGCGGCCTATATGGGCGTGGATGCTCAACGCTCGGAGGCGACGAAATTTTGCCTTTTCGTGTTGCATTTTGGCGAGTTGAGCGTCTATATAAGTAAAAGCAAGGTCAACGGCTTTTGACAAGCCGGGCACATGCTTGAGATCAAAAGGGGTATGGTTTTTAAGTAACAGAGGGTGCTCCGGCATGCGCTATAACGCGTCAAGGCATACAGGGTTCATGTATTTTGGATTCAGGGACAACGCCGCATATTATTGATATCATGTAAGCTTCGGGCATCTGAATACGGGTCACGTATTCAGATGCCCTTTTAAAACTTGCCAGGGGTGAGCCGATGAGGAAATACTTTAGGGCAGTTCGTGAGCAGGCGGTGCATTTGCTGCTGAGCAAGGGGGCGATGGCCACGTTCGCGCTGTTGCTCGCGCTCGTGCTTTTGAGCTTCGCCGAAAACGTGAACGAGTTTCGAGGTTATGACAGAGTTGCGATGTATCACCCGATGAAAATGCTGCTGCTGAGCTATAACCGCACCTTCTACAACGCCAGCTTTACGCTTGTGCTTATTCAGCTTGTACCGCTGGTAGTTTGCCTGCCGGCCGGACTGAGCCTCGTGACCGAGCAGCACAGCGGCGAAATGATCCTGGCCGTGTCCAGGCTGGGGGCGAGAACTTACATATGGTCGAAGCTCATCGCGGCATTTATGACCACCTTTATAGTTTTCACCCTGCCTTTCCTGATCGAAATAGTCCTCAACTGCCTTTCATTTCCCCTTGGCGCCATCGGAGACTTTTCCAACCTGGACACTTACAGCCCCGGATTTGAGGATATGACGGCCGCTTATTCGCTGTCCGGCCTGTACGGGATCTCACCGTACCTGTACGCCGTGGTGTGTACCTTTGGGCTGGGAGTGCTCGCCGGTCTGTTGGCCGCCGTCACTGTTGCTATCTCTGCCGTTATCAAGGTGAAGTATTCTGTCACATTGATCCTCCCGGCGTTCCTGCTGCTGGAGGCCACGGTGTATCTGGGACTTGGCGACGGCTGGTATGACTACATACTGTTTTTCAACAACGGGCACGGCAAAGTGTCAGATGCGCTCGTATTCGTACTGCTGTCCGCCGCTTTCACCGCGTTTGGAGCGGAATGCTTCGCCAGGAGGGACAGGCTGTGATGAAAAGGCTGCTGTTTCTACTGCTGGCCATACCCTTCGGCGTGTGGCTCTCGTTTTCGTACATAAACCCATACGGCGGCAGCATAACGCTCTCGGAGCTTGTATTGCAGCTGAGCGGCGCCCGGGGGACATTCGCCCTGGATCTCAACCTGAACGAGCTGCTGGACTTCACGCTGCGGCTGGTACCTGTGCTGGTGTTCCAGGCTCTGGCCGGGACACTCATGTACCAATACTACTGTACGGCCAGCGTCTACGTCTTTTCGAGGATCGAGCGGAGGACGGCTTGGTACCGGCGCGAGCTGGGCGCACTGGCCGTCAAGGCGTTCGCATATCTGGCGCTCATGCTGCTCTCGGCGCTGATCACGGCACTTGTCCGCTGGCATATCATATGGGACGCCGCCGGAGTCCGTCTGCTGTTATACCACTTCCTGATCTGGAGCCTGTGGACGCTGACCGCGACGCTTGCAGTAAACCTGATAGCCATCTATCTGGGCAGCAGCGCGGCCTTTGCCGTGGTCGCCGGATTCCAGGCGGTGTGCGTCGCCCTGCTGACGGTTGCGAATCAGTTTGAGGAAAGCCCGGACGTGTACATCGCTCTGCTGCGCGCAAACCCCGTGACCTGCCTTGTGCTCTCCTTGCAGCAGAGCCGGTTTGGAGGCCAGGGTTACGGCATATATTTTGAAGATTCGCTTGCGGGCATAGTTGCAGCCGCGCTGTTGATAGCTGTCCTTGGCGCGGCAGTGGTAAAGAAGCACGACCTTCTGGTCAATAACGCAGAAAGCGCGGGTGGTTGATATGATCCTAAAAGCTGAACATGTGAGCAAGACGATTAAAAGCTCGCAGATTCTCAGGGACATAAACCTGGAGCTGAGCGGCGGCACCGTGTACGGCTTCACCGGGCGCAACGGCAGCGGCAAGACCATGCTTTTCCGCGCGCTGTCGGGGCTGATGCGCTTGACGGAAGGCACAGTCACGCTGGACGGCAAAACGCTGGGCAAAGACTTCTCCGTCCTCCCCAGTCTGGGGATAGTGCTTGAAAACGTGGGGTTGTTCGCCAACATGACCGGCAAGGAGAATCTCAAATACCTCGCCGGCCTCACCGGGCGCGTCGGCGGCAAGGAGATAACGCACGCGCTCGAGCGCGTCGGCCTCGACCCCGAGGACAAGCGGACTTACAGGAAGTACTCGCTTGGCATGAAGCAGCGGCTGGCCATAGCTCAGGCCATAATGGAGTCGCCTGACGTCATAATGCTCGACGAACCCACTAACGGGCTGGATGACGGCGGCGTGGAGCTTATCCGCAAGCTGATAACTGAGGAGAAGCAGCGCGGAGCTATAGTGCTGCTGGCCAGCCACAACCGCGACGACATAAAGCTGCTGGCGGACAAGCTCTACCGTATAGAGTCCGGGGAGCTGACGGAGCTTGAGGCGATGACATGAGAAAGCGCGTTATTAAAATATACTGCTGCGTGATAGCCGTCGCAGTCATAGCTGCGGCCGCCTGGGGTATTTCGGCTAAAGCGTCATACACAGACTGGTCAGGCGAGGAGAACTACCTCGACAGCTTTGACGTAGCTGAAATGCTGGAAACCACATGTGTCCGCGCGTGTGAAAGTATGCGCGAGAATTTGGACGCTTCGCCTGTTATAGCCCAAGTGACATGTACCGGGGATGTAGAGCACTTGTTCTATGTAAGCCGGCAGCCGGTCACCGTTAGCAAGGTGTTTAAAGGTGAAGCTCTGAGCGAAGGCGATGAGATATATCTGACCAGCAGCAGCTGGCGTCTGCTGGTCAACAGCAGTTTTCGCGCCATTGAGCGCGGGTATGTAAATATAATGAAGCCGGGGGCAGAATATCTGGTGTTTATCACGGAGCAAGTGGGCGAAAGCAACGACGTGCCTGTGTATTCGCTCAACAGCGTGAGTATAGTTGCCCCTGTTTTCTGCTATGAAGACAGTCAAAACGTGATTCTTCCCGTCCCTTCAGGAAATACCTATGTCCCCTATAAAGAAGTCCAAGACAACGAATTCTTCGTCACCTCGCAGGAGAGCCTCGATATGATACTTGCGTTGAAAGACGAGTTTATACAAAAATATCCGATGAGCGAGCAGCCGTAAACTGCGCTCGCTCCCTTGCTCCGCCCCTCAAATCCGAAGCCTGCCGGCTTCGGATTTGGTTTTTTAACAAAAAAGTGGACGGAGCGCAGGGCGCTTCGTCCACTTGAGTTATATTGGGGATCAGTCTTTGAGACCCGTGGCCTCGCGTTCTTTGATGGCGTCCTTGCGGGAGAGGTTGACGCGGCCGCGGTCGTCGATCTCCATGACCTTGACCCAGGTCCAATCGCCGACGTTCAGCACGTCCTCGACCTTCTCGGTGCGCTTGAACTCGAGATCCTTGATGTGGATCATGCCGTCCTTGCCCGGAGCCAGCTCGACGAAGGCGCCGATGGGGATGATGCGCACGACCTGGCCGTAGTACAGCTTGCCGACCTCAGGCTCGAACACGATGTTCTCGATGGTCTGACGCGCGGCGCGGCAGGCCTCGATGTCGGCACTGGCGATGTAGATGTTGCCGGAGTCCTCGATGTCGATCTTGCAGCCGGTGTCGGCGCAGATCTTCTGGATTACCTTGCCGCCGGAGCCGATGACCTCGCGGATCTTGTCCGGGTTGATGGTCATCTTTATCATCTTCGGCGCGGTCTTGGCCAGCTCGTGGCGCGGCTCGCTGATGCAGGGGAGCATGATCTCGTCGAGGATCTGATAACGGGCCTCGCGGGTCTTGGCGAGGGCGTCCTTGATGATGGCGTGGCTCAGGCCGTCGTTTTTGAGATCCATCTGGATGGCGGTGATGCCGTCCTTGGTGCCGGCGACCTTGAAGTCCATCTCGCCGTGGAAGTCCTCAACGCCCTGGATGTCGATGAAGGTGGTGAACTCGTCGCCGTCCTGGATGAGGCCGCAGCTGATGCCGGCCACAGGAGCCTTTATCGGCACTCCGGCGTCCATGAGGGCGAGGGTGCTGCCGCAGACACTGCCCTGGCTGGTGGAGCCGTTGGAGGAGAGCACCTCGCTCACCACGCGGATGGCGTAGGGGAAGTCCTCAACGCTGGGGATTACCGGCTCGAGAGCCTTCTCGGCGAGGGCGCCGTGGCCGTACTCGCGGCGGCCGGTGGAGCGCTGGGGCTTGGCCTCGCCGGTGGAGTAGCCGGGGAAGTTGTAGTGGTGCATATAGCGCTTCTCTTCCTCCTCCCAGATGGTGTCGAGCTTCTGGGCGGCGGAGAGGGTGTTGAGCGTGGCGATGCTGAGCACCTGGGTCTGGCCGCGGGTAAAGAGGCCGCTGCCGTGGACACGGGGGATGACGCCGACTTCGGCGGCCAGGGGACGGATCTCGTTCATGGCGCGGCCGTCGACGCGGTGGCCTTCAAGCAGCCACTTCTTGACTATCTTCTTCTGGAACTTGTAGGTTATCTCCTCGAGGTACTTGTCCATCTCGGGGTAGTCGGCCAGGAACAGCTCGTGCCAGTGCTCGATGAGCTTGTTCCAGCGCTCCTCGCGGACGTTCTTGTCGTCGGTGTCCATGGCGGCCATGGCCTCGTCCATGGTGGTCTCGACTATCTTGTTGAACAGCTCATCGTCAAAGTCGGCGTGCTCGTACTCGAACTTGGGCTTGCCGATCTCCTCGACCATCTTGTCGATTAGGTCGAGCACGGGCTGCACCTTCTCGTGCGCCTGCACGATGCCCTCGTACATGACGTCGTCGGGCACCTGGTCGGCGGCGGCCTCGATCATGACGACCTTCTTGTGGGTGGCGGCGACGGTGACGGTCATCTTGTTGGTCTCGCGCTCGGCCTTGGTGGGATTAAAGAGGTACTTCTCACCGTCCCAGCCGAGGGAGATGCCGGCGATGGGGCCGTTCCAGGGGATGTCGCTGATGGCCACGGCGGCGCTGGCGCCGATCATGGCGGTTATCTCGGGGGAGCAGTCGCGGTCGACGCTGAGGACTTCGCACTGGATGGCGACGTCGTTGCGCAGGTCGCTGGGGAACAGCGGGCGCATCGGGCGGTCGATCAGGCGGCTGGCCAGCACTGCGGGCAGGCTGGGGCGGCCTTCGCGGCGCATGAAGCTGCCGGGGATGCGGCCCACGGCGTAGAGCTTCTCGTTGAAGTCCACGGAGAGCGGGAAGTAATCGATGCCGTCGCGCGGGCGCGGGGAGGCGGTCACAGCCACGAGCACGGTGGTCTCGCCGTACTGGGTCAGCACGGCGGCGTTGGCGAGCTCGCACATGCGGCCGATCTCCATACGCAGCGGGCGGCCGCAGTAGTCGATCTCATACACGCGCTTGTTGGGGAACTCCTTGTGCTTGATAATCATGAGTTTGGCTCCTTTCAGATGTCTGATTGTACAGGCGGAGCTTGGCCATAGCACTTGAGAAGGCGTACAGCGCGCTGTGCGTCTTATCAAATACTAAGGCGGCTCCGCGTTTGTGCGGAATAAAAATCAGGGGGACATATTAAATTGTCCCCCTGAAATAAACCTTCATTCCCTTCGGAAAATGCCCAAAGCGGGAAAGCGCGATTATTTGCGGATTCCGAGCTTGGCAATGAGAGCGCGGTAGCGCTCGATGTCCTTGCGCATCAGGTAGTCGAGCAGACGGCGGCGCTTGCCGACCATCTTGTACATGCCGAGACGGCTGTGGTCGTCCTTTGGGTGCTGCTTCAGGTGCTCGGTGAGCTGACGGATGCGCTCGGTGAGGATGGCGACCTGAACCTCGGGGGAACCGGTGTCGCCCTCGTGGGTGGCGTTGGCGGAAATGACTGCGGTCTTCTGATCCTTGGTAATCATGCTGATCGTTCCTTTCTGGTTTTATCTGCCCAGGCGGCTGAGTCGCGGTAGGAAAGGTACTGCCAAGACCCGGCACGCGGGCGTGCTACGGTAGAATATCACAAATATGTGCGTTTGTCAATGTGAAATGCTTTTCTGAGGGATTTCTTTTTGATTGCGTCAAAAAGAAACCCCTCAGACTCCAAAGAGAAAATCGCTTTTGGGTGCGGTGGTTACGCGGGGAATAGTGGTCACCAAACAGGTTGGTATTTTAGGTTGCTATCCCTAAGATTTATGCAAGATTAGGGTGCAACCAACTTACCGCTCTAATGACCGACCGGTAAGCGCTCCGGCGCAACGCGCCGTCGCGCGAAAATGACCGCACCCCAGTCTCGTAAAGATTAAGGGATACCAACGTATCTATGTCGAACCGCCAAGATAAAACTATTCCCCGGCCTATTAAACCACCCAAAGCGGCTTTCCTTTCGGGGTCTGGGGGACTTTCTTTGGCCAAGACCAAAGAAAGCCCCCCAGGAGTCCCGCAACCCCTCCGGGTTGCGCCACCCCCGGGGGCAGGGTTTTGTGTCTTATTGAGGCCCCGCAACAGTCTCAAAGTGTTTGGTGCCGTCCTCAAGCATGGAGCATTTTACGGCATAGTTTATGACTTCACCGGTGTTGTAGTCCTCAACATAGTAGCTAACGGTGTCCCCGTTGCGTATCTCAAGGCTGCACTTGTCGGTGTACCTGTAGACGTCATCCGCCTCGCCGTAGGAGATCTCGGTCGCTGAGGTCTCCGTGTACACGACCAGGTTGCCCTCGTTGAGTCTGGCGGCGTCGCGGTACAATATGACGCCCCTGACGAAGCCGTCCTCGCTGACCGCGTAGTCCAGGACGGTGTACTGGTTGCTTCCGCCGGGCACGCCCTTCTTTTGCCAGAGCATTTCCGCAGCCGCGTCCATGTCCGCGATGAAAGGCTCGGCCGTCGGATTCGCTGTAGGCGCCGGCGTGGAAACCGTTGCATCGGAGACGCCGCAGCCGGAGAGCAGCAGCGCCGCCGTGCAGGCCAGCGCCAATAACAACACATACGCAATACTTCCGGTCCGTGTCAGTTTCATGTGAGCCTCCTTGCAAAATGCGAAATGCGGGGAATGTTCTGTTTACATATTAAACTAAATACACAGTAAAATCAAGGAAAATCCTCCTCCCCGGGGAAGGGGGCGGGCGGCCACGCCCTGTTTGCGCCTTTATTACCCGGCGCAGCAAAGGGGTCGCGCCGGCGTCCGGAATCTGGTACAATCAAGTTAAGAAAGGGGCGTACGGCAAAAAATTGCCGTGCTGTGAAAGATTTTGCCGTCGTCGCGGATATTATAAGTGAAAAGCTTTTCAAGGAGCGGCCTATGTTATCAGACGTACAATTTGAGACCCTGGCGGCCAAATACATAGACACGATATACGCCGTGGCGTTCAGTGCCCTGAAAAAACGTGCTGATGCCGAGGATGTGACCCAGGACGTGCTGATACAGCTGTACAAAACGGACAAGGAGTTCGAGTCATACTCCCATGTTAAGAACTGGCTGATCCGCGTCACGGTCAATCAGTGCAAGAAAGTCTTTCGCGCGCCGTGGAGAAAGACGGAGTCGCTGGAGGACTACGCCCAGACTCTGGGCTTTGAGCACGAAGAGGATCACGACCTATTCCTCACGGTAATGCAGCTCGAGCGCAAGTACCGCATAGTCGTCGTCCTCTATTATTATGAGGGCTACTCCACGTCGGAGATAGCCTCCATGCTGGGCGTCCCGGTCAACACCGTGAGCACCCGCCTCGCCCGGGCGAGAGCGAAGCTGCGTACACTTATTACGGAGGTGGAATGACGTGATAAAGCGCGATGAAATGGATAGAGACCGGTTTTGCAGGACTTTTTCACATCTGCACGCCTCCGGCGACCTTTTGACGGAGGTACTTGAAATGACTACACGCAACGACGACAAGGCAAGGACTCACACTCCGCGCCGCATCCTGGTGCTGGCCGTGGTGGTCGTGCTCATGCTCGCCCTGGCGGCCGCGGCCTATGCCGCCGACCTCTTCGGCATGCGCGCCCTGCTCATCCCAGACAGCAACTACATATCACTGACCAAGCCTCAGGCCGTGCCCGAGGGTTTGGACCCGAGCATATCTGAGCGCGTTGAGAACAGCCGCGACGCCTGGAACGAGTGGTCGGACTGGAGCAACGAGTACATCTCGGCCAATTACGCCCCGCCCGACGTGGTCAAGGAATACGAAAACGCGGTCATCACCGACAACGGCAACGGCACCTACACCGCCGAACTCTACGACATGCGCGACGGTGAGTGGACGCTCATCGAGACACGCACCATCTCCCAGGAGACCGTGGAAGTCCTGAACGAATGGGCCAAGCGCATGTCGATCCCCGATTCCTACGGCGACTACGCCTGGCGCTACGGCGTGAAGGACGCGACGATGGCCGCGAAGCTCGAGGAGATCGCAGCCAAGTATGACCTCGACCTGCTCAGCGACACCAGCTCCGCCTGGAGCTCCGACACCACCGGCATCACCGGCGAAGGCTTCTATACCAACGAGGGCCTAGCCGAGCTGACCGCCGAGTTTGCCGGCTCCGACAACATTTTCGCCAAGACCCCCGTCGGCTTCGACAAGGTCTACTGGTACGACGACGGCACCTTCTGCGTGAGCTACTACTTCGACCTGCTCTCCACCGGTGAGCGTGTGCTCTGCTACGGCTACAACTCCATGTACGGCACCCTCTCGAGCGGCGCCGACGTCGTGAGCGCCGAGGACGACTTGACCACCTTCACGACCCGTCTCTACAAGACGCAGGACGGCACCGAGGTCACCATCTCCTCCAACGGCGAGAGCGCGTACGTCTATGTCTATCTCGAGAACTCCTTCTTCGCCGAGCACATTTTCGGCCTCGAGTACGGAGTCGAGCTGACCGATGCCGACATCAACGCCATCGCCGACATGATAGTTTACAGCCGCATAGGCAAGTGAACCGCCGAACGCCGTGTTATAAACAGGCGCTTGTGCAAACCAAAAGGGCTCCGGCAGAAATGCCGGAGCCCTCATCTGTTACTTTTACTGCTTCTTTTCCAGCTTGCGCTT
>OLVZ01003337.1_pt1 | contig 10655 bp, 7 predicted proteins | sample 1673341 | NCBI WGS metagenome assembly OLVZ01 (sample SAMEA3178944, study PRJEB25190) | human gut metagenome | biome: human gut; feature: human-associated habitat; material: faeces | place: Austria | collected 2013
CCAGTTGATCTGGCAGACATCCTCAGCGACACCGCCTGCGAACTTGGTGGACATGGTGTCCTCCCAGCCGGACCATGCAGCGAAGGTGGGGTTGACGGTGATGGTGCTGTGCTCAGCAGAGAAAGCCTTGATGGCCTCCTGGTAAGCGTTGTGACGGGACTCGCCGCCCCACCAGCTCATGGTCAGGGTGACGGGGTCAGAAGACAGACCGGCCACAGAAGCTGCTGCGGAAGAAGCGGCAGTGGAAGTGGCGGTAGAACCAGCGTTGCTGGAGCCGCCGCAGGCGGCCAGCAGGCCGGCAGCACCCACAGCGCCAGAGACCTTCAGAAAGTCACGACGAGAAATTGCCTTGCTCATTTTCGTTCTCCTCCTATGTAGAAAACATCTTCTTGCACGGACGCCTCTGCAAAGCATCCGTTGTATACAAATATGATACCAAAGGCAAGAAAAAAAAGAAAGATGCAAATTGTAGTGATAGCGGCAGAAAACGTACAAATATTGCGCTTATTTTTTGCCCGGTTTTGACGTCATTGCCATAATGAATAAACTTGGACCGAAAAACTGTGCAACTTGTATACTTCAACGATTTGCATAGAAAACTGGGATGCAACAGGAGAAGATTGGCCTGAATTGCAAGAATTTTGTAGCCATGGCAGAATTTGTTGAAAGAGCGTTGTATACATCAAAAGCGACGATAACAGAAAGTTCCGGCCCTGAGCTGATATATCAATAGCGCAAAAAACGCGCGAATTGGGGCGCGACTGATATATCACGGATGCAGAAAAGATACAAAAATGCCGTCCGGCGTGCGGACGGCATAAAATCAGGAAAAAGAGTCACCGGCGGGCGGCGTAGAAGGCGCTGCGCTCCCGGAAATAGCACTGGGGACACATGCTGACGTACTGGACGTCGTTCTCAAGGTCGATGGCTACCTGTTCGCCCTCAAAGACGAAGCGGCCGTTGACCTTGCGGCAGTTGCAGGTGGCCTTGCGGCCGCAGGTGCAGATGGTCTTCATCTCCTCGATGGTGTGGGCCAGCTCCAGAAGCCGGGTGGAGCCGGGGAAGCCCTTGAGGGAGAAGTCGGAGCGCAGGCCGTAGCAGATGACGGGGATGTTCAGCTCTACCGTCACCATGAACAGCTGCTCGGCCTGCTCGGCAGTGAGGAACTGGCTCTCGTCACAGAGCACACAGGCCAGAGGCCGACCCTCGCTGCTGGCGGCCCGGACGGCCTCCATCAGGTCCATGTCCGGCGGCACCAGCAGGTCGGCAGGGCGGCGGACGCCCAGACGGCTCACGAGGTCGCCGCTGCCCTTGGTGTCCACCTTCGGCTTGAGGATGAGCACCCGCATCCCCTGCTCCTCGTAGTTGTGGGCCACCTGCATCAGCGCGGTGCTCTTGCCGCTGTTCATTGCGCCGTAACGGAAATAAAGCTTTGCCATGTCGAAAAAGTCTCCTCATGAAAGGACTCTCTCAGCCAAAGCCTGACGGAGAGGGCCTGTATTATCGATAGTATGTGCTCAGTCCTGATTGCGCAGCCGGTAGCCCAGGCTCATCAGGCTGTCGCCGAGGTGGACGTTCTCCACCACCACGTCGGGGTAGGAGACAGACAGATCGTAGTGGGAGAAGTTCCAGAAGCCCTGAATGCCCAGAGCCACCAGACGGCCGCTGATCTCCTCTGCGCCGCTGCGGGGCAGACAGAGCACAGCCACCTCGGGGTGGTGCTCGGCGCAGAAAGCTTCCAGCTCATCAATGTGTAAAATCTGGATGCCGTTGATCTCTTTGCCCACCTCGTCGGGGGCATTGTCGAAGGCGGCAATGAGCTTGTAGCCGTTGGTGTCGGTGGTGATGAAGCGGCTCACAGCCTTGCCCAGACGGCCGCAGCCGATGAGGATGGTGGGCAGGAGGTCGCCGTTGCCAAAGAGCAGATGCTCAAGGATGCTCAGCAGGTTCTCCACCGAGTAGCCGATGCCCTGACGGCCATTCACGTCGCCGATGCAGTTGAAGTCCTGCCGCACCTGAGAGGCAGTGGTACCCATCTGGGCGGCCAGCTCACGGGACGAGATGCTGGTGATGCCGTCGTTCTTCAGGGTGCGCAGGTAGCGATAGTATTTGGGCAGGCGCTTGATGACGGGCAGAGAAGCTTTGCCGGGAGTGTTCATAGGGGGGTCTCCTTTCTTTTTATCCGCAGCATTGCCGGGGAGAAGTGCGCAGCGGCAGAGTGCTCCGGCAAAAGATTTGTACTTTCTTGTACAATAATGATACATATTTGACAATCTTATCTCTAGTATAAAGTATACAGCGCGAAGACAGAATGTCAAACCATTTGGCACATTTTTTTGAGAAAGAAAAGAAATCTTTGCCGAAGTATAACCGGCAGGAATGCCGGACAAGCTGAAATGAAGCAAAAAGGAGGATACGCAGAATGTCACAAGAAGAGAAGAACATCCCCGTGGAGCAGCAGCGGCTGGAAAAAGAGCAGATCGAGGATATGGGCAGCGTTTACCGTACCCGGGGAGCTCACGCCATCCACTGCCTGACGGTCATCGGGCAGGTGGAGGGCCATGTGGAAGCGCCCCAGGGCCAGAAGACCACCAAGTATGAGCACGTCATCCCCCAGCTGGTGGCCGTGCAGGAGGACCCCTCCATCGAGGGCCTGCTGGTCCTGCTCAATACGGTGGGCGGGGATGTGGAGGCGGGGCTTGCGCTGGCGGAGCTCATCGCCAGCATCTCCAAGCCCAGTGCGGCGGTGGTGCTGGGCGGGGGCCACTCCATCGGCATCCCGCTGGCCGTCAGCGCCCAGCGGAGCTTCATCGTGCCTACTGCCACCATGACGGTCCACCCCGTCCGCCATTCCGGCATGATATTGGGCGTACCGCAGACTATGCGCTGGTTCGAGCAGATGCAGGAGCGCATCACCGGCTTCGTGGCGTCCCACAGCGGCATCTCGGAGAAGCGTTATACTGAGCTGATGATGCGCACAGGCGAGCTGGTCATGGACGTGGGTACCGTGCTGGATGGCCGAAAAGCCGTGCGGGAAAAGCTTATCGACGAGCTGGGCGGGCTGTCGGATGCGCTGGCATGGCTCTACCGAGAAATCGAGGGGAAATAAATTGCCATTTGACTTTTCCCGTGGTACAATGAAAGAATCGAGTAGTATCGAAATTCTTCCATCGTCACCGACAGAGCCGCCCTGAGCGCGCCCTGCTTCATGATATAAAATAAGGAACGGGTTTTAGGAAACATGGCAAAGAGAAAACGCAAGACCTCCGGGCGCAGCACAGCCTCGCGCCGCAAGAACCGGACACAGGACCGGATGCCCGCGGGGCTCATCACCCTGTTTGCGGGGCTGGTGCTCATGGCGCTGGCTTTCGTGCCGGGCAGTTCGGCCTGGCGCACGATGCACGATGTCCTGTTCGGCGTGTTCGGCTGCGGAAGTTTCGTGCTGGGCGCAGCGCTGTGCTATCTGGCCATCCTCTACACCCGGGGCGAAGATCTTCTGCCCCACATCGCAAAGCTGGTGCTGGGGCTCATCTTCGCCAGCGGCACGGTCATCGTCTTTTCTGACATCCCCACCGACCAGACCGCCGCGCAGATGACTGCCGCCTGTTATCATAATGGTATGAGCGCATGGCTCTCGGGCGGTGCGCTGGGCGCTGTGCTGGGCGGGACGCTCCTGCTGCTCTGCGGCAGACCCGCCGCCAATCTGGTCATGGCGGCGCTGGCGGCCTGCGCCAGCCTGTACATTTTTGACGTTACGCCCGCCGAGTGCTGGCAGTGGCTCTGCAACGTGGGCGGCAGCGTCCACGAAAAGGGCCTTGCCGTCCACGAGCAGAATGCCGCCCGCCGGGCCGAGCGTCTGGCAGAACGCGCCGCCGAGGAGGCCGAGGCGGAGGAATACGAGGCCTATGACGACGACCTGCCGGAAGACGAAGTGGGCGAAGGCGAGGACTACTACGGCGGCGAAGAGCCTGCCGCGCCCGCCTTCCATATCCAGCCTCCCGGCTGGCTGGCTGGCGTCTTCCACTGGGGCCATCAGGTGATGCAGGGCGGCGAACAGGCGGAGCCTGCCCCTGCGCCTGCACCGGAAGCGCAGACCCCGCCTCAGCCCGAGCCTGCCCCCGTACAGGTGGAAAAGTCCCGGCCTCGTGCGCCCTTTGATATTGATTTAGGCCCTGACCATACCACCGTCACCGAGGGCGGCAGTGAGCCCATCGAGCCCATCATCCTCGGCCCCGGCGGCACCTTCGGCATGGACCCGCTCCGCCGTGCGCCCATCCGCGCCACCGTGACTCCCATCGTCCCGGACGCTGTGGATACTGACGCTGAGGACTTCTTCACGGCCCAGCCCGAGCCGGCGGTGACACCCACCGTTACGCCCGCTGCCCCGGCAGAAGCGCCGGAACAGCAGCCCGCGCCTGAGCCGCCGCTCTCCTTCGGCATCCCGCTCTATGATTTGACCCCGACTCCGGAACCAGCCCCGCAGCCGGTCAGCGCCGAGAATGCTGTGGCGTTCCGCTCTGAGCCGGATGAGGACGGCTGGATCAGCATCACCAGCGACCCGGTGGAGGAAAAAGACCTCAACACGCTGGTGGCAGCCGCCATGGAAAAGCCTGCTGTCTCCGAGGAGCAGGCCGCGAACGCCCCCGCCGAAGAGGCGGAGACGGAGGAGAGCTTCCAGTATCAGTACCCGTCCATCGAGCTGTTCGAGCGCGCCCCGGAGGAAAGCGACTCCGGCGCAGAAGACGAGCTGAAAGCCAACGCCCAGAAGCTGGTGGACACGCTGGAAAGTTTCGGCGTCCGCACCCGTGTGCTGGATATTTCCCGCGGCCCGTCGGTCACCCGGTATGAAGTCCAGCCCATGGCGGGCGTCAAGATAAGCCGCATCACTTCGCTGGCGGACGACATCGCCCTGAACCTGGCGGTGGCCGATGTCCGCATGGAGGCACCCATCCCCGGCAAGCCTGCCGTGGGCATCGAGGTGCCGAACCATAAGAAAACGCCGGTCTACATCCGCAGCGTCTTCGAGAGCCAGAGCTTTTTGCGGATGACCTCGCCGATGGGCATTGCGCTGGGTAAGGACATCGCCGGCGTGGCCCAGGTGGCCGACCTGTGCAAGATGCCCCATCTGCTCATCGCGGGCAGCACCGGCAGCGGTAAATCGGTCTGTGTCAACAGCATCATCATGAGCCTGCTGTTCCGCTCCAGCCCCGAGGACGTCAAGCTCCTGCTCATCGACCCCAAGGTCGTCGAGCTGGCTGAGTACAACGGCATCCCCCACCTGCTGATGCCCGTCGTCACCGAGCCCCGCAAGGCGGCCGGCGCACTGGGCGGCGCAGTGCAGGAGATGGAGCGCCGCTACCACCTCTTCGCGGAGAACAACGTCCGCGACATCAAGTCCTTCAATAAGCTGGCTGCAACGGACCCAAACCTCGAGAAGATGCCCTATATCGCCATCATCATCGACGAGCTGGCCGATTTGATGATGGTCGTCGGCAAGGATGTCGAAGACTCCATCTGCCGCATCGCCCAGAAGGCCCGTGCCGCCGGTATGCACCTCATCGTGGCGACCCAGCGCCCCAGCGTGGACGTCATCACCGGCCTTATCAAGGCCAACATCCCCAGCCGCATCGCTTTCGCCGTGTCCAGTCAGGTGGACAGCCGCACCATCCTCGACGGTGCCGGTGCCGAAAAGCTGTTGGGCATGGGCGATATGCTCTTCATGCCCGTGGGCGCACCCAAGCCCACCCGTATCCAGGGTACCTTCGTGCGGGATGAGGAGATCAGCCGTGTGCTGGACTTCATCAAGAAGAGCGCCACCGTCCAGTACGACGAGGCCATGATAGAGGCTATGGAAAAACACGCCATCCAGGACGGCAAAAAGGGCAGCAGTTCCGCCGACTCCGACGAGGAGGGCGGCAGTGACCCGATGCTCAAGCAGGCCGTGGAGGTGGTCATCGACGCCGGCCAGGCGTCCACCAGCCTGCTGCAGCGCCGCTGCAAGCTGGGTTATGCCCGCGCCGCCCGCATCATGGACGAGATGGAAGAAAAGGGCATCATCGGCCCCTACGAGGGCGCAAAGCCCCGCGCTGTCCTCATCAGCCGCCAGCAGTGGCTGGAAATGCAGATGAATCAGCCGGATGAATAACCTCTCAGTCAAAGCCGGACGGCTTTGCCAGCTCCCCTACCAGGGAAGCCACTGGCGTACCGGACAGGCTCACGCTGGATGAATAGAATTTTTGATTTCGGAAGCAATAGAGCCCTGCTGTATAGGGCAGGCATAATGAAAGAAAAAGGATAACTATGGAACATTACACCGAATTTCTCCCCATCAGCCGGGCCGACATGGAGGCCCGGGGATGGGACCAGCTGGACTTCGTGGTGGTGGGCGGCGACGCCTATGTGGACCACCCCAGCTTTGGCACCGCCATCATCAGCCGCCTGCTGGAAGCCGAGGGCTACAAGGTGGGCGTGCTGGCCCAGCCCCGCTACACCGACTGCGAGGACTTCAAGCGGTTCGGAAAGCCGAAGTACGGCTTCTTCATCGGCGGCGGCAATGTGGACAGCATGGTGAGTCACTATTCCGTCGCAAAGATCCCCCGCGCGGAGGACGAGTATTCGCCCGGCGGCAAGGGCGGCGCACGGCCCGACCGCAGCGCCACCGTCTACACCAGACTTGCCAAGCAGGCATACCCTGATCTGCCCGTCATTCTGGGCGGTCTGGAAGCATCGCTCCGCCGCTTTGCCCACTACGACTACTGGCTGGACACCGTCCTGCCCAGCATCGCCGAGGACTCTGGCGCGGACATCATCAGCTTCGGCATGGGTGAACACCAGACCGTGGAAATTGCCCGCCGTCTGGCGGCAGGGGAGCCGGTGGAGAGCATCACCGATGTGGACGGCACCTGCTACCTGACCGACTTCGACCACCTGCCCGAGCGGTATGTGGAGTGCGCGGGCTTCAAGAAGGTCGCCTCCGATAAGGTGGCCTATGCGAAAGCCTGCCGCATCCAGATGGACAATCAGGACGTCGTCAGCGGCAATATCATCGTCCAGAAGCAGAGCGAGAAGTACCTCGTGCAGAACATCCCCGCAAAGCCCCTCGTCCGCTGGGAGCTGGATAAGGTCTACGCCCTGCCTTACACCCGCCGCTACCACCCCATCTACGAGGCCATGGGCGGTGTGCCTGCCATCCGCGAGGTGCAGTTCTCCATCATCCAGAACCGCGGCTGCTTCGGCGGCTGCAATTTCTGCGCCATCCAGCTGCATCAGGGCCGACGCGTCACCAGCCGCAGTGCCGACAGCATCGTGGCCGAAGCAGAGCGGATGACCCACGAGCCGGATTTCAAGGGCTACATCCACGACATCGGCGGCCCCACCGCCAACTTCCGTTTCCCATCCTGCCGCGAGCAGATGCTGCGGGGTATGTGCAACGGCGGCAAGCACTGCCTCGCCCCCACCACCTGTTCCCACATGATCGTGGACCACAGCGATTACCTGAAAATTCTCCGCCGCGTCCGGGAGCTGCCCGGCGTCAAGAAGGTGTTCATCCGCAGCGGCATCCGCTTCGATTACCTGATGGCCGACCCCGATGATACTTTCTTTAAGGAGCTGGTGGAGTACCACGTCTCCGGCCAGCTGAAAGTCGCGCCGGAGCACTGCGCCCCCAACACCCTCGCCTACATGGGCAAGCCGCCGATCGAGACCTTCAACAAGTTCAAGGATAAGTTCTACGAGCTGAGCAGGAAGGCAGGAAAAAAGCAGTACCTCGTGCCGTATCTCATGTCCAGCCACCCGGGCAGCACCCTCAAGGATGCCGTCTATCTGGCCGAATACCTCTACAAGAACCATATGCGCCCCGAGCAGGTGCAGGATTTTTATCCCACGCCCGGCACCGTGAGCACCTGTATGTTCTACACCGGCCTCGACCCCTACACTTTGAAGCCGGTGTTTGTGGAAAAGACCGCTGAGGGCAAGGCACTTCAGCGCGCCCTGCTCCAGTATTATGAGCCCCGCAACGCCGAAAAGGTCATCAAGGCGCTGAAAATGACCCACCGCGAAGACCTCATCCCCCTGCTGGTTCCCGCCGAGGGCCGCATTGCGATCCAGCGTTCGGCCCGCAGAGCCGAGGCCGCCGATGTGACCATCCACGGCGACGGCACCTACACCGTCCGGCCCAGAGGCAAGGGCGGCAAGCCGCAGAGCCGCTCCGCCGCCCCGGCAGGCCGCAATCCGGCGGGCCGTCAGCCCAGCCCCGGCGCGCGTTTTGCGCCCCATTCGGCTCCTGCACATAAACCGAAAAGCAATCAACAGAAAGAGAATACATCGTGGAAAACTTCAAAAAAGAAAAAGTGAACGCTCAAACGCTCATGAGCCGCCTCGCTGCGCTGGCGCTGGCCGCAGCCCTTGCGCTGGGCCTCGTGGGCTGTGATACCTCTTCCATCGTCCCGGGAGGCAGCGGCGACGTCATGCCGAACCCGGCAGCTTCTCAGACCGGAACGACGCCTTCCGACGGGCAGGACGCCGCCTTCCAGATGCACTTCATCGACGTGGGGCAGGCGCTGAGCGTGCTGGTGGAGTGCGATGGACAGTTCATGCTCTACGACGGCGGCAATGTGGACGACGGCAGTCTGGTAGTCTCCTACTTGCAGAGTCAGGGGGTCGAGCAGCTGGAGTATGTCTTCTGCTCCCATGCTCACGAAGACCATGTGGGCGGTCTGGCCGCTGCGCTGGCCTATTTCCCGGCCTGCCACGTTTACAGCCCCGTGACGGAAGCCTCCACCAAGTGCTTCAAGGATTTCGTCAAGTACACCCAGCAGCAGAACTTACAGGTCGAAGTACCTGCCGTAGGCACCCAGTGGGCGCTGGGCAGCGCCACTGTGACCATGCTTGGCCCTGTGGCGCAGTACGATGACACCAACGATACCTCCATCGTCCTGCGCATCGACTACGGCGCGACGAGCTTCCTGCTCACCGGTGATATGGAGGCCGACGCCGAGCGCGACCTCGTGAACAGCGGCGCGAACCTCAAGGTGGATGTCTTACAGGTGGGCCACCACGGCTCCAGCACCTCCACCAGCTACGTCTTCCTGAACGCTGTTCTGCCCGAAATGGGCATCATCTCCTGCGGGGTCAACAACAAGTACGGCCACCCCCACGAGGAGACCCTGAGCATCCTGCGGGACGCCGGTGTGGACGTCTACCGCACCGACCTGCTGGGGACGATCACCGTTTCCAGTGACGGCCAGAACTACACGGTGGCAACGGAACACTTCGCCACCGACGCTGAGCTGAACCCCACCGATCCGGCAGCGTCCAGCACGGCCCAGCAGGCCTACATCGGCAACGTGAACAGCAAAAAGTTCCATCTGCCCAGCTGCGCCAACCTCCCGGCAGAGAAGAACCAGATTTTGTTCTCGAGCTATGATGAAGCTGTGGCCGCAGGCTACAGCCCCTGCTCGAGCTGCATCAAATAACAAAATAGACAAAAGGGAAGCCCCACCGTCAGATGGGGCTTCCCTTTTGTTATAATATCAGCGTCCGCGTCCGGCTCCGCCGCCGTGGCTGCTGCCGCCGCCCATGCCGCCGAAGCCGCCGCCGCGCCCGGCTCCGCCAAAACCGGAGCCGCCGCCCATACCGCCAAAGCCGCTTCCACCGAAGCCGCCGCCGCGGGGAGGACGAGGCCCACGGGGGCCTCTCGGGCCGCGAGGGCCGCCATAGAAACCACCGCCGGGGCCGAAGTCATCGTAAGGGCCGCGGGGAGGGCGCGGGCCTCTGTGCCGACGCCGTGCACCGAACCAGCCAAACGGCCCCCAGAACCAGCCGAAGGAATGGCCGAGAGGGGTGATAAAGATAAAGAAAACTGCGATGAACAGGATGATATAAGCAAGCATGGAGAAAATGCCGCCGATAAAGTTTTCCCAGATGGAGTAGTGCTTCTGGGGCGGGACAGGCTCGACAGAGGGCCGGGTGGTCTGGGTGTCAGAGCCGTCGGAATAGATGGTCCCGCCGCTCAGAGTGACCCCGTACACCTCTGCGATGGTATTGGCCACATTGGTGGCGCAGGTGAGGACAGCGGCGTCGTACTTCTTGGCGGCGAAATCGTCCTCCATGGTCTGCACGAGGGTGCTTGCCTGGTCGGCCAGCATGGTGCTGCGGAAGCCGTCACCGTAGGTCAGATAGTAGTCGCCGTCGGCGTACTGGTCCGACTGCATCACCAGCAGGATGAGTACACCGTTGTTCTTGCTGGAACTGCCGATGCCCCAAGTGTTGAAGGCTTCAGTGGCGTAGTCCTCGGTGGTGGCGCTGCCGGTGTAGTCCACGGTCAGCACGCCGATCTGTGCGCCATCGCAGCTGGAAGAGAGCTGTGCGTTGATGGTCTCGAGCTCCGAGGTGGTGCTGTCGCTCAGCACACCGGCGTCGTCCACCACGCATTGATCTTTCGGCAGGCTGGGCAGCTGGATGTTGGCAGCCGAAGCCGCCGGTGCCAGCGCCGTGATGCCGACGGTCACGACAAGAAGCAGTGCTGCAATGCGGCGGGAGAATGTTTTCATCGTCTTCATGCGAAAAGTTCCACCTCCTGTATGCCGAACAGCTTACCCAACACGCTGGCCGGGAAGCCGCCGACGTCTTTCTGGTAGCTCTGGACTGCATCGTTA
>OLVZ01003339.1_pt1 | contig 10640 bp, 8 predicted proteins | sample 1673341 | NCBI WGS metagenome assembly OLVZ01 (sample SAMEA3178944, study PRJEB25190) | human gut metagenome | biome: human gut; feature: human-associated habitat; material: faeces | place: Austria | collected 2013
TACGTTGATCGGCAAGTCTGCTTATGGCCTCGAAGTATTGCGTGACCTGACACCTGAAGCGCTTGCTGAAGGAAAGCAGGTGATCGAAGATAAACGAATTCATATCGCTTTAAAGGATAATGTCGACAAGCTCTATATCGAAGTGATTTGTTCAGCCGGAGATGAAACTTCGCGGGTGATAATCTGCCATGAACATACGAATGTCGTGTATGTGGAGAAGAATGGTGTGGTATTGACAGACCGGAGGAAAGAAGGTGTTTCCTGTGATGCTTCGGGCGATGAAGACGAATTGAGACTCTCTTTCTCTACTGTGTATGAGTTTGCGATGGAAATGCCGCTCGATGAGATCCGCTTTATTCTGGAAACTGCCGATCTGAACCGGAAAGCAGCCGAGGCTTCCCTGAAGGGAAATTTCGGACATACGGTCAGCAAGACCGTTTCCGGTGTATACGGACGTAAATATATGGGCGACTCTGCCTATACCCATATGCTGGCAATGACGGCTGCCGCCTGCGACGCCCGCATGGATGGCGCCATGATCCCGGTGATGAGTAACTCCGGTAGTGGAAACCAGGGGATTGCAGCGACACTTCCCGTCCTTTCTTTTGCCGAAGACATCGAATGTTCGGAAGAACAGTTAATCCGTGCCCTGATGTTAAGCCATCTGATGGTCATCTATATCAAGCAAAGCCTGGGGCGCTTGTCCGCCCTTTGCGGTTGTGTGGTGGCCGCCACGGGAGCCAGTTGCGGCATTACCTATCTGATGGGAGGCGATAAAGTGCAGATTTCCTATGCAATCAAGAATATGATCGGCAATATTACCGGTATGATATGTGATGGGGCGAAGCCCAGTTGTGCCATGAAAGTTTCCAGCGGTGTTTCGACTGCTATGTTGTCTGCGTTGATGGCAATGGAAAACAAGGTGGTGACTCCGGTCGAGGGCATTATTGATGAGAATGTCGACAAGTCGATCATTAACCTGACTTCTATCGGTTCCAAAGGAATGGAAGCCACCGATAAGCTGGTATTGGATATTATGACCGGAAAATCCTGCTAACAGTAAGAATATGTTGACCGATATTCGTCTGTTGAGCCATCAATTGGCAAAGCCCCGGTTCAGGAGTCCGAAGGAATTGGTTGCCTGGATGGGAGCTGTCCAGGCACAGGAATATACGATGGCGAAATGGGCGGTCGGGACTCGCTTGAAGTCTTCTTCGTTGCGGGTGGTGGACGATGCGCTTGCAAAGGGGGAAATCCTGCGTACCCATATATTACGACCGACCTGGCATTTCATCGCAGCAGAGGATATTCGCTGGATGCTGCAATTGTCGGGAGGTCGTATACGGACAGCCTTCGATTCTTATGCAAGAAGCCGGAAGATGGAGATAACCGAAAGCTTCTATACGAAAGGTTGTAGATTGCTGGAACAATTGTTGGGTGGAAACAAGAGTTTGACAAAACAGGAGTTGATGGATGGGTTCGGTCGGGCAGGAGTCGAGACAGACAATCACTTGATACATTATTTTCTGGTCCGTGCTGAAACGGATGGCCTTGTGTGCAGCGGGGTAGATAAAAACAAAAAGCCGACCTATGCTCTGTTGGAAGAACGTGTGCCTCCGATGAAAGAACTCAGCCGCGAAGAGGCGCTCGCCCGATTGGCTACCCTATATTTTCAAAGCCATTCCCCGGCTACATTGTCTGATTTTGTCTGGTGGTCCGGCTTGACGGCAACTGAGGCTCGACATGCGGTTGCATTGATCGAAACCGATCTGCTAACCGAAAAGTTTGATTCGGAAACTTTTTACCTGCATGTTACCTGTGACTTGAAGGCCCGTTGCCGGAAAGTGTTGCATCTGTTACCCTCGTATGATGAATATCTGATCAGCTATAAAGACCGGACGACCGTTATGCTACACGAACATCATCCTAAGGCATTCAATACTTTCGGTATCTTTTACCCCGTGATCCTGTATGAGGGCCGGATCGTTGGCAATTGGAAAAAAGATTCGAAGAAGAAAGCTCTTGCTGTCGAAACTTCTTTGTTCGATGAATCTTTCGATCTCCCGGAAGATTTGCTGAAAAAGGCAGTCGATTATTATTGCTCTTTCCACGCTCAAAAGTCGGGATTCCACACTTAATTGTGGAATTTTTACACACTTTCCCCAATCTACTCCACACTTCCCCAATTTCTTTTGTATTATATGTATTATTTTTATTGGTTTGTATATCAGTGGTTTGTTTTAAAATATATCTTTATTTCTATTTCTGGCACGTCCTTTGCTATTTATTTGTCAGAATTAGATATTATCCTTCCTGAGATATTGTTTTCTGATTAGATATTTGATTAGAAAAAGCTTATCGATTTTAAATCCGCTTCGCCTGTGAAGGTAAAGCGGATTTTTTAATTTAGAACCATTTGATCTTTCTGAAAATGAAAAATGATAAAGCTGATAGTGTGATGGAGATCATGACGATGATGGCAAAGCCATGCGGCATATTTTCTCCGTAGATCGGGACGTTCATACCGTAGAAGCTGGCGATGAGGGTGGGAACCATCAGGATTATGGAGATAGAGGTCATGCGCTTCATGATGGTGTTCACGTTGTTGGAAATGATGGAGGCGAATGCGTCCATCGTACCGGTCAGGATATCGCTATAGATATTGACCGTGAGGTGCGCCTGTTTTAATTCTGTTTCCACATCTTCCACCAGTTCGTTGTCCATATAGACCGGTTCTTGGAAGATGCTTTGCAGTTTGGTAAGCATCACTTCATTACCACGGATGGATGTGTTGAAGTAAACCATGCTCTTTTCCAGCTTCATCAGACGAAGCAAGTCTTCATTACGGATACTTTTTTCCAGTGCCTTTTCGGCATGCGCCACCTCGTTGTTGATTTGTTTCAGGTATTTCAGGAACCATACGGCGGACGAATGGATCAGACGCAGAATCAGGTCATATTTGTGACGTACGACAACCTCTTTGCGGCGGGTGTATCGGATAAAGTCCGGTATCAGTTCCGTCTTATAATAGCAAACGGATATGATGATTTCATTGTTCGTCATAATCCCCAGGGGGATAGTCGTGAAAGGGATTCCTTGTTCCTGGCTTTGTACCGGAATTCGAATGATAGTCAATAACCAATTTCCTTCATATTCGATACGCGGGCGTTCGTCCGTATCGGCAATGTCGCTTAAAAAAGATTCGGGAACATTGAATTGGTTTGTCAGGTAATGGATATCCTCCGGTGTAGGGCATTCTACATTGATCCAGCTGTTTGGAAGCCATTGGTCTTTTTCCACAAAGCCGGCTTCACAATAAAGAAAAGTTCTCATTATTGCCTCCTTTCGTTTTTGTCAACGTACAGAGGCCTTGCTGTTTACCCCTGCGCGTTATTTGTTACTTACTGTTTTTATTTCTCGCGGAATACTGTCGTCCATAATTTATCATTACTTTTTACGGCTGCAAAGATAGAAAAATCCGGTAATAAATGTATATCGGAGGCGGATTTTTGTCAAGTCCGTGAGACTGCATATTTGCGATAACGGTAATAGGCAATGCCGGCTAAGTCTGCTAGAAACCAACCGATAGGAATAGACCACCAAATACCGGTGACCCCAATAGTGGGAATGGATGCCAGCCAATAAGAAAGGACGATACGTGTACCTAAAGACAGAATGGTAAGCACGACAGACATTCCCGGCATACGGATGGCCCGGTAATAACCATAAAGGAGGAACAAGATTCCGATGCCTAAATAAAAAGCTCCTTCGATACGCAGGTATTCTGTTCCGATGCGAAGTATCTCAGCCTCATCCGGACGGACGAAAATAAGCATCAACGGCTTGGCAAAAAAGAAAACCAACAGCGAGATGACAAGAGAAAAGACGATCGTTATAAGAAATGCGCTGCGTACTCCCCGGCGGATACGATCCCCTTTTCGCGCCCCAAAATTCTGGGCGACGAAGGTGGAAAAAGCATTCCCGAACTCCTGAACGGGCATATAGGCGAAAGAGTCGATCTTGACTGCTGCGGCGAATGCGGCCATGACAACCGTACCAAAACTATTTACCAACCCTTGCACCATCAATATTCCGAAGTTCATCACGGATTGTTGGACGCAAGTCAGTGTGGAGAAAGAAGTGATTTCTCTCAGGCTGGAACGGTCGAAGCACATATCTTCCCGGTGTAATCGTAGCTCGGGGCGGGTTTTATAGGTATACAGCAAGATACCGGATGCCGCCGTTCCCTGTGCGATGACCGTTGCGACTGCCGCTCCTTCGATGCCTTGATCCAGGACAAGAATAAGAAACAAATCAAGCCCGATATTCAAAACGACCGATACAGCCAGAAACCATAAAGGTGTTACAGAATCGCCTACAGCCCGAAGCAACGCTGCATAAAAATTATACAGGAAAGTGAAGACTATTCCCCAGAAAATGATCCACAGATAGTTACGCATCAACGAATAAATATCATAGGGAACTTGTAACCATCGTAAAATCGGATCGAGCCATAGGAACACGGCAACATTCAGCAAGATGGTTACCGTGCCGATCAGCAGGAGAGAAACGTAGATGCTACGTCGCAGGGCGGACAGGTCTCCGGCTCCGTATTGCAGTGAGAAAACCGTGCCGCTTCCCATCGATAACCCCAGCAGGATAGAGATCAGGAAAACCATCAAGGTATACGCGGAACCGACCGCTGCCAACGCATTTGCACCGATACATTGTCCTACGATCAGTGTATCGGCTATGTTATAGCATTGTTGTAAAAGCGATCCTGCCAGCATCGGCAATGTGAATTGTAGCAGGGTGGTGATTATACCTCCTTGTGTAAGGTCTCCTTTCCGTAACATTGTCAGCTCTTTTTATTCGTATAGTTTTGTATGAATCTGCAAAAATACGAATTAATCGGATAATCGTTCCTTCGGATCTCCGTAACCTGTCGGAGTGGTGCTGAGCTTTTGTTTTTGGGTAAAATGAACGCTAATCAAGCATCAAACTCATATAAGCTTCCCGGCTCTGATAGTTGAGCAACAAGCGGGTGAGCGATTGGGTGTCCATCTTTTTTAGTTCGCCGATGTTAAGAACGGAGTTTGCGTGGGTGAAGGCCCAGTGATGGATGAGGCGGTCGCGGTCCAAGACACGTGCCATGCCTAAAGGGAAAGTTCCCGGTCCGGTGAAAGGAGTACGGCAGACGGCCTTTTCCACCTTGCTCTGTGTTGTAGCTTCCTGTAAGAGCAGGTTCTTGATGTTGTCGTTGTCATACATCAATTCTTTGACATAGATATAGTCGCCGACAGGATAGAAAAAGATCATTCCGATCGGTTCTTCTTGAATGTTTAAGGCGGTCAGCATTTGTCCTCCGGACATCTGTAATTCGCGCAGGATAGTAACGAAATCGTCATAACCGTGCAGCACATAGCAAATACGTTCTCTCTGCTTCTTATTAAAAAAATTGTAGAGAGACTCCATCGAAGGTACTTCGGGCGGTACAACCAAAACACCCTGTTCCAGTGCTATTTCAGAAGGGCAGATATACGTTTCTTCTGAATAGTCGAAAGCTTCCGTATATCCTAAATCGCGGTAATAGTCGAACAGCCATGGATCGGCCGGGATAATGACTGTTAAGGCCACTTTCCGGCTTTCCATCACTTCGAATGCTTTCTGTATCAGTTGGCGCATAAGTCCCTGACCTCGTTCGGAGGGAAGAGTGCAGGCTCCATATATATAGTTTACGGATATCTCCTTTCCGTAGTAAGTCATGACATACGGAAGCATTTGAAGGGCGGAAACGATTTTTCCGTTTTTCTCTATAAACAGGGCGTTTTCTTTTTTGTAAACCCGATCGAAGAATAGTTTGATAAATTCTTCGCTGTCGTTGAAAGAAGTACGCCACAGGTCGATCAATTGAGATTTGTTGTTATCCATCGTTCAATATTATTTTGCAGGTTTCTTTATTGCCGCGGATTTTTCCAATAGGATGAACGGGTTATACGAAAGTTTAGCCTGGCGCAGACCGGGAATACCCAAGTCTTCCTCTCGGTTCACATAGGTGTATTTTTCCGGAAGGTGAGAGGCGAATTCTTTGTTGATAACAGCATAAGCCCCCTCATAGTTCACATTTGCCTTTTCTACGTGGACGCCGAAAGTATTATGGTTGATCGGGGCACCAAAAGTGAAAGCGACAATCTGATGGTCTACGCAAATGGCTCCTCCAATAAGTCCCAATTCGTCATAATGGTTCAAGGCGTAGATTATAGAACGGCGTTCGTCGTTCAGATCCTCCTCGTCATTATCTTCCCGGTTGGCTTTGTACCATTTACATTCGAGCTGAAGGCATTCGGGAACCAGTTCTGGTGTGATAGGAATATATTCGTAGGCAAACTTCTTATTGAATTTGTTGATATGATTGCGTTTTGCCTGGTATTTTTTCCCTTTTAGGGTTGCCAGGTCTTCACGCAAGTAGATGTAATCGAAATAATTCCGTTCGGGGATGTAGAAAAATCCGCCGGGAATTGCCTTTTCGAGTTCTTCTTTGGCATCTGGCGTTACGCCTAACATACAGAGCGGATGACCCTGTTCGAGCGAATCGGCTTCTAACAGATCGATGGCCTGTTTCAGGTCGCCTTGACCTGTAGGAGTCATATAAGCGACTCTCGTTTTGTTTTCGATCCAGAAACGGATCAGCAAGCTGCCGTTGACAATGGCGAACTCGCTATCGTAGAGAAACCGCCAACTGCAGATGTTGGCAAATGAATAATCGCAATTTTTATAATTGCTCGGTATCGTAAAGGATGTTATAATATCTCTATCTTCGATTTCAATTGGTTTAAACGGTATCTTCATCTTTTTCTTTTTTGATGTGCAAATATAAAACTAATAAAAATGGCTGAATGTTTTATCTTTAATAAAAACAATCGATTTTGTTTATTGCGTGATAAACCCTATAAATGCTATTAATAGCAATTTAACTAAATATAAAAATGATAGTGTATATTAAACTAACATCTATCTTTAAATGTTCGAAGTGAAATGGTTTTTATTTAAAAGTGAGAAGGAAATGAATGCTGATAAAATATTACCGATCGACCTCTATCATGCCGTGTCGATTGCAAATTTGACATTGGAAAGTGCTTTAAAGGTCATTCACGTCGAAGCTGGGCAGGATCATGAACTGTTGCCTTTGGAACCGGGAACTCTTGCTGTGATCTGCCGGGGAGGAAAGTTCGAATGCAAAGCACTTGGAAAGGAAATCTCCATAGTTGCCGGACAGGTGTTCCTGGCGTCTGTGGAAGATGTGAGTGAGATATCCCGTTTTTCGGAGACAGGTTTTGAAGGGATCGTGATCTATGCCGGTAGCGATCTGCTGATCAATCGGCAACGTCTGATGTTCCGGACGATTACACCGGACGAACTGAAGGAGTCCGGGCTTTATATCCAGCTGATGCAGTCACAAATCGAGCGAATGAGCGATGTCCGTGTCAAAGTGGTGGAATCGCTTTTGCGCGCCCTTATTTTCTTCCTCCAGCGGACGACCGGGATAGCGAGGTTCCGCCTTTCTTCCACGATTTCGCTTTGCTGATTAGGCGTTATCATCATTATCCGGTTTATTATTTTGCCGAGAAGTTGGGAATGACTTCGGCGGAACTGAATAACAAATGTAAATTGCATTCCGGTATTTCGGCTGCGGAATGGATCAGCCAGTATGTATTGCTTGAGGCGAAAGACTTACTGATTAAAACTCGACTGAGATCTTCCCGCATTGCTATGATGCTTAATTTCTCTAATTATGATACCTTTGCGCGTTGGTTCAGGCGGCATACGGGAGAGTTGCCAGGGAACTGGAGGTAGTGGAATTTGAAAATTGAAAATTAAGATACCATGAAATGGACATTTGAGAATGCGAAAATAAAGGGGCGGATCGTCTTGACCGATTCGCTCCATGAAGACCCGGATCTTCTGAAAGACAAAACGCTGTATAAATTTATATGGGTGGATTCCGGCGAAGTGGAGTTGGATATCGATCATCAGCATGTTGTTTTGAAGAAGGAACAGCTCGTTCCGCTTTCCCATTTGCATCATTTGGAGTTTCTGCGCATCGAAGGCAAATGCTATGCTTTGATGTTCAACGGCAATTTCTACTGTATACATGGCAACGATCATGAGGTCTCGTGCAACGGGTTGCTGTTTCACGGTTCATCGCATGTGCTGACTTTTGTCCTTTCGGAAGATGAACGGCGGAAGATCGACACGCTGACGAGGATCATGCAAGAGGAGTTTCTCAGTACCGATCACCTGCAAGACGAGATGCTCCGGGTATTGTTGAAACGGTTTATCATATTATGTACGCGAATAGCGGAAGATCGGCAGGGAGCTGTTCGGGAGAACAGCCTCCAGTTCGAGACGATCCGCAAATTCTATGTCCTGGTCGATACCTATTTTAAGGAGAAAAAACAGGTGCAGGAATATGCGGACATGCTGAACAAATCCCCGAAGACACTGGCAAATATCCTTTCCGCCTATCAGCAGCCTTCCGCCATCCGTATCATCCATAACCGCATTCAGGCAGAAGCCCGGCGTTTACTGCTTTATACGGCTAAAAGCTCTAAAGAGATCGCTTTGATGCTAGGATTCGAAGACCAGGCTGCGTTCAGCCGTTTCTTTAAGAACGCAGCCGGACTAAGCGCGACCGAATATCGCCACCAATATAAAAAATGATAATAGTGGCGATGACGGGCTGGTCGCTTGTCCGGGTTGTAGTATCCGCTTATTGCCGGTATTTGCAACAACCCGGCAGTAGGTCGTAGACGTTTGATCCGCTTTATAAGTATCTGTGTCGTGCCCCGCTTTGGCAATAGCTTTGCTAATAGCGTCCACAGATGTTTTGGACGGATTGTATTGTAGATGTATCATCTGTTTTTCCTTATCCCAATGAACCGACGAAACGCCGTTTACACTTTTGGCTGCTGTTTCGATGCGTTGTTTACACATGTCGCAGGAACCTTTTACCCCGAACATGGCATGCTCGCCTGCCGGTTCCGGTTGTGCTGCGGATGTACCGTGCGCGGCATGCCCTTCGTGACCGCTCATCGTATGCCCTACATGGCCGCTCATCGGTTGTGCTTCGCCGTCATTGTTCATCATCGACTGTTTCCCTTCCAGTTGGGCACTGGCATCTATCGAGAAAACACCGTTCGTTACGACTTCTTCTCCTTCGGATAATCCTTTTAATATCACGTATGCGTTGCCGAGGGAAGGACCAAGTTCTACTTCACGCATCAGGAAGGTCGGAGTGGAGGTGTCCGGTTGCTTGACATAAACGATGGAACGTTTGCCGGTCCAGAGAACAGCAGTTTGCGGCACGGTGATCCGGTCTTTATATCCTTGAAGCGGGGCGCTGACCTCGGCGGTCGCATACATCTCCGGCTTCAGTTCCATATGGCTGTTGGGGACTTCTACCCGGACACGTGCCGTACGGGTGGACGGGTTGATGATCGGATCGATAAACGCGATCCGGCCCGTATAGGTCTTGCCGGGAAGAGCCTGCAAGGTGAAATGAACCTGGTCGCCTCTGTTCAGGAAAGGCAGGTCAACTTCGAAAGTGTCGAACATCGCCCATACGCTCGACAGGTTCGCTATGTCGAACAGGACAGCTCCGGAGGCGACATAATCGCCCTGGTTTACGCGTTTGGTCATGACGATTCCGCTTACGTTCGCTTTGATCTCGACGAGTGGGGAAACGCTACCGGACTGTTCGATCGCTTCTATCTGGGCGTTCGTCATTTTCCAGAGACGGAGTTTCTCGCGGGCTGCCTGGATCAGGGCGGGCTGCTTCATCTTGATGGCTTCCAACAGTTCCTGCTGGGCGGTGAACAGTTCGGGTGAATAAAGGACGGCAAGTGTTTGTCCGGCTCGTACGCTCTCACCGGTAAAATTGATGTTGAGTTGTTCGATACGTCCGCCTACATGCGCTGTCTGTGACTGTAAGCTTTGTTCGTTCGGGGCGATCTTGCCATACAGGCGGACTGTCTTGACCGGGTTTTTCCTGCTGACCTTTGAAGTCTGCACGTCTGCCAGGTCCTTCGGCTCCTTTTTAGGCTTTCCCGTTTTTTTGGTTTCCTGCGGCGTTTTTTTTGTCTCTTTGGACGGTACCAGCCGGACCCGGAAGGGACCAATCGTCAAATCCGCCGCGGCCTGCCCCCTGCCGAAGACCACATACAGTCCCAGCCGCAGCCGCCACAGAAAAATCGCAAGTGCCAGCAGCACCGCCAACGTGATCCAAAGTCCCAGCAACGTCCATCACCCCCCTGACCGCTCTGGCGGAGCGGATTCTCAAGGCGCCTCTTCCTCCATGGCGCCGGCCGTCTCCGGCGTGTCGGCTCCGGTGATCTCTGCCGTGTCCGCCGGGTCCATGATCTGTCCGTCCTCGCCGATCCGCATCTGTCCCTCGCCGCCAAGGTCCGGCAGCTCCGGCAGGTCATCCAGGCTGGTCAGATGGAAGGCCCGGAGAAACTGTTTGGTGGTCCGGTACAGGCGGGGCCTTCCGGGTACCTGCAGGCGGCCGCACTCCTCGATGAGCTTGCGCTCCTGCAGCACTCCCATGGTGTAGGAGCTGTCCACGCCCCGGATCTGGTCCA
>OLVZ01003348.1_pt1 | contig 10617 bp, 7 predicted proteins | sample 1673341 | NCBI WGS metagenome assembly OLVZ01 (sample SAMEA3178944, study PRJEB25190) | human gut metagenome | biome: human gut; feature: human-associated habitat; material: faeces | place: Austria | collected 2013
CCATATTTCTGACTTATTATCTATAAAATATTGAGTAATAATCGGTTGTAAATACTGCAGATGTGAAAGCCTTAGAGAGATAACAATACCTTCAAGTGTAACGAGTATTGGTGTAAATGCATTTAGTTCTTGCAATGCTTTAAGAGAAATAACTATCCCTGAAGGCGTAACAAGCATTGGAAACTATGCTTTCTGTGAATGTCATAGTCTTAGTGAGATAACAATTCCTTCAAGTGTAACGAGCATTGGTAGGTCAGCTTTTTTCGTTTGTACAGGACTTGAGAAATTCATAATCCCTGAGGGTGTTACAGCAATAGAAAGTGTTACGTTTGCAGGCTGCATGCGCCTTTCGGAAATTATTATATTGGGCAAAATAACAAGTATCGGTAACAGCGCTTTCAATAATTGCAATTTTACAAAAATAACTATCCCTGAGGGCGTAACAAGCATTGGAATTCGTGCTTTCTACCACTGTGATGGCCTTAGTGAAATAACTATACCTTCAAGTGTAACAAGCATTGGAGAACAAGCGTTTAGCGGCTGCACAAACCTCGCAAAAGTAAATATCCCGGAAGGCGTAACGAGTATTGGAGACTATACTTTCTATGAATGTAAAAGCCTTAGTGAGATAACTATACCTTCAAGTGTAACGAGTATTGGAAATACTGCGTTTAGCGGCTGCACAAACCTCGCAGAAGTAAATATCTCAGAAGGCGTAACAAGCATTGAGTATGAAGCATTCATGGCTTGTAGTGGCCTTAAAACTATCACCTTACCCAATAGCATAACCAGCATAGGCGAAAAAGCATTCTATGGTTGTTGGGGACTTCATACTATCACCTTGCCCAATAAAATAACCAATATTGGCTATGAAGCATTCATGAATTGTTTATCGCTCGACACACTGATAACATTGTCTGAAAATCCACCTACATTAGACGATGAAGTATTCGATACGAAAAGCGGTATGGTGGTTTTGGTACCTAAAGGCAGCGAGACTGCTTATAAAAATGCGAAAGGTTGGAAAGACTTTGAAATCAAGTGCATTATTGAAAATCCGGTTACTTCGATTACCTTAAATACCGTGCAGCTCACAATGGAGTATGGTACGAAGGAACAACTCACGGCAACGGTAGCGCCCGATTACGCAGACTACCCCGGCCTGACATGGACGAGCGACAACGAGGAAGTTGCAACGGTTGATGAAAACGGGTTGGTTACGGCTGTAAGCGCAGGCGAAGCAAACATAACGGCTACCGCTGCTGACGGTTCGGGCATAACCGCAACTTGCAAGGTTACTGTTACACCCAAACTCGTGACATCCGTCACGCTCGACCAAAGCGAGCTTACCATTGAAAAGACCTACACCGCGCAACTCTCGGCTACCATTACGCCTGATGACGCGGACAACCGCACTGTTACCTGGACGAGCGACAATGAGGAAGTTGCAACCGTTGACGAGAACGGGCAGGTTACAGCCGTCGGTGTTGGCGAAGCGAATATAACGGCTACCGCTGCCGACGGTTCGGGCGTGACAGCCACTTGCAAGGTTACAGTTTCGCCGAAACTTGTGACTTCCGTAACACTCAACAAAAACGAACTTACGATTGAAAAGAGCTTTACTGCACAACTCGCAGCAACCGTAGCGCCGGACGACGCAGACGACCTCGGCTTGATATGGACGAGCGACAACGAGGAAGTAGCAACCGTTGACGAGAACGGATTGGTTACGGCAGTAGGCGAAGGGACGGCAACGATTACCGCCACGGCTAACGACGGCAGCGGCGTATCGGCCTCGTGCGTGGTTACGGTTACTTTCATCGACGGCATTGCAGACGTTGAAACGAGCAAGGTAACAGTGCTTGCCGCTAACGGCAGGATAACCGTCTCGGGCAAAGAGCAGTACGATACCGTTTCGGTTTACGACACCGTCGGCCGGTTGCTGTACCGGGGCGAAAGCGACGTTATCGACGTGCCCCGCAAAGCCATGTACATAGTAACGGTAAGCAGAAAGAGTTGCAAGGTCGTTGTGCAATAAATACAGGGAATTTTACTTTGTTGGTTATTCCCTTTATTACAAAAACCAGCGCGGCGGAGCAATAAAACTCCGCCGCGCTTTTGTTACGCTTTTATTTCAAAGTCTGTGATATTAAGTCCAAACGTAGTCAGCCCTTCAGGCATTCCAAGTATTTGTGTATCGTGTTTTCCAAACCAAGGTAAAGGGCGTCGCAAATTAGTGCGTGGCCAATGCTTACTTCGTCTGTCTCCGGAATGCAATTATGAAAGTACGTAAGGTTTTCGAGACTTAAATCATGCCCCGCATTTACGCCTAAGCCTATCGATTTGGCATGCGCCGCTGCAGCAATAAAAGGTTTTATTGCAAGTTCCCTGTTGTGCGAGTAACTTTCAGCGTAAGGGCCAGTGTAAAGTTCTATGCGGTCAGCGTTTGCTTTGGCTGCATAGTCGATGTATTCCAACACCGGGTCAACAAACAAAGAAGTACGTATTCCTGCTTTTTTGAACTCGCTTACGATTTCAGTTAAGAAGCTTTGTTCTTCTTTTGTGTTCCAACCATGGTTGGAAGTAAGCTGCTCGGGTTTGTCGGGCACAAGGGTTACTTGCGTTGGCTTCACTTCCAGAACCAAGTCGATGAATTTCCGGATAGGGTAGCCTTCGATATTGAACTCTGTGGTTATTTGTTGCCTTAGTTCCCTTACATCATTATATCTTATGTGGCGTTCATCGGGGCGGGGGTGTACTGTAATTCCTTCTGCACCGAACTTCTCGCAATCGGCAGCTACAGCAAGCACATTGGGCATGTTACCACCGCGGGCATTGCGCAATGTTGCTATTTTGTTGATGTTTACGCTTAGTCTTGTCATATTATTATGTATAATAACAAATTGTTGTACATTTGCAGTAATTAGGCTGCAAATGTAACGAAAACAAACATAACATACTCCACACAAACTCCGAATATGGTAAAAAGTAAACTTATTATAGCGTTGTTTGGCAATACGCACCAAACAAAAAAGAGCCATTACGCGTCTTTGGTAGTAAAACTATTCAAGGAAAAAGGGGCAGAAATTTTTGTGGAGCAGGAATTTTATAAATGCGCAGCTGAAAACATCGGTTATTTCGATGAACGCCACATTTTCAATTCCTTTGATTTCGACGCAGATTTGGCCGTAAGTTTGGGCGGTGACGGAACTTTTTTGCGCGCAGCACGTTTTGTGCGTGAGAAAGGCATTCCTATTCTGGGAATAAACATAGGACATTTAGGGTTTATGGCCGAAGTTAACCCGTCGGATATACAAACTGTAATAGAAGACGTATGCAACGACAATTATGTAATAGAACGACGCAGTGTAATAGAAGCCGCCTTGTCGGGCAACGGACTTGGGATTTACCCATTTGCCCTGAATGAAGTTGCCGTCCTGAAACAGGACATTTCTTCCATGATTAAAATCCGCGTGTCCGTTAATGGGGAGTACATGACTACTTACTCTGCCGATGGTCTTATTATTGCTACACCCACTGGCTCTACAGGGTACGCTCTTTCCGCAGGCGGTCCCGTGGTTGTCCCCGAATCGAGATCTTTCGTTATAACTGCCGTCGCACCGCATAGCCTTAATGTAAGACCTATTGTTTTGTGCGACAATATAGAAGTAAAATTAGAGGTTAAGAGCCGCTCACACAATTACCTTGTGTCAGTTGACGGACGCAGTATCCGTTGTGACGAGAAAGACATCCTTACAATACGCAGGGCACCTTACGACATAAACATTGCGCGTTGCATTAACAAAACGTATTTCGATACCTTGCGCGAGAAACTCATGTGGGATGGCGATTTGCAAAAGTAATCCACGAAAGTGATATTTCATCACAGTGTTTTAATTATTAATAAATTGACAACCCCATTATCAGTTGTCAGCATTTATAGGTAACTTTGCACCCAAATAGAACAGTTCCTTGATTTGCCGCTTATATAATAACTTTATAAGAGGAAAGTCCGGGCAACACAGAGCAGTCCGCTTCTTAACAGGAAGTTACCCGCGAGGGTGAATTACTGCAGAAGAAAATAACCGCCTGAAGTTTACTGAAGGCAAGGGTGAGAAGGTGAGGTAAGAGCTCACCGGTCATGCAGTGATGTATGAGCCGTGCAGATCGGATGTTGAAAGTTCGCGTAAACCGGCGTTTGAGAGTTGCTCGCTCGATTTGATTCTTATATCAATTTATAAAGAACAAAGTATAGGCCTCAGTCTATACGCCGGAGGGTAGAACGATAGAGCAGCACGGTGACGTGTTGCGTAGATAAATGGCAAATGCTTTTTACCTATATGGTTAGAAGTACAAAACCCGGCTTACAGGGGAACTGTTTTAATTTACAATTCAGCCTTGCGTTTTCTGAACGCAAGGCTGAATCCCTATATACTGTATCGCGTTCGGCCTTTTGCCGAAAAGGCCAAAAAGATTGAAAAATAATCCCCATAAAAATGCGATTTCAGGTACAATAAATTGAAAACTCTTTTTCAGCGTGTTAACCCTACGTCGGAGCAAAGAAAAAAAGCAAGGCACATATTTCAAAATATGTCTGACCTATTTTAAAATACAAGGCACATATTTTTCGCCCTCTGAAAACCCATTTCAAAAACGTTCGGAAAATGCAGACAAAAACAGTTTGTCTGTTGAGCATAAAAAAGAAAGTACTGCAACAAGAGTGTTGCAGTACTTTTTTCAAATGTTATGAGACGTCTTAGCAAAGTCTGCGAGAACCGTCGCCGATAACGACATCTATTGCGATAGGCTCTTTGCCGAATTTTTCTTTGTAGGCTTGTTTTGCTGTAGTAACAAAACTTTCATACAAATCTTCACTCACAAGGTTGATAGTGCAACCGCCGAAGCCGCCACCCATTATGCGTGAACCAGTAACTCCACAACTCATTGCCACGTCGTTAAGGAAGTCTATTTCTGGGCATGACACTTCATATTCCTTGGATAGACCGTGATGAGTTTCAAACATCTTGCGGCCAACCTCCTCGTAATCGTCCTCTTCAAGAGCAACGCATACTTCGAGCACGCGGTACTTTTCACCGATTACATATTTAGCACGCAGCAAATCTTCTTCGCTTACATCATTTTTCACAGCCCACAGCATATCGTAGGTTGCGTCACGCAGAGATTTGACTCCGGGGAATCGTTTTGCCAATGCAGCAGCAACGTTCTCGCAACTTTTTCTGCGGTGGTTGTAAGCTGAGTTTGCAAGTTCATGCTTTACTTGCGAATTAAGCAAAACGAGTTTATAGCCATTGGGATGGAACGGGAAATATTTATATTGCAAAGAACGGCAGTCGAGACGCATTAAACTTCCTGCCTGTCCGAAAACAGAAGCAAACTGGTCCATTATACCGCAATTCGTTCCGATGTAATTGTGCTCTGTAGCCTGGCCCACTTTAGCCAAAGTAAACTTGTCGATTTTGTTTTCTCCGAACAAATCATTCAAGGCAAATGCAAATGTGCTCTCCAACGCAGCAGAAGATGACATACCTGCTCCTAAAGGCACATCGCCGGCGAACGCAGTATTGAATCCTTCTACCGGCACACCCAATTTCATCATTTCGCGGCAAACTCCGTATACAAAACGGAAGTGCGTTGCCGAAGGCCCTTGCTCATCGTCCAAACTGAATTCCACGTAATCTTTAAGGTCTATGGAATACGCGCAGACTTTGCGGGTTTTATTTGGTTTGATTTCTGCTATTATGCCTTGCTCTACAGCACCGGGGAATACAAATCCGTCATTATAGTCGGTGTGTTCGCCTATAAGGTTTATACGTCCCGGTGAAGCATATACATTTCCGGTTGAACCGTCGAAATGCTTGATAAAGCGACTTCTTACATCTTCAACTTTTAGTCTCATATCGTTTTTGTGTATGTTTATGGTTAATTACTAATGTTCAGTCTTTTTTGCTCACGCGGCTTCCTATGAGGGCATAGAAAAGTATGTATGCTGCGCAAGCGAGCGGGATAATGTAGCTAACCAGATAGCTGCCGGATTGTTCTGCAACCAAAGCCTGGAGGGCAACCATTACTGCACAACCGAATACCATGGTCATGAAAATACCAGATGCTGCTGCCGTGTATTTTCCAAGACCTTCAACAGCCATGTTGAATATACCACCCCACATTACAGAGGTGCAAAGTCCCACACAAATGAAAGCAGCTACGCCAACAGGTACTTGAACCCAAATTACAGACAGGTTTGCCCAGTCTACACCAGGTACTTCTACGGTCAAAGAACTTGGAGCAAACATACCGAATGCCAGCAAAGCTATTGCTGCTACGGCCACTGTAGATACCATTGCACGGCTCGAAACTTTTCCACCAATGGAACCGCCAATTGTACGGCCGATAAACATTGCAAACCAATATACGGCAGCAATAAGCGAAGCTACTCCGGCTGAAACGCCTACATCACTTATAAGATATTTAATCATATAAGTAGGTGTTCCCACCTCAACGCTCATGTAAAGGAATATTGCCAAAGCGCCGAGAGCAAAGTGGCGGTGCTTCAATGCGCCTTTTATGAGCTCAAACTTTACGGGTTCCTGTTTGGGCTCTTCTATCTTTGTGAACAATAATACAATGAATGCTACAACGAATATTGCAAGTGCAATGTACATAGCAGGAGCGGCGTCAACTATTGCGGTGTCTTTGGTTACTTCGCCAATCAGTGCGCCGAGTATGATGTAAACTGCCACGGCCGAAGCGCTGTTGAATGCGCCGCCGATTTGTATGAGTTGGTTTCCGGTGTTGCCGCCACCACCCAATACGTTAAGAAGGGGATTTACTACGGTGTTAAGCATACACATGCAGAAGCCAGCAATGAATGCGCCGAGAAGATAAATCCACATGCTTTCGAGTGTTCCGGAAAGCAGTTCGAGAACCATTCCGATGATTCCGACTATGAGAGCTAGAAGCGCTGTTTTTTTGTAACCGAATTTCACGATAAGCATACCCGAGGGAATACCCATTACGAGATAAGCGATGAAGTTTGCGTAGTTACCGATTTGTGACTGTACCTCAGACGCCCCAAACTGGTTTTGTACGATAACAGCCATAGGTGAGCAAAGGTTTGTCACGAAGGCAATCATAGCGAAAAGTGCGATCATCATTATAATCGCAGCCCATTGTTTTGTTTTTTGTGCCATTAATCTATATTTTTAATTATTAATTTATTGATTTTTTTGCTTGCTTATTACTCCACACCAAATTTATATATGGTTTTTTGTGAATACAATTCTCCTGGTTTTAGAAGAACAGAAGGGAAGTAGGGGTGATTGGGGCTATCGGGGAAATGCTGTGCTTCAAAGCACAATGCACTACGACGCGGGAACGTCGCTCCGTTTTGTCCTTTGTAGCCGTCAGACCAATTATCAGAGTAGAACTGTATTCCTGGTTCTGTTGTATAAACTTCCATAGAGCGTCCCGAAACGGGTTCTACGATTTTAGCAGCGAAAGTCAATTCGCCCGGTTCATGCTTGTTTAATACAAAGCAATGGTCGTAACCTGCGCCATTCTTTATTTGCTCGTTATCCGAGTCTATGTATAAACCTACAGCATGAGGTTCTCTGAAATCAAAGGGCGTACCTTCCACTTTTCTTATCTCGCCTGTAGGAATAGACGTCTCATCTATGGGTAAATAGTAATCAGCATTTATTGTGCAAATCACATCTTCGATAGTTGGGGTAGGGTTGGCGATTCCGGCCAGTGAGAAAAATCCGTGGTGCGTCATGTTTACTATCGTTTTCTTATTGCACTTGCCACGATAGTCTATAATAAGTTCGTTGGAATCTGTAAATGTAAACCTGACATTCATTGAAAGCTCTCCGGGGAAGCCTTCTTCATAATAAGCTGATACATACCTCAGCACCAAGGTTTGTGGATTTATTTGTTCTGCGTCCCAAACGCGAGCGTGAAATCCAGTAGGTCCGCCGTGAAGGTGGTTTGGTCCGTTATTTACTGCCAAATAATATTCTTTGTCGTTAAGAATGAACTTTCCTTTAGCTATTCGGTTTCCATAACGTCCGATTAATGTGCTTAAAAACGGTTCGGGGCTGTTAATAACGTCATCTATGTTGTCATGACCTTGAATGATATTTGCTTTATTACCATTCTTGTCCGGAACCATAATCGATACGATAGCACCTCCGTAATTTGTAATAGAGATTTCGTTGTCGGCATTGTTCCGAAGTGTAAACAGATACGTTTCTTTGCCGTTTATTGTTTTACGGAAATTTTCAGGTTTTAAGCCACTGAGAATTGGTATTGGTTCTTCTGTCATAGGTATTTTTTATTAAAAGGTTAGTGAATCACTATATGCAAAGTAAAATATAATTTTTTATTTGGCAAAAAGTTTTTATCAAAAAACGACGCTGTTTTGGAAGTACATTTTGCTAAATTGAATCGATTAGCGAGTATTTATACTCGCAGGTTGCGCAAGACAAAACCTGATTAACTTAAGCGACATTTACAGTTTGCACTAAAACATCTAATAGCAGTGTAGTTAACTTAACATGGAAGCACTAGAAAAATAAGTCAGACATATTTTGAATTAGGTCAGACATATTTTAAAATACCTCAGACATATTTTTTTTCTTGCTCTTACGGGCTAATGAAAAGGCTTATCGGTTTAGTCTATTAAAAAGCAATTGAAATGCAGTCCGCAAACATATTTGCAACATTTATTTCGATTCTTATTATTATCTTTGATTTGCAATAATCTGTATTATGTTTAATAGCAAAATTGAGCGAATTAAAATCATTCAAAAATATCGTGCTTGCCCTACCATGCATAACATTGTGCAGAAAAATCGGAAAATAGAAATGTGTGATTATCGGCTTAGATTAATTTTGCACGACAAGCATTTCTTTTAAGGCGTCAGTGGCTTTGGAAACCGAATTTATATTTTGAATCTGCATTCTACGTTTAGAATTTACTTCTTCCAACTTACACGTACGAATATGGTGCATAGCATAGTCTATTACCTTAGAAAAAGTAGCGCTCTTATAAAAAGGACTATTTTTATCGGAAACAAAGAAAAGCAGCATTATTCCGGACTTCAACAAAATTTTTTCTACTCCGAGCTTTTTACCATACCTACGCAACGTAACAACTCTCATCAATTCTTCTGCCTGCGACGGAGGTGTACCAAAACGGTCTTCAAGTCGTTTGCGGTATGCCTCCAGTTCTATATCATTGTCAATTGAGTCTAATTCGCGATAAAGCAATATACGTTCGCTGGATCCTGGTACATAGCTTTCAGGGAAACACATTTGCAAGTCACTCTCTATAGTGCATTCGGTGACATATAAATCACCATGATCTATGGATTTGTTATTTATCTCTTCCTCATATAAATCGGTAAATTCTTGAGTCTTTAATTCCACCACCGCTTCATTAAGGATTTTTTGATATGTATCATACCCCAAATCTGCTATAAATCCGCTTTGCTCAGCGCCTAAGAGATTTCCGGCACCTCTAATGTCCAGGTCTTGCATTGCAATGTTTATTCCGCTGCCTAAGTCGCTGAAATTTTCAATCGCTTCCAAGCGGCGGCGCGAATCGTCTGGGAGTAAAGAGAGAGGCGGCGCAATCAAGTAACAATATGCCTTTTTATTAGAACGTCCGACCCTACCCCGCATTTGATGTAAATCGCTTAATCCGAAATTTTGAGCATTATCTATTATTATTGTATTAACGTTTGGAATATCTACCCCATTTTCTATAATTGTTGTAGAAACCAAAACGTCGTAATCGTAATTTATGAAGTCAACTATTATATTTTCCAATTGTTCTGAAGGCATTTGCCCATGTCCTATTACTACACGTGCATTAGGAACTTTACGCCTTATGAAATCAGCAATGTTTGGAAGTCTCGCTATTTTATTGCAAACAAAGAATATTTGGCCGCCGCGTCTCATTTCATTATTAATGGCTTCGGCTATTATCTCTTCATCAAAGGTACATATCTGAGTTTCTATCGGATAACGGTTCGGAGGCGGTGTTTGTATTATGGACATGTCGCGTGCACCCATAAAAGAGAATTGTAATGTCCGCGGTATAGGCGTAGCTGTCAATGTGAGTGTGTCGACATTTACTTTCATTTGACGAAGTTTTTCTTTTACGGCAACACCGAACTTTTGTTCCTCGTCGATAATAAGAAGGCCAAGGTCTTTGAACTTTACGTTTTTCCCCACTAATTTGTGAGTTCCTACAATTATATCTATCTTACCTTCTTGCAATTCTTTGAGGACAATCTTTGTTTGTGCGGCAGACCGTGCTCGCGATAAGTAATCTACTTTTACGGGAAAATCCTTTAATCTTTCGCTAAATGTTTGGAAATGCTGAAATGCCAGGAGTGTCGTAGGAACCATAACTGCAGTCTGTTTACCGTCACATGCAGCTTTAAAAGCGGCTCGTATTGCCACCTCCGTCTTTCCGAAACCGACATCGCCGCAAACCAAGCGGTCCATGGGGCGCTCTCTTTCCATATCAGCTTTTACGGCCAAAGTAGCTTTTAACTGGTCCGGTGTATCCTCGTAAATGAAAGAGGCTCC
>OLVZ01003351.1_pt1 | contig 10612 bp, 8 predicted proteins | sample 1673341 | NCBI WGS metagenome assembly OLVZ01 (sample SAMEA3178944, study PRJEB25190) | human gut metagenome | biome: human gut; feature: human-associated habitat; material: faeces | place: Austria | collected 2013
GCCGAGGGTCTCGCCACGGTCGAGCGTGTAGGACACACCGTCGACCGCGTGGACCACGCCATCCTCGGTATGGAAGTACATGCGCAGGTCGTCAACCTCAAGCAGGTGATGTCCCTCAGGAACCGGCTGCGTCTTGATATCGGGGTAGTTTTCGTTCTTCTTAGCCATGGTTTACGCGTCCTTCATCTTCACGTCGAGTGCATCGCGCAGGCCGTCGCCCAACAGCGTGAATGCAAGCACGGTGGTCAGGATGGCGAGACCGGGCATGATCATGAGCCACGGCTCGGTCTGCAGGTACTTCTGGCCCTCCTGGATGAGGGTGCCCCACGACGGATCGGGCGGGATGACGCCCAGGCCCAAGAACGACAGAGCGGACTCGGTCAGAATGGCGCCGCCGATGTTCATGGTGGCGTACACCACGATGGAGGCAACGGAGTTCGGGAAAATGTGGCGAGCGATGATACGCGCGTCGGAAGCGCCCATCGAGCGGGCCGCGTCCACGTAGTCACTCTCCTTAACGGAGAGAATCGCGGAGCGGAACACGCGGGCAATCGAAGGCCAACCCAGAATACCGATGGCGATGAACACGTTCTGAATGCCGTTGCCGATAACCGCGATCATCGCGATGACGAACAGCGTATACGGAAAGGCCAGGAAGATATCGGCCAGACGCATGATCAGGGTGTCCCAAATGCCACCGTAATACGCGGCAATAGCACCCAGGACCAGACCGATGGCCGTGGAGATGCCTGTGGCGACGATACCGACGGTCAGGGAGATGCGGGCGCCGTAGATAACACGGGACAGCACGTCGCGACCGAGGGTGTCGGTGCCGAACGGATGCTCAAGCGACGGAGCCAAGCGAGAGTTATTCATCATGGTGGCGGTATCGGACGCATTCGGCGCGCCGAGGGTCTGGGGAACCCACAGGTCTGCCGACACGGCGACGATGACGACCATGATGATCCAAATGACGGCGAACACCGCAAGCTTGTTCTGCTTCAAACGCTTGAACGCATCGCCCCACAGGGTACGGGACGGCTTGCCGGAATCGGCTACAGGCGCTTTTTTGTCGGCGGCCTGTGCGGCGCCCTCATTTGCGCACACTTCAAGATCAGGATACTGCACGTCTCTCCCCTCCTTACTTATCGCTCTTGTTGCCCAGGCGGATACGCGGATCAAGGAACGCGTAACTCACGTCGACAATCAGGTTGATGATCATAACTACGATGACGATAACCGTGACGGAACCCATGACGATGGGCCAGTCGCGGCGCGTAATGGCCGTATAGGTCTGCTGGCCGATACCGGGCCAGTTGAACACCGTCTCGGTGAGGATGGCGCCGGCGAGCATGGCGCCGAAGTCCATACCAACGTAGGTGACGACCGGGATGAGAGCGTTCTTGAGCGCGTGCTTGAAGATGATGTCGCGCTTGGAGAGGCCCTTGGCCTTAGCAGTGCGGATGTAGTCCTGGTTCATGACCTCGATCAGCTGAGAGCGCATGATACGAGCGGTGTATGCCGTGGAGACGGCGGCCAGGGTGACGGCAGGGAGGATGTAGTACATCCAGCCGGCGAACTGCGGACGCGGTCCGGGGACGCCCGAAATCGGCAGCGCGACTGCACCGCCCGTGACATCCTTGAGCCAAATGCCGAAGAACAGCTGGAGCAGCAGGCCGAGCCAGAACGCGGGCATGGCGACAAGCGCGGAGGTGACCAACGTCACGAGCACGTCCCAGAACGAATAGCGCTTGACGGCCGAGACGATACCGGCGCCGATGCCCACAATCGCCTCGATGATGATGGCGACGATGGCGATTTGCACCGTGTAGGGATACGACTCGAGAATCATGTCGGAGACAGCGCGGCCCTTCTGATACGAAGTGCCGAGGTCACCGTGAAGCAGGCCACCGAGGTAGTTGAAGTAGCGCTCCACCATCGGCGTCTCGATGGTGTCACCGTTCTCGTCGTAAATGATGTTGCCGTCCGCGTCGGTCTTGATAAGGCCGTGAGCGGCGCGAATGTTCATCTCAACAACTGGATCGAGCTTCTTCTCGCCAGCGATCAACTTGATCGGGTCGCCCGGTACGACATTCTGCAAGATAAACAGAATGAGCGTAACGCCGAGGAAGACCGGGATGAACTGTAGGATTCGCTTAAGGATGTACCTGAGCACAGCGATACCCTCCCTAGTCAGTTGGATACTACCTAGTACTGCAGCACGCTACAGTATAATCGTTCATTATACGGTATGCTGCGTGCTATGCAGCGGTGATTATGCGGGGATATACATCTTTAACGATTACCCATGCATGAGCACCGCTGCGTAGCACAGTAAGGCAGGACACCGCTCGCGCGATGTCCTGCCAATTTAAGTGCTATCGAGCTACTTTGATCACAAAATTACGCGATCTCGGCGGTCTCGAAGTGCGGGATGCTCTGAGAGTCATAGGTGAAGGAAGCCATGCGCTCAGAAGCGACATAGTTGTGGGCATAGAACATGATGGGGATAACCGGCATGTCCTCGCCGATCATAGCGCATGCCTTGCGGTAAGCAGCCTTGCGCTCTTCCTCGTCCTGGATCTGACGGGCCTCGAGAATAAGGGCGTCAAACTCGGGGTTGCTGTACTTCTCGTAGTTGTTGTCAGCACCGGTGAAGAAGTTCGGATACAGGAAGTTGTCCATGATCGGGTAGTCGGCGATCCAGCCGAGGCGACCGAGGGAGAAGTTGTCGGCAGAGAGGTTCTCAAGGTAGGTAGCCCACTCGACGGCGTCCTGCTTGATGGTGAAGCCGACGGCCTCAAGGTCGAGCTGGATGGTGGACATGAGGTCCTCGTGGCCACCGTCACCGTTGTAGTTCAGGGTAATCTCAAGGCCACGCTTGCCGTCGGCATCAGCCGGGTAGCCGGCCTCGTCGAGGATCTGAGCGGCGCGCTCGGGATCGTAAGCGCAGTACTCCCAGTTGTTCTCATCGGAGTCGTCGAGAACCTGCGGCATGATGGAGGTAGCCGGCTTACGGGAGCCCTCATAGAGGGTGTCGACGATGTTCTGACGGTTGATGGCCAGGGAGAGGGCGCGACGGACGTTGACATCCTGGAGCACCGGATCCTGGGAGCAGGGAATCATGTAGTAGGTGGAGAGCTCGGTGCCCATCAGGACCTGCTTGCCCGGGGTGGAGGTGTAACCATCCTCGGAAACGCCATAGGTCTCCTGGTTGTCAGCGATCTGACCGGTCGGGACCTGAGCGAAGTCAATGGAACCGGCCTTGAACTCGTTGTAAGCGGTGTCCGGGTCCTTCTGGATGGAGCAGTACACGCCGTCGAGCTTGGCGGGCTCACCATGGTAGTCCTCGAACTTGACGAGGTTGATGTACTGGTTGTGCTTCCAGGGCTCGTCCATCTTGAAGGGGCCGTTGCCGATGGGCTGCTCGAGGAAGGACTTGGGGTCGTCGAGAGCGGCCTGCGGAACCGGCACGAGGCCCGGGTGGCAGCAGACAGCGGTGAAGTCGCCCATGGGGGCAACGAGGGTGACCTCGAAGGTCAGCTCGTCAACGGCCTTGATGCCGGTGAACTCATCGGTCTCGCCAGCGTTGAACTCGGCATAGCCGACAACGGGAGCGAGGTGGTAGCAGATGTCGGACGGGGTGGCCATCTTGGGGTCGGCAACACGGGTCCAGCCGCGGACGAAGGACTCAGCGTCAACGGGATCGCCGTTGTGGAACTTCATGCCCTCCTTGAGCTTGAAGGTATACACGAGGCCATCCTCGGAAACCTCAGGCACATCGGCGGCGCACACGGGCACGGCGGAGTTGGTGTCCCAATCCCAGGTCATGAGGCCATCGAACATAGCGCGAGCAATGGCGGTACCCTGGTTCTCCTGAGCGTTGTACGGGTCGATGTACGCAGGCTCGGAGAGGTAGTAGCTCATGACGTTGTCGCCAGCGCCACCCTCGGCAGGAGCGCTACCACCGTTGGACTTGTTGCCACCGCAGCCAGCAAGAGCAGCGAGGGCGCTCGTTGCGAGAGCGCCGCCGACGAACTGGCGACGACCCACCACGGGCTCAGTAAACTTAGCCATGCCATCCTCCTTATAAATTGGCTTTACGAGGGTTAGCGCCGGTAAACACCCCCTTGGTGTACCGGAAGTGCGAACACGTGCCGCCCTCGTGTGTCGATGGCGGTCGCAAGGCTAGATACACCGCGCATCAACGTACCCGATACCATATCGCACTTTTGCATACTAGAGTGTGAGGTTTTTGCCAAAGGGTCTGCTTTTCCTTTATTTCAACAAAGTGCTTGCTGGGGAAAGAATGCTTTGCCCCGCAAATGAACAAGTTAAGTACACAAGGTGCCCACGCATTGTTTCTGATCGGTAACGGGCCGGCGGGGCGAACGTAAGCCCCAAGCGGATGAGCGGTCTATCCCCCTTCTTCTGCCTCGCCCTTCCTTCATTCACGTTGCCCCGCAGCTTCCCTCGGGGCGACAATGGCGACCGCGAACGTAGAGCCCTTCTTTCCACCCACTTCGCCCTGCGGCTTCCCCCGTTTCTCGCCTTCACCTTTCAGCCCTTAAACAAAAAAGCCCCGTCGGGCTAAACCGACGGGGCAGCATTACGCGTATGTGAGCAAATGGTTTAGATGCCGACGATTCCCTGCGGGAAGAAGAACATGGCAAGCACGACGCACGCGGCAAAGACGCAGGCAGCAATAACCGTGAGCTTGTCAAGGTTCTGCTCCATGACGCCCGTAGCGGCGTTCGAGTTATACAGGGAGCTGGCGATCATGTCGGAAACGCCGGTGCCCTTGCCGGAATGCATGAGAACCAGTGCGATAAGCGCAAGCGTGGACAACGCCCACACGATGAAGAGGATGATTTGGAACGGACCCACAGGGAACTCCTTCTTGTCAATTCACGTACAGCGGACAATGGTAGCACATCGCCTCGCCGTGCTTGCAACGTCCACGTTAATTTCAACTGAATGAGGATTTGAAAGCGCGACAAGTCTGCTGAGCGTCTCAAAGTTCCTACATGGGCCACACCAAGCTACAAAGCGTCGCATAGGCGCAAAATTCTGCAAAGTTTTCCAAAAACTCGCGGTCCTGCGACGCTTTTGCTTTGGGAGCTTTCGTCCTCTCAGGCCGTCGTTTTCACCTTCCCAAACCGTTTTGCGTTTCGCCCTCACTTCACTGCTTGCGTAATGGTAGCGATGGCGCTCGTCCTCTCAAAACATTTTGCATATCACCCTCATGCAGACCAATCCCTAATAAGAAGCTCTCGAAGCTCGTTTTGGGCACGTTGAAACTCAGGCGTAGGCTCGATATCAAGGTAGAGGCTCCTCGCAATCGCGTTCATCGCCCGATGAAACGACAATTGTTCGGAAAACTGTCTCTTCGTCACAACGTGTACTTTTACCCCCATGGCACGCAACGTTGAAAGGCGCTCTGCGTCGCGAGCACGCTGAGCGGCATCCGCATGCACTTCGCCATCGTATTCAATCCCCGTCTTCGAACGCGGAGCATACAGATCAATTTCAAGAAACGTAGAGGTCGTGAGAACTCTCAGCTCGGCCGGTATTTCGACTCGATAGTTCATGTCAAAGCCGCGAAAACCCAGTCCTCCCTCGCTTCGATTCAAGATAACAGCCATGGCAGTTGCAGTTTCCATAGGCGACCGCGCCCAATCCCGGACTCGAACAAGTGCACTTTTTGCTCGTTTAGCCCCTCTTATACCAGGATGCTCATCCACATACGCCTGAATCTTTTTACGAGAAGTCAACGGCATGCGTTCACGATATGATGCGGAATGCGGGCTTGGAATCGACAATTCATAGCGACCGCACAGCTCGTAGCCAAATTCGATAAGCTCAAAACGGCTCATCCATGTTGCCGCCTGCATAAAACACAACTCTTCGCACACGACGCAAAGACCGGGAACAAGTTCATGAACGCTTGACTCACCGATCAGTGCACCAAAGGCGTGTGGACGAAACGACTTGGAACGCGTTCGCATGAAATCCTTTGCATACAGAATGTGCAGAGTTTGAAGCTGACTTGCGGGAACGCCACAGTCCTGCAAAAACCTGCGAATTCGTTCTGCAATCTTGTGAGCAGTCAAACCGATTTCATCGATACGGTAGTCAAGATTGCCGGCAAGAACCTCATGACGATTTGGCGCATGGTAAAAAAGCCATGCCGTTTGATGAGATAAAACGACCGGCGTATCCATTTGCCCTCCTTTAGCCCCACGCTCTTACGTATCCCCCAGTGTTCCCCGTTCCTTCTGAAAATAACGTTTTGTATTGCGCTTATTTTGGAAGAGGGGGTCTTGATACTCGATCCATTCTTGAAAGGTGAAAAGCGTCGCACAAGCGCAACAAGCCCGTTGAACGCCTCGAAGTTCTTGCTTAGGCCACACCAAGCTACAAAAGCGTCGCACAAGCGCAAAATTCTGCAAAGTTTTCCAAAAACTCGCGGTCCTGCGACGCTTTTGGAGGGGAACTTCCGAATACTCAGACAGAATTCGTTGACAAGTCAGAAGACACCCCCCCAACGTTAAAGAAAACCGCCCGAAGATAAATCTTCGGGCGGTCCACATGCGAAGTGCACAAGCAGGCTTCAGTCGAAAAGAACTACTCCTCGACGGCCAACACGCGACCGGTCATCTCCGCGGAGGGCTCGAGGCCCGCCATGGAAAGCATCGTGGGCGCGATGTCGGAAAGACGGCCGTCCTCGATGCCGGTGAGCTTCGCACGATCGCTCACGACGATGAACGGCACGCGGTTAGTGGTGTGCGCCGTGAACGGATGCTGCTCGCCAGCAGCGTCAACGTCAAACATGTGGTCGGCGTTGCCGTGGTCGGCGGTGATCAGTGCAAAGCCACCCTTGGCCTGAATGGCGGGAATGACCTTGGAAAGGGCCTCGTCAACAGCCTCGACGGCGGCAACGGCAGCCTCGAACACGCCGGTGTGACCAACCATGTCACAATTCGCGAAGTTCACGATGTAGAAGTCGGCGCGGTCCTCATTAATGGCAGCGACGAGCTTCTCGGTGACCTCGGGCGCGCTCATCTCGGGCTTGAGGTCGTACGTCGCGACCTTGGGGCTGGCAACGAGCACGCGCTCCTCGCCCTCCTTGGGCTCCTCGATGCCGCCGTTCAGGAAGAACGTCACATGGGCGTACTTCTCGGTTTCGGCAGTGTGCAGCTGCTTGAGGCCATTGGCGGCGATGACATCGGCCAAGACGTTCTCGGGGAAGGTCTTGGGGAACGCGACCTCAACGTTGAACGTGGGGTCGTACTCGGTCATCGTCACGAAATGGCTGAGCGCGATCTGCTCGCGCGCAAAGCCGTCGAAACCCTCATCCGTGAACACACGCGTCATCTGACGGGCGCGGTCGGGGCGGAAGTTGAAGAAAATTACCGCGTCGCCCTCATGGATGCCCTCGTTGTGGCAGGCAAACGGCTCGACGAACTCATCGCCGCGCGGGTCCTTCTCGTAGTAGGCCTTGATGCCCTCAACGGCGTCTGCCTCGTCACTGGAAGCGTTCACCAGCACGTCGTAGGCGCGCTCGATGCGCTCCCAACGGTTGTCGCGGTCCATGGCCCAATAGCGGCCGGAAACCGTGGCGATGCGGGCATCGCAGCCGGTCTGCTCGGAAACCTCGGCCAGGAACGCGGCCAGCTCGGACACATAACCGGCGCCGGACTGCGGATCCACGTCGCGGCCGTCCATGAAGCAGTGCACACGCACGGTCTTAACGCCGCGCTCGGCAGCCATGGAAACGAGCGCCTCGCAATGGCTCTGCATGGAATGCACGCCGCCCGGGCTCATGAGACCCATGAGGTGCAGCGTCTTGTCCGCAGCGGCAACGTCGTCCATTGCCTTGGTGAAGACGGGGTTCTCTTTGAGCGAGCCGTCCTTGATGGCATTGTTGATGCGCGAAAGCTCCTGGAACACGATGCGGCCCGCACCGATGTTGAGGTGTCCGACCTCGGAGTTGCCCATCTGGCCCTCGGGCAGGCCGACGTCCTCACCCGAAGCGCCCAGCGTGGTGTGCGGGTACGTGGCGTACAGGCTGTCCAAGAACGGCGTGTTGGCGGCAGCGACGGCATTGTCCGCGCCCTCAGGGGCGAGGCCGCAGCCGTCCATGATCACCAACAGCGCGGGAAGATGGCGATTCGCCATAATCGATGCTCCCTTCTCTCAAAAGAAAGGGTCACAGCGCACGATACGCTGCGGCCCGTGTACAGGACAAACGCTACTCTGCAGCGTTCACGACCATCGCGGAGAAGTCCGCGGCCTTGAGGGAGGCGCCGCCCACGAGGGCGCCGTCAACGTCGGGCTTGGCCACGAGCTCGGCGATGTTGCCCGGCTTGGCGGAACCGCCGTACAGCACGCGGATGCCGCCGGCAAGCTCAGCGCCGAACATCTCGACCAGGGTCTCGCGGATAGCACCGCAGACTTCCTGGGCATCGTCGGCGGTAGCGGTCTTGCCGGTGCCGATGGCCCAAATGGGCTCGTAGGCAACGACGAGCTGCGCCGGATCGGTGATCTCGAGACCGGCAAGACCGGCCTTCACCTGGTTGGTCACATGCTCGACATAGGTGCCGGCCTCGCGGACCTCCTCGGGCTCACCGCAGCAGAAGACGGGCACGATGCCAGCGGCGACGAGCGCCTTGGCCTTCTTGTTCTCGTCCTCGTCGGTCTCGTGGAAGTAATCGCGACGCTCGGAGTGGCCAATGATGCAGTAGGTGCAGCCGGCGCTCTTGAGCATGTCGCAGGAGGACTCGCCCGTGTAGGCGCCCTTGGGCTCCCAGTACACGTTCTGGGCACCGAGAGCGATGGGGGCGGCGGAAATGCGGTTGTGGACCGTGGTGATGTCGATCGTCGGCGGGCATACGAGCACCTCGACGCCAGCGGGGACCTCGGGCAGGGCCTGGGCCAGCTCGTCGGCCAGCTTGGCGGCGGCGTCGACGTCGTTGTTCATCTTCCAGTTGCCCGCGATCAGGATCGTGCGGTTATTCTGCGTCATTGAGAGCCTCCACTCCGGGAAGGGCCTTGCCCTCGACGAGCTCCATGGAGGCACCGCCACCGGTGGAAATCCAGCTCATCTTGTCGGCAAGGTCGAACTTGTTGATTGCGGCGACGGAGTCTCCGCCACCGATGATGGACGTGCAGTCGGAATCGGCGATCGCGCGTGCGACGGCCTCGGTGCCGTGGGCGAAGTTATCAAACTCGAACACGCCCATGGGGCCGTTCCAGAACACGGTCTTGGCGCCGCGCACGGCCTCGGCATAGAGCTCCTCGGTCTTGGGGCCGATGTCCATGCCCTCGCGGTCGTCGGGAATCTGGTCGGAAGCGACGACCTCGGGAACGGCGTCCTCGCCGAAGTGATCGGCAACGCGGTTGTCGATGGGGAGCAGGATCTTGACGCCCTTCTCCTCAGCCTTCTTGAGCATCTCGCCCGCGCGCTCAACCCAGTCCTCCTCCTTGAGGGACTGACCGACGGTCATGCCCTGGGCAAGGAAGAAGGTGTAGGCCATGCCGCCACCGATGATCAGCGTGTCGGCGGAATCGATGAGGTGATCGAGCACGCCGATCTTGGAGGACACCTTGGAGCCGCCCAGGATGGCCACCAGGGGGCGCTTGGGATCGGCCAGGGCGCCGCCGATAACTTCCAGCTCCTTCTGGATGAGAAAGCCGGACACAGCGGGCAGGTAGTCGGCCACGCCGGCGGTGGAGGCGTGGGCCCGGTGGGCGGCACCGAAGGCATCAAAGACGAAGATGTCCGCCAGGGAGGCCAGCTCCCGGGCGAAGTCCGGGTCGTTTTGCTCCTCCTCGATGCGGAACCGGAGATTCTCCACCAGCACGGCCTGGCCGGGCTGCAGGGCGGCGCACTTGGCTTTGGTGTCCGGGCCCAGGACATCCTTGGTCAGGGGAATGGACAGGCCCAGCAGCTTTTCCAGGTGGTCCCGGGCGGAGAAGAGAGAGAGTTCCTTCTTCCACTCTCCGTGGGGACGGCCCATGTGGGAGAGGAGGATGACAGCGGCATTGTGCTCCAGCAGATAGCGAATGGTGGGCAGGGTGGAGACAATGCGGGTGTCGTCGTGGATGATCCCCGTGGCTTTGTCGTGGGGAACGTTGAAGTCACAGCGCAGGAGAATCTTTTTCCCGGACACGTCGATGTCCCGGATGGTCTTCTTATCATAGTTCATCAGAACAAGCCCCTTCTTTTCAATTTTGTCAGGCGGCGACTCCAGATTCCCGGGGAATCTGCAAGAGCGGAGACGGCCGCCCCCTTCAGTCTCCCTCTCCGCGCAGCTGGGGAAAGTCCAGCTGCCGGAGCGCTTCGTAGGTCAAAATGGCGACAGAATTGGCCAGGTTGAGGCTTCGGGCATCCGGCCGCATAGGGATGCGCAAGCACCGGTCCGGGAAGGCCTCCCGGAATGGTTGCGGCAGGCCGGCGGTTTCCTTGCCGAAGAACAGCCAGCACCCGTCCCGGAACTGGGCCTGGGTGTAGTCCCGGGGGGCTTTGGTGGTGGCCAGCCACAGGTCGGGGTCCGGGTTTTGCCGGAACAGCTCGTCCAGGCTGGGGTAGACGTGCAGGTCCACCATG